>Ga0070708_100001250_pt1 | contig 19525 bp, 14 predicted proteins | sample KBSK5503metaG_FD_65469 | JGI IMG/M metagenome (GOLD analysis project Ga0070708, IMG submission 65469) | Corn, switchgrass and miscanthus rhizosphere microbial communities from Kellogg Biological Station, Michigan, USA - KBS K5-50-3 metaG | ecosystem: Host-associated > Plants > Roots >... | reverse complement strand
GCGGAGACAGTCCTCTGGCACCCAGAGGACTGGTCCAGCGTCAATGAGTGGATCGAGTACGAGACGCGGCTGAATGACGTGCTGCCGCGCTACGACGATCCGGTGATCTGTACGTACGACGCCAACCTCCTCAACGGCAGCATCGCGGTCGATATTCTGCGCACACACCCCGTTGCCATCATCGGCGGGTTACTATACGAGAACCCGTTCTTCGTGCCGCCGCAGGAGTTTCTGCGTCAGGTCCGGCAACGAAGCGGCGCGCCACCCAAGGCCTACCGGGGATGACGTATGATCGTGCCGATAGGCCGTTTGCGCATGAGCGCGTGGCCCAGCGCAGTCGGTAATCCGCACGGGCTGACGCTAGGACAGTGAGATGGAGATGGAACAGACAGCCGACGAGATCAGGCGCCTGCAGGGCTGTATCAATGATCTGATCAGTGCCCTGGCCCTTCCCGCTATGTGGAGTGGCCAGGCGTCACCGCAGATTGTCAATACGCTGCTCGACGTGCTGCTAGGCATGCTTCGCCTGGACTTTGCCTATGCGCGGCTGAATGATCCGGTTGGCGAGGCACCCATCGAGATGGTCCGGCTCGCTCAATCCAGAAATCTGACGGCCCGGCCGCAAGAGATCGGTCAGGTGCTCAACCCCTGGTTGAGGGATGACCCCCAGAAATGGCCTTTGCTGGTACGGAACCCTATTGGAGACGGAGAGGTTTCGATCGTGCCATTGCGACTGGGGCTTCAGGATGAAATCGGCGTAATCGTAGCCGGGTCTCAGCGACCCGATTTCCCGAGGGAGACCGAGAGACTTCTGCTGAGGGTAGCGGCGAATCAGGCGGCGATCGGGCTGCAAGAGGCAGGGCTCTTGAGCGAACAGAAGCGGGTCGCAAAGGAACTCGATCAAAGGGTCGCGCAACGGACTAGAGAACTTGCCGCCGCTAACGAAGAACTCAAAAGGGAGAATATCGAACGCAAGCTGGCGGAAGAGAAACTACGTCAAGACGAAAGGGAGCTCCGGCGCATAACGGACGCTATTCCACAATCTATCACCGTCTTGGCGCCGGATGGAAGTACCCTCCACGCGAACGCGGTCGTGCTCGACTACACAGGGCTTAGCCTCGAAGACGTAAAAGCCGACGACTCTCGCGTCAGGCGTTTCCATCCGGATGATGTAGAGAGGCTCCGGGATGAACGCCGGAAGGCGCTCTCACGCGGCGAACCGTTCGAAGCTGAGTTACGTGCACGCCGCAAGGACGGGCAATACCGTTGGTTTTTAGTCCGCTACAATCCGTTGCGCGACGAACAAGGAAACATCATTCGCTGGTATGCGACGGGGACCGACATCCAAGATCGCAAGCAAGCCGAAGAGCGGATCCGAAGCGAAAATCTCGCGTTGCGCGAAGAGATCGATCGCTCCTGGATGTTCGAAGAGATCGTAGGGTCCTCTGAAGCTCTGCGGCGGGTGCTGTCGCAAGTCGCCAAGGTCGCACCGACGGATTCCACCGTTCTCATTTTGGGCGACACCGGAACCGGCAAAGAGCTGATTGCTCGGGCCATTCATAAGCGGTCAAAACGTTCGACGCGGGCATTCATTCGGGTCAATTGCGCAGCGATTCCGCCTACGCTGATCGCCTCTGAACTGTTTGGGCATGAAAAGGGTGCCTTCACTGGGGCATTGCAGCGGCGTCTGGGACGCTTTGAGGCGGCTGAGGGCGGTACGATCTTCCTGGACGAGATCGCTGAGCTCCCGATAGAGACACAGAGTGCTTTGTTGCGCGTGCTTCAAGAGCGGGAATTGGAACGCGTGGGGAGCAGCCAGCCGATTTCCGTGGACGTCCGGGTCCTGGCCTCCACGAATCGCGACATGAAGGCGGCCGTGACGGCCGGCACATTCCGCCAGGATCTCTTTTACCGGCTGAATGTATTTCCGATCGAGATGCCATCGCTGCGAGAGCGCGTGGATGACATTCCGTTGCTCGCCGAGTACCTGATTGAGCGCTATGCGAGAAGGGCCGCGAAGAAGTTCAGGATGATCGAAGGCAACACCATGACGCTGTTACAAGCGTATGACTGGCCGGGCAACATTCGTGAGCTACAGAATGTCATCGAGCGGGCCGTCGTCCTGTGCGATGGCGACATGTTTTCTGTAGACGGGGCATGGCTCAAGCGAGAATTGCCCCCGGGATCGACTGGGCGGAACATGCAAGAGAGAAGGCTCGGACGCTTGGATCGGGATCGGGAAAAGGAAATGATCGAAGCGGCGCTGGCAGGCAGCGGGGGGCGGATTTCTGGCCCATCCGGCGCGGCGGCCAAGCTTGGGATTCCGCGGCAAACGCTCGAGTCGAAGATCGCGAGCCTAGGTATCAACAAACATCGGTTCACGTCTGGGTAACGCGCTGCCACGGAAGTTTAGCCTCCCCGAGACGCTTCTTTATGATGTTTGCTACGCGCGCCCAGCCCCTCGCGTCATGTCAGTGAGGATATAGGATCTTCTTGTAGTATCCGCTCTTCGTCCCCAGTTCGCATCCGAGCTGAGGCAAGTCCAAACCTGCGGGATGAACTGACGGCAAGCCATTCGGCGAGCGTGAGCCACTCCTTCGGTCGGCGGCCCGGATCACAGCCCCGTTCATGAGCTTCAGGTCGGGCCGTTCGCCAAAGGGCGTGCGGGACGATCCTTGTCAGGGACCGTTCCTCAGCGAATAGCCGCTCAAGTTGTCATGCTGCGAATCACTCTCGGGTGGCGCGGCGGGCTGCAGAGATGGGCCGTGCACACCTTGCAGTCGCCGGCCGAATCGGCCGCCCCCGGAGCACGCCGTTCTTGTCGCCACCCGGCGTCTCGGACGTTCGGTTCCGAACACGAGTGCATCCCCCGGCCCATTCTCCAACAAGGATCGGACTTCAGGCACGAGCTGCCGGAGCGCTCATGCCGAAAGTCGTCAAATGCCGAACTTCAGCACGGCACGTGGGGGTGGGATTCTCGTAGATTCGGCATCTTACACGTGGCACTTTGCTTGCCTCCGTCGAAGGTATGAGGCACGCAAGTTGACACTACGAATCGAGGAAAGAACCGACGGCCATCGCACCATTCTCCGCCTGAGTGGCCGAATTCAATCGGAACATCTGGAGGATTTGACGGCACACATCAGACGCCATAGACCAGCGATCGTATTGGACCTAGAGGATGTGGTGCTTGTGGACGTGCCTGCGGTGCGCTTCCTCAGCATCTGTGAAGCAGAGGGCATCGAGCTGCTGCATTGCGCGCCGTACATCCGGGAGTGGATGGGCCGAGAGCGGGGCCGAGAGGAGTGAGGACGGGCTGCAGCGTTACACAGAGAGTGCCGGCGAGTCCCGTGAACACGCAGTGATGATGGGGGGTCAAGCAATGCGGCATGAAGGAACGCCAGCTGCGGCTCCACCGTCCCAGCTCGGCACGCAGTCGCTCGATCCGCAGACCAGTCAATACTATCGCTCGAGAACTGGACTTCTTCTCGTCGACCCCTATAACGACTTCGTCGCCTCTGAGGGCAAGCTGTGGCCGTTTGCCAAAGAGATGGCAGAGGCCGTGAACCATCTGTCGCACTTGCGAGCCATTGTTGATGCGGCACGCCAAGCAGGCATTCAAGTGATTTTCGTCCCGGGTAAACGACCAAGAGAGCGGGGGCATTTAGCCGCCCGAGCATCCTGGCGAATACACGACCCTCATCGTTCGCATCCGGCAAGACGACGGCGGACGACTGAGCGGGGTGGTGGAGCGCGCGAGGACGGGAGAGAAGGTCCGGTTCCACGGCCTCGAGACCTTGAGCCGCGCCGTCGCCTCTCTGCTTTCGACTACAGAAAGGAGCTGACGATGACGCCGGCATTGGGAACGAGTGCGGACGGCCACGCCCTGCCGGGATTCAGACTCCGGCGCGTGACCGAGTACATCCAGCAGAACCTCGACAAAGACCTCACGCTCGCCGAGCTCGCCGACGTGGTCTACATGAGTCCCTACCACTTTGCGCGCCTCTTCAAGAGCAGCACCGGCGTGCCGCCCCACCGCTTCGTGGTCCAGCAACGCATTGCCCACGCCTGCGGTGTCCTGGCCACGACGGGGCGGTCGATCGCGGAGATCTCGCGGCTGGTCGGATTCCGAACCCCGAGTCACTTCACCAGGGTGTTCCGGCACGCCCTGGGCACCACGCCAGCAGTCTACAGAACGGCGGCCCTGCAAGCAGACCGGCCCGGCCGGGAAGGAGGGTGAGATGGGGCGCACCGCGAGCGCAGCGGAACGGACCTATCAGCCCGGGGGGAACGAGCCGCCGCCGCGCTTGCCTCGAACGTCCATTGATCCGGACGCCGCTCTCGTGGCCCAGCTCCGCCGAGCGGACCCGGAGGCGGCGGAGGCCCTCGTGGGTACCTACGGGGATCGCGTCTACCGCCTGGCCATTCGCATCACGGGCAACGCGTCGGACGCCGAGGAGGTTGTGCAGGACGCCCTGTGGACGGCGACTCGCAAGATCGACACCTTCCGGGGGGCGGCCGCCTTCGGCTCCTGGGTGTACCGGATCACCGCCAACGCGGCCTACCAGAAGCTGCGGGGGAGCCGGGGCAAGCGGCACGAAGTGGCGTGGGAAGACCTCGTCCCACCATTCGATGACGACGGCCAGCATGCGGAGGTGGCGGTCGACTGGTCGAGGAGACTCAAGGACCCCGCGATCGAAGGGGAGCTGAAGGGGGTGCTCTGCGGCGCTATCGACGAGCTGCCGGCGAGCTACCGCACTCCATTTCTCTTGCACGATGTCGAAGGGCTCTCGAACCCCGAGATCGCCCAGAGACTGCAGGTCACGCTGGCCGCGATCAAGTCGCGCGTGCACCGGGCGCGGCTGTTCCTGCGGAGGCGCTTGGCCGGCTATGTGGGTGCAAGCCTCGATGCCGCACGACGGTAGGCGCCATTAACTTCAGCCGGGCTGCGATGGGCAACCTCCACCGGATCTGCCCCTCACAATTTCGCGAAGGGACGCCGCTCATGCATCGCACGCGGGCGATGTCCCATCGTAACGTCGAGCAGAGGAACCAGGGCGACGTCACAGAGCGAGGCTGCGGCAGGGCGCAGTCGACAAACGAGCGAATCGTGGAGGCGAAGTCACATCGGTGTAAGAGAGGCAAAAGGCAACGCATGCTTCCGCATGGTGCTGGTTACAACGGATGGAGTCGCTCAAAGTGCCCGGTCAACTGAAGCATTGCTTTCGCACCGAAGGCAGAAAAGAGAGGAATACATGAATGATCTAGCGGCATATCTAATGGCCGGTGGGATCCCAGACCTTCTTGATCTTCCGACGTCACCGATCGCATAAAACCCAACTTTGGAGAGAACCCCTGACAGCAACAAACTACACGGCGGATCACACCGCCTTTCAACATGAGGTCGATATTGGAGGTTTGCTATGGAAATCGGAATGATCGGGGCGGGCAAGGTAGCCAAAGCGTTTGCCCGCTATCTCTTAAAAGACGGGCACAAGGTTATCTTGAGCAACAGCCGCGGGCCTGAGAGCCTGAGGCCGGTTGTGGCGGAACTCGCGAATGGCGCCTCGGCGGCCACGCCGTCGGTCGCCGCGGCTGCTCCCGTCGTCCTTCTTGCCGTGCCGTGGTGGAAGAACGAGGAAGCGCTCGATGGGCTTCCAAACTGGCAGGACCGCATCCTCATCGACGCGACAAATCCCTTTGTAATGAAAGATGGACGCTTCCAGATTGTCGACCTCGACGGCCGGTCGGCCAGCGAAATAGTGGCGGCTCTCGCGCCCGGCGCACGCGTGGTCAAGGCTTTGAACAACCTCTACGTGACGAACTTCGAAGCAGGACCCAGTGCTGGCGGCGGTCGACGCATCACCTTCGTCTCCGGCGATGACGCCGATGCGAAAACGCTGGTTGGCGGCCTGCTTTCGACGATCGGCTTTGCCGTTGTTGACCTCGGCGATCTGCACACCGGCGGTCTGATTCAGCAGGCCGGGGGACCGCTCGCGGGACTTGACTTGGTGAAGCTTGGCTAAGCGAGGACTGCCGCCGATGGGAATGCTATCGCGTAATAACAGTATGAGAGCTATTCACCTCACGAGCTACGGTGATCCTTTGACTTCGCTCTCACTGGTCGCAAGAGGGACCTCGCGTTGGCAGCCGAGCACGGAGTACGTATTACCGCCTGGGTCATATCGAGCCCTTCGAAGGGACCGAGGAGGAGACATGGGCGATGCAGCAAGCCTACGCTCTGAACCCCACGGCCAATTTCTCGCAGGCCGTCTTAGTCTTTAGACAAATGGGCAGACCAGCCAGAGCAAGGACGCACAATGCGGGTTGATACCCTTTTCGGCCTGCTCGTCATCGTGATCGCGGGGCTCTCCGCCGGTTGCCGCGACTCGTCCACGGCCTCCGGGCCACCGCCACCCCCCGCGGTCCAGGTCCAGCCGGTAGTCGAGAAGGACGTGCCGATCTACGGCGAGTGGGTGGGCACCACGGTCGGGTATGTCACCGCGCAGATCAGCGCCCGGGTCTCCGGTTACCTCGTGAGCCAGACCTACAAGGAAGGGACGCGCGTCAAGGCCGGTGACCTCCTGTTCGAGATCGACCCCCGGCCGTACCAGATTGCCGCCGAACAGGCCAGGGCCCAGCTCTTGCAGGCGGAGGCGCAGCTCGAGCAGGCGAAGGCGCAGGTCGCGCAGGCCGAGGCGGACGTGGCCAGGGCCGAGGCGAACCAGAAGAACACGGAGCTCGACGTCGCCCGCTACACCCCGCTGGCGGAGCGCGGCTCGATCAGCCAGCAGGAGCTGGATCACGCGGTGCAGGCCAACCTGGCGAATGTGGCTTCGGTGAAGGCCGCCCGCGCGAGCCTCGCGAACGCGCAGGCGGCGGTGCCCCGGAATCAGGCGGACATCGCGCAGGCCCGGGCCGTGCTGGACAATGCCCAGCTCAACCACAGCTGGGCGAAGGTGTTCTCCCCGATCACCGGCATCGCCGGGATCAAGAACGCGAACATCGGCGACCTGATCAACAACAGCACGACGCTCACCACGGTCTCCCAGGTCGATCCGATCTACGTCCAGTTCCCGGTCAGCGAGCAGGAGTATCTGAAATTTCGGCAGCGCGGCCCGGCGGCCGGCGGTGACCGCGAGAGGCAGTACGACCTCGAGATCACCCTCGCCGACGGGACGACGTACCCCAATCGGGGGACGGTCGCGATCCTGGACCGCGCGGTCGGGGCGACAACCGGCACGATCAGCATGAGGGCGGTGTTCCCGAACCCGGCCGATCTCCTGCGCCCTGGCCAGTACGCGAAGGTGCGCGCCGTCATCGACGTGAAAAAGGGCGCGCTGCTCATTCCTCAGCGCGCCGTACAGGACATGCAGGGTGTCCACCAGGTCGCGGTGGTCGGAGCCGACGAGACGGTGGACCTTCGGAAGGTCCAAGTTGGAGAGCGCGTCGGCTCGCTCTGGATCATCGGGCAGGGGTTGAAGCCGGGCGAGCGGATCATCGTCGAGGGAATCGACCGAGTGAAGGCGGGCCAGAAGGTCAAGCCCACGCCGGCTCAGACCGAGCGGTCGAGCTAGCCAGTACGGCCGCGCGCCATGGCCAAGTTCTTCATCAACCGGCCGATCGTGGCGATGGTCATCGCCATCCTCATGGTGATCATCGGTCTTGTCGCCATGGTCCAGCTGCCCATCGCGCAGTATCCGAACATCGCCCCGCCGGAGATCCTCCTCACCGCGACCTACCCCGGGGCCGACGCGCTGACGCTCGAGCAGTCGGTCGCGACGCCCATCGAGCAGCAGATGAGCGGCGTGGACAGCATGCTCTACATGTACTCGACCAGCCAGGCCAGCGGCGGCCAGATGCAGCTGCGGGTGATCTTCGACCTCACCACCGACCCGAGCACCGACCAGGTGCTGGTCAACATGCGGTACTCGCAGGCCGCCTCCCAGCTTCCCCCCGACGTGGTCAACCAGGGCGTGACCGTCCGCAAGTCCGTGACGAGCCCGCTGGGGATATTCGTACTCTACTCGCCGAAGGGCACCTACGATCCGCTCTTCCTCGCCAACTACGCCTTCGTCAACCTCAACGACCCGATGACCCGCGTCCCCGGCATCGGCCAGGTGCAGGTCTTCCCGCCGTCGCAGTACGCCATCCGGCTCTGGGTCAGTCCCGACACCTTGGGGAAGCTCGACATCACGGTGAATGAGATTGTGAGCGCGCTGCAGGCCCAGAACACCGTGAATCCGGCCGGCCAGGTCGGAGCCGAGCCGGTACCCAAAGGCCAGGAGTTCACCTACACGGTGCGCGCGCAGGGCCGCCTGGCCAGCGTCGCGGAGTTCGAGAACGTCGTGGTCCGGGCGAGGCCCGACGGCTCCCTGGTGCGGGTGAAGGACGTGGCGCGGGTGGAGCTCGGCGCGCAGACCTACAACATGCAGGGCCGCTTGAACGGACGGCCCGGGGCCGTCGTCTTGATCTATCAGCTGCCCGGGTCGAACGCCGTCGACACCATGAAGGCCGCGACGAAGCTCATGGAGGAGGCCAAGGCGCGCTTCCCCAACGACCTCGACTACGTGACCGCGCTCGACACGACGCGGGCGGTGACGTCGGGCATTCGGGAGATCGTCAAGACGCTCTTCGAGGCCCTCGCCCTCGTGGTCATCGTGGTGTTCATCTTCCTCCAGGGCTTCCGGGCGACCTTGATCCCGTTGCTGGCGGTGCCGGTGTCGCTGGTCGGCACCTTCATGGTCTTCCCGCTCCTGGGCTTCTCGATCAACACGCTCTCGCTCTTCGGCCTGGTCCTGGCCATCGGCCTCGTGGTGGACGACGCCATCGTGGTGGTCGAGGCGGTCGAGCGCAACATCGAGGAGGGGCTGTCGCCGCGGGAGGCCGCCTTCAAGGCGATGGAGCAGGTGTCGGGCCCGGTGGTGGCGATCGCCCTGGTCCTGGCCGCCGTCTTCGTGCCGACCGCGTTCGTCCCGGGCATCACCGGGCGGATGTACCAGCAGTTCGCCATCACCATCGCCGTCTCCGTCCTCATCTCGGCGTTCAACGCGCTCACGCTGAGCCCGGCCCTCTCGGCGCTGCTCCTGCGGCCCAAGCGGGAGATGCGGGGGCCGCTGGGGATGTTCTTCCGCGGATTCAATCGCTGGTTCGCTCGGGCGACCAACGGGTACGTGGGCGCGTGCGGCCGCCTGATCCGCAAGTCCGCTTTCTCCATGCTGGTCATCCTGGTCTTCGCGGTCTTCGCGGGCCTCATCGGCTCCCGGCTGCCGGGCGGCTTCGTGCCCGACGAGGACCAGGGGTATTTCTTCCTCAACGTGCAGCTCCCCCTCGCCGCGTCGCTGCAACGCACGGCGGCGGTCAACGACAAGCTCGACGCCATCTTCAAGGAGACCCCCGGGGTCAAGTACTACACGGGCGTGGGCGGCTTCAGTCTGCTGAGCTTCACGTTCACGACGTACAACTCGTTCTACTTCGTCACCCTGGACGATTGGGACCAGCGGGACCGGAAGGGGCTCACCGCCGAGGTCATCATCCGGGACCTGAACCGCCGGCTCGCGGGCGTTCCCGACGCGCAAGCGTTCGGCTTCGCGCCGCCCGTCATTCCGGGCATCGGCACCTCCGGCGGCGTGACGCTTATGCTGGAGGACCGCGCGGGCCGGGACCCCGCGTTCCTGGCCGAGAACACCGCGAAGTTCCTCGCGGCCGCGCGCCAGCGGCCCGAGTTCGCCCTGCTCTTCACCCCGCTGCTGCCGAGCGTGCCGCAGCTCTTCGCCGAGGTGGATCGGGACAAGGTGCTCAAGCAGGGTATCAATCTCGCCTCCGTCTACCAGACGCTCCAGGCGTTCCTCGGGGGCGCCTTCGTGAACTACTTCAACCAGTTCGGGCGGGTCTGGCAGGTGTACGTCCAGGCCGAGGGCGAGTTTCGCACCCGGGCCGAGAACATCGGCCAGTTCTACGTGCGCAACTCCACCGGCCAGGCGGTGCCCCTGTCCACGCTGGTCGCGATGAAGTCGGTCAACGGCCCGGAGTTCACCGTCCGGTTCAACGAGTACCGGGCGGCGCAGATCAACGGGGCCCTGGCACCCGGCTACAGCAGCCAGCAGGGGATGCGGGCGCTCGAGGAGGTCTTCGCCCAGACCATGCCCCGCGACATGGGCTTCGACTACATGGGGATGTCGTTCCAGGAGAAGGTGGCGGCGGAGGGCATCCCCGCGGCCGCCGTCTTCGGGTTCTCGCTGCTGGTTGTGTTCCTGATCCTGGCCGCCCAGTACGAGAGCTGGACCCTGCCCTTCGGCGTCCTCCTCGGCACACCCATCGCCGTCTTCGGCGCCCTCGCGGCCCTCGGGCTCCGCCGCTTCGAGCTGGACGTCTTCTCCCAGATCGGCCTGATCATGGTGATCGGCCTCGCCGCCAAGAACGCCATCCTGATCGTCGAGTTCTGCAAGGAGGAGTACGAGCGCGGCACGTCGCTGTTCGAGGCCGCGCTGGCCGGCGCGCGGCTCCGGCTCCGCCCCATCCTCATGACCGCGTTCGCTTTCATCTTCGGTGTCCTGCCGCTGGTGGTCTCTCAGGGGGCGGGCGCACGCTCGCGCCAGATTCTGGGCACGACGGTCATCGGGGGGATGCTCGCGGCGACCCTCATCGCCATCTTCATCATCCCGGTCACCTTCTATGTCAGCGAGCGCCTCGGACGGAAACCCGAGCAGGCGGCCGTGCCTCCCGGCGCTCCCGCGCCGATCCATGGGGGAGCGGGGGATGATCCACCCGGTAGGCACCCATGAGGCTCGACACGAGTCGATGGTGGGTGCCCGGGATGGTCATGGCCGCGCTCCTGGCCGGCTGTGCGATTGGACCCGACTACAGGCGGCCGCCGGTGACCGAGCCCCCGACGTTCCGCGGCCAGGCCACCGCCGAGGCCGCGTCGCTCGCCGACCTGCCCTGGTGGGAGGTGTTCCAGGACACGATCTTGAAGAACTTGATCACGGAAGCGCTCGGTAGCAACTACGACGTGAAGATCGCGGCCGCGCGGGTGCAGGAGGCGCGGGCCCAGGTCGGCGTCGCCCGCTCCGAGTACTTCCCGGCCATCGACTACAACGTGGGGGCGCAGCGGACTCGCTTCAGCGGCGCCCTGCTGGGTCTGTCCGGTGCAGGGCCCTCCACCAACAATCTTTACTACGGCTTTCTCTCCGCCTCGTGGGAGATCGACATCTGGGGGCGCATCCGTCGCTCGAACGAGGCGGCGCGCGCGAGCCTTTTCGCTACCGAGGACGCCCGGCGCGGGGTATGGCTGACCCTCGTCAGTGACCTGGGCCAGGCGTACTTCGAGCTCCTGGCGCTCGACGTGCGGCTTGACATCGCCCGGAACAGCACGGACGCCTACCAGGGTACCTACCGCGTGTTCCAGGATCGGCTCCAGGGGGGTGTCGCCTCGAAGCTCGAGACGTCGCGGGCCGAGGGCGCCCTCGGCCAAGCGCAGGCGACCATTCCGCAGCTCGAGAGCGATATCGTGGCGAAAGAGAACCAGATCAGCATCCTGCTGGGCCGGCGCCCCGGTCCGATTCCACGTGGGATGCCGATGTACGAGCAGGCGGTGGTGCCGACGGTGCCGGCGGGGTTGCCGTCGGCGCTGCTCGAGCGCCGGCCGGACCTCCGGCAGGCGGAGCAGAAGCTCGTCGGCGCCAATGCCAACATCGGCGTGGCCAAGGCGGCGTTTTTCCCGCAGCTGAGCCTGACCGCCCTCTTCGGGCGGGCGAGTCCCGAGGTGTCGGCCCTCACCGGCGGTACCGCGACGATCTGGGCCGTCGCGGGCATGCTGTCCGGACCGATCTTCGAGGGAGGCAAGAACCTCTCGAACTACCGGGTCTCCAAGGCGCGGTGGGAGCAGGCGAAGCTCCAGTACGAGCAGGCGGTGCTCACCGCGCTCCGGGAAGTCTCGGATGCCCTCACCCAGCTGGGCAAGCTGAGCGACGCCGAGTCGGGGCAGGAGCGGGCGGTGAAGGCGCTCGAGCAAGCCGTCGCCTACGCCATGGATCGGTACCGGCATGGGTTCGCCAGCTATTTCGAGGTGCTCGAGGCCCAGCAGCAGCTCTACCCGGCGCAGAACACGTTGGCCCAGATCCGGCGCGATCGGCTCCTCGCGTACGTCCAACTCTACAAGGCGCTCGGGGGCGGCTGGGACCTGTCCGACGCCGAGTGGAGTGACCAGGAGAAGAAGGTGGCCAGATGAAGTCCGCCGGCTTGCCCGTCCATGCTCCGGGTCGTGGTCAGATGTCCTATTCGACAAGGAGCGAGAGCGGAACGTGGTGTTGGTCTGGAAACGCAGCGTCTGCTCCGGTATCAGGCGCAGGCTGGGAAGGCGTGCGTTCAGTTCCTCGAGCACTATGCGCGCCTCGAGGCGAGCCAGCGGCGCACCGAGGCAATAGTGCGCTCCGAACCCGAGGGAGAGGTGCTCCTTGGCATCCTGTCGATGGATGTCGAAGCGCTCGGGGTCCTCAAAGACGGCGTGATCGCGGTTCGCTGAGCCGAGCAGTAGCAACAGGTTCGCGTCGGCCGGGACCGACACGCCGCCGATCTCCACTTAAGGCAATTCAGATTACCAACTATGCCGGTGGAACCCCGATCGCGCTGACGCGCACTTCGACGAAGAAAAAGCAGTTACTCGAAGCAGGTGCAGCACACGTCGTTGCAACTGAAGAGCAAGATGTGGTTGCCGAAGTAATGCGCATTACGAACGGCAACGGTGCACGTGTCGCTTTCGACCCAGTCGTGGGGCCGACGTTCTCTAAACTGATTTCGGCGTTGGCCAATCAGGGCATCGTGTACATCTACGGTGCACTCAGTGAGGGTGACACCCAGATACCGGTACTGAAATTTTACCCCAAGATGGCAACCATCAGGGGGTACGGTCTCTTTCAAATAACCCTCGACGACGCCCGTAGGAAGTGCGCCGTGGAATATATCGTCAAGGGTCTTGCGAGTGGTGCACTCAAGCCCGTCATCGACCGGACGTTTGAATTCGATGAAATGGTAGAAGTTCACCGCTATCTGGAGCGCAACGACCAGTTCGGGAAAATCGTTGTAACGGTCTAAGCACCGAAATCCCAAGCCGATCGGAGCACTGAGATGTCAGTGGGCAAAAGGAAGAGTTTGGTGACCGCGGCCTTCGTGGACCGCGACAACGCCTCCTCGCTGCTCATCTACGTTGAGCCAGGTGCCAACTCGCTCGCCGTTGACCGCGAAGTGCTCTCGACGATGCGGGAGCTAAAGAAATCCTTCCCTCAAGGCGTCGCCTACACTGGCGGAACCACTTGCGGGCGAGCTGCCGATCAATGGACTTTGGCTTCGAAACTAAGATCTAGAATGCGTGCTTCAGTTGCGGCCGAGTGTTCGATGTGCTCGGCGGCCGAGGAGAACAATCCAGATCCGGCCACAACGCCAAGGACACCCAGACCACCGCCTTCCCCGGGTTACACGTCATGATCGAACGGCTACCGGCGAGGCCGGGTCAGCGTGGGGCTCTTTGGCGGCCAGGTCAACATGCCGCTGACGATGCTCAATGCGCGCCAACTGACGGTGCGCGGTTCCCTCGTCAGCAATCCGCATGCACTCAAGGAACTGGTCGGCCCCGTTCGGGCTGGGCGGATCCGACAGACTCCGATACGCAGCGAGTCGACCGAAAAGGTGAACGAGGGCCTCGTCGCTCTGCGCGCGGGTCAGATCCAGGGGCGGATCGTGCACCTGCACGCGCCAACGGCTTCTTGACGGCAGGAGTCGGCACAAGAAGAGGTACTGCGGACGCGATCGCGTCCACGCATCGCCGAGCCGGACAGCTTCGCGTGCGGCGGTCAGGGATGACGCGGTTCGTCCTAGGTAGCTTCCTACTCGCGCTCGTCGAGTCGATGGACTTCGCCACGTACATAGCAACCCATCGCGTCGACGTTGGCGTCGTCGTGGTGCGGCCACACAGGGGTGGCCGGTTCTGCCGTGCACCCCCTCACGTCGCAACATCCCTTGGGTCTCGCACCGGTGAGTCCGCGGAAGTCGCGCAGGCCGCATTGTTTCTATTGTCGTGCGTCCTTTGTCCCCGGCCACGGGCTCAGGGTCGATGGCGGCGATACGTCCCGATCGACAGGTCGATGCAGCGAAAGGAATCCTCTCGTCGGCCCGGACAGAGGCATGGCGGCCGCAAGCGACGCGGAGAGGGCCGCTGGCCCGCGAGTACACACAAAAGGAGGCTCAGATGGTTCAGTTCAGACGGCCCATGACGTCCATGCTCCCGATTACTGCAATCATGACGGTCGCGTTCGCGCTTCATGCACCGTGCGTGGGCGCGCAGACCATCGACGATCTGAGGAAACGGATCGAACAGCTCGAGCAGTCGACGCGGGAGCAGGAGCGGTCGACGCGGGAGCAGGTGAATCTCCTCAAGCGCCAGATCGAGCAGCAGGAGACCGCGCGCGGCCAGGAACGGCGGGCGGCAGAGGAGCGGGAGCGCACGGTCCAGACGCTGCAAGAGCAGGTGGCGCAGCAGCAGCTCCGGTTAAGCACTCAGGAGGAGCGAGTGGCAGAGGGGCGGCCTAGTTGGGCGCAGCTCGTGGATCTGCAGGCCGGGGCCAAGCAGAGCAACAACGGGCCCCCGCCGTTCCTGGGACAGGACATCCCGGGCAATGTCTACGCGGACCCGAACTTCAGGATCCGGCTGGGCGGCTCACTGCGCCTTCACGTCCAGCACAACGACACGCCCGTCGGTGAGTCGGTCGCCTCGGCGCTGCTTCCGAACACGGCCGCCCCCGGCGGGGGCAACAACGGCAGCCGGGACGTGTTCCGCGCCTTCGTGAGCCGGACGCGGCTGAACCTAGCGATGCAGGGCCCGGAGACCCTGGGCGGCAAGACCTCCGGGTTCTTCGAAATGGACTTCAACCAGCAGGCCAACGGGCCCGGCGAGACCAATGCGGTCAACAACAACCCGCGGCTGCGGTGGGCCATCGGGCGCTGGGCCTTCCCGAACTTCCTGACCGCCGGCAACGAGTTGATCTGGACATTTGGGCAGGGGGACTCCTTCGACCAGATCACCCCCGACACCGTGGACTACAACACCCTGCTGGCCGGGCTCGGCGACGCCGAGCGACGGAACCCGCGCGTGGAGGTCGTTGACAAGTACCCGCTGACGTCCAACATCAAGTTCCTGACCTCCCTAGGCTTCGAGCGCCCGTTGTTCGACAACCAAGCCCTGGGGGGCACGACGGACTGCGGCACGGGGTGCCTGAGCGGTTTCCCGGCGGTGAGCGCCGGAATCGGGCTCGAGGCCGGCCGGCTCGGGAGCGACTTCGGAATCGCCGCCACCAAGATTTACGCCCGGACGACGTGGGGGGAGTTCCAGGAGCGCTTCAACACGGGCACCTTTACGCCGAATCTGAACGCCCAGACCAACTTTACTCAGCACACCTTTGACAATCAGACGGCCGCCTTCAGCACGACGCTGGATCGCATCGGGTTCAACAAGACCGGGCGTGCGTTGACCTTGAAGCTGACGGGGGGTGGGGTGTGGACGCGAGGAGACGGGCAGATTCTCCAGTCACAGTTCGACCGCCGAGTGATTCTGAATAGCCACGGGAGCCTGACGCCGGCTCAGAGCCTGGGGGGATGGATCAACCCGCAATTCTTCCTGACCGACACCCTGAGTCTCCGATGGGCGGGCGGGACGCAGTGGGCGTTGGACAGCAAGCGTCCGGTCATCACTGGCAGCCTGATCGCCGACCCGTCGGGGTCGGGGCGCCAGTTCTTCCGGGTGAACAACTTCCAGTCCGAGGTCTCGCTGTGGTGGACACCGGGGCCGTTCACCTTCGCGCTGGCCTACAACTTCACGACCACGCGGTTCCGCAGCGTCAATCTGACGGGCGGCTCTGAGAGCCGCGAGAACGAGAACAACAAGATCGAGTTCATTTCCTGGTTCAGCTTCTAGGAATGGCTGCGCCGACAGACGGTGGAAATGAGTCCATATCAGCAATTCCGGCGGGAAGAGGAAGCCGACTCGTGACCAAGGAGACGCCGTGACCGTACCACTCGTTCACCGGTCTGCGAGTGCTTGGTCGCCCAGAACCCCCTTGCTGTGCAGGCCATCTTCGCCCACCTCGCCCGCACGGGCGCCCCCCTCTGCCTGCGACTTGACCGCGCCCCGCGCCGGAACAGGATGACTCCGACCCGAAGGCGATCGCGGCATCGACTCTCGCGGTCCGAACGCGCCGCCGATTCCCCGGGGGCCGGACACGGGTTCTTCAGAGCGCGGAGGGCGCATTGCCCGGGCGAGAATGCCCTCTGTCCAGGCTATGTGCGGGACCGCGCGCAGATCGACGGGGGCGCAGGCTTAGTCGAGGCCGCGCTGCGCGGCGGGGCCGCCCGCCCAGCCAGTACGCGCTGCAGACGGTGATCGCAGCGGTGCACGCCGAGGCGCACACGGCCGCCGCCACCGAATTGGCGGCAGATTCAGCGCGCCCTGCCGCCCGCGCGGACCCGCTCCACCACACGCGGCAGCAGCTCGATGACCCGGTCGACTTCAGTGTCGGTGGTTGGCGCGCCGAGGGTCAACCGCAGCGCGGTGTGGGCGAGCTCGGGGCTGCGGCCGATCGCGAGGAGCACGTGGGAAGGGTCCTGCGAGCCGGCGTGGCAGGCCGAGCCGCTCGAGGCGTAGATCTGCTCCATCTCGAGCTCGAGCAGAACGGTCTCGCCCTGGACATCGCCGAAGCAGAAGTTCGCGTTGTTGGGTAAGCGGCGGCGCCGGTCGCCATTGAGGAGCGCTCCGGGAACCGTGGCCTCCACGGCCTCGATCAGGCGATCGCGCAGCCCGCCGAGCCGGGCGGAGGTCGTCGCGCGGTGCTGCTCGACCAGCTCGAGGGCGGCCCCGCAGCCGACGATGCCGGCCACGTTCTGGGTGCCGGCCCGGCGCCGCCCCTCCTGGTCGCCGCCGTGGATCAGGGAGAGCAGGGGCGTGTCGCGCCGGACGTAGAGCACCCCGACCCCCTTGGGACCGTAGAACTTGTGCGCCGAGAGCGAGAGGAGATCGACCCCCAGGCGGTCGACGTCGAGATCCAGAAAGCCGGCGGCCTGAACCGCATCGGTGTGCATCAGGACGCCCCGCGCTCTGGCCAGCCGCGCGATCTCGGCGATCGGCTGGATCGTACCGATCTCGTTGTTGGCGAGCATGACGCTCACGAGGCACGTGTCGGGCCGGATGGCCGCGGCCACCGTCGCCGGATCGACGAGGCCTCGCTCGTCCGCGGGGACGTAGCTCACCTCGACCCCGAAGTGCTCCTGCAGGTCGCGGGCGGCACCCAGCACCGCGCTGTGCTCGATCGCGGTCGTGACGAGATGCCGCCTCCCGGGCCGGCCCAGGGCGACCCCTTTGAGGGCCCAGTTGTCGCTCTCGGAGCCCCCGCTCGTGAAGACGACCTCGTCGTCGTGGCTGCCCAGCGCCCTGGCGACCCGCCCGCGCGCCTCCTCGAGCGCGTTGGCCGCCCGCCGCCCGAGCGGGTACAGGTTCGACGGATTGCCCCACTCCTCGCGCAGATGGGGCCCCATGGCCTGGAGCACCCGTGGATGTAACGGCGTGGTGGACGCGCAGTCGAGATAGATCGGGCGGCTCGATGTCGTCATGGCCATGACCCGTCGACCTCCAGGCTGAGGTCCAGGGCTTTCGCCGAATGGGTCAGCGCGCCGGACGAGATCAGGTCGACTCCGGTCTCGGCTCGCTCCCGGATCGTCTCCAGCGTGACGTTGCCGGAGCATTCGGTGAGCGCCCGCCCTCCGATGCGGCGCACCGCCTCGCGCAGGTCATCGTTCCGCATGTTGTCGAGCAGGATGATGTCGGCCCCGCCCGCGAGCGTGGCGTCGATCTGCTCGAGGGCGGTCACCTCGACCTCGACCTTCATCGTGTGAGGCACCCGCTCCTTGATGGTCCGGATGGCGTCGGCGAGGTCCAGGCCTCGGCTGCGCAGGGCGGCCAGGTGGTTGTCCTTGAGCAGCACCGCGTCGGCCAGGTTGAAGCGATGATTGTGCCCGCCCCCGACCCGCACCGCGTACTTCTCCAGGAGGCGGAGCCCGGGCGTCGTCTTGCGGGTGTCGACGAGCCTCGTGGGGAGCCCCTGCAGGCGCGCGGCGAATGCCGCGGTGAGGGTCGCGATGCCGCTCAGGCGCTGGACGAAGTTCAAGGCGGTCCGTTCCCCGGTCAGCAGCGCTCGCGTGGGCCCCTCGATGCGCGCGACCACGTCGCCCTTCCCGACCTCCGCGCCGTCGGGACGCTCCACCGTCACGGTGACGCCGCGGTCCACCATCGCCAGTGTCTCGCAGAACACGTGGACGCCGCAGAGGACGCCAACCTGCTTGGCCAGGAGCGTGGCCCCAGATCGCTGATCGGCGGGCACGCTGTTGTCGGTCGTCACGTCGCCCCCGCTGATGTCCTCGTCGAGCGCGCGCCCGATGATCGCGCGCACCTGATGGAGAGGCGGATGCGCGAGGCCCAGGGCGCTCATGACGGTACCTGGCAACCCACCCAGGTTGCCCCGACGTCGCCGGCCAGGCGCTCGCGCCGGCATCGGACGGTGAACAGCTGACGATGGCGCCACTCGGGTCGCGGCTCCGGGAAGTCGAGGCGATAGTGCGCGCCCCGGGACTCTTGGCGGCGCCGCGCGGCTTCGGCCATCACCCAGCCCAGCAGGGCCAGGTTGCCAGTCTCGCGGGCCACGCCATCGTCGAGCGGGCGCGGGCGGGACCAGGCGCCGAGGATGGCCCGCACGCGCTCGAGGCCGGCGCCCTCGCGCAGGATCCCCACCTCGTCCCACATCATCGCCCGTATCGCGTCGCGGGCGGGCAGGAGAGCGCTCACGGACCCATCCGGAGCCAGCTCCTCGACGTCGGACGGCGCCGGTGTCCCCACGGCGCGAAAGGTCAGGGCACGGGCCACGCGGTCCCCGAACACGACACCCTCGAGCAGAGAATTGCTGGCGAGCCGGTTGGCGCCGTGGACGCCCGTGCTCGCGGTCTCGCCGCAGGCGAACAGCCCCGGGACCGAGGTCCGGCCCCAGATGTCGGTCCAGACCCCGCCCATCATGTAGTGAGCGGCCGGCGACACCGGGATGGGCTCGCGCTCCGCCTGGCAGCCGTGGCTCGCGCAGTAGGCGTGGATCGTCGGGAACCGGCGGGCGAGCTCGCCGGCCGCGAAATGGGTGGCGTCCAGCCACACGTGGCCGAGCCCGTGGCGCTCCATCTCCTGCACGATGCTCCGGGCCACGATGTCGCGCGAAGCCAGCTCGGCGCGGACGTCGTACCGTGCCATGAACGCCTCGCCGCGATGATTGCGGAGCACGGCGCCGTGACCCCGCAGCGCCTCGGAGATCAGGAAGCGCGAGGCGCCGGGGCCGGCGAAGGCGGTGGGGTGAAACTGGAAGAACTCCAGGTCGGCGACCACCGCGCCGGCGCGGAGGGCCAGGGCGACCCCGTCGCCCGTCGAGATCGAGGGATTCGTGGTGCG
>Ga0070708_100001249_pt1 | contig 19527 bp, 15 predicted proteins | sample KBSK5503metaG_FD_65469 | JGI IMG/M metagenome (GOLD analysis project Ga0070708, IMG submission 65469) | Corn, switchgrass and miscanthus rhizosphere microbial communities from Kellogg Biological Station, Michigan, USA - KBS K5-50-3 metaG | ecosystem: Host-associated > Plants > Roots >... | reverse complement strand
ACTGGGCGCTGCCTTGCTCCGCCGGAAGGGAAGGCTCTAGCGAAATTCGGACCTCGGACCTCAGACTTCGAAACCATGAAATGATCGACCAATGCAGGGGCCAGAGCCCAGCGGAGCCCACAATAGTCGAGTTTGATCGAGAGTCCGAGGTCTGACACCGACGCCCGAAGCGCGTTACCTTTGTACCGTATGGCAGAAGATTGTAAGGAGCTAAACTTAGGCCCGCTGAACTGAATCTCTTGGAACTGGGCGTGCGATGCATCGGCAAACTGAAGGGGTTTTGGCGCAGGTTAGCCAACAACTCTCGCAACTCGAAAAGCGAGATGGAGAGCTGTGGCTGATTGTGTCTCTCGCCGGGCTGCTGGTCGGCGCCGGGCTGTTGGCCGTCCTGTATCCTGCCGCCTTTCTCAAGCAAGGCAACATTCATTTTGAAATAACGGTATCCCGGCCGCTGGTACTCGGACTGGTGGCTCTACTGGCCCTGCTGAACACCTACCTGTTAACCAGGCGTTTGGAAATCCGCCGGTTACGGGAAGAGTTGATCTCCCGGACCATTCAACAGGAACTTACCCAGCAGCAATCCTTTACCGATCCCCTGACTGAGATCTACAACCGGCACTCCCTTGAGGATATGGCGGGCCGGTTCATGAGTCAGGCCAGGCGTTCGAAGAAGCCGCTGACCTTCATGCTGATTGACGTGGACCAATTCAAACAGGTCAACACCAAATTCGGCCACCTGACCGGCGACGTGGTATTGGCCAATACGGCGGCCCTGCTGAAACATTCTGTGCGCGGGTCGGACGCGGTCTTCCGGTATGGCGGGGATGAGTTTCTGGTAATTCTGGCGGACACATCAAGCGTCGATGCCAGGCATGTAGTGGACAGAATCAGAGTAGGACTGGCCGAATGGAATCGGGCGGGGCATCTTGAGCATTTCGAATTAAGCCTGAGTATTGGCGTTGCGGAATGGGCGGAAGGCAAGACGGTGGCCGCCCTTCTCGATAGTGCAGACCACGAGATGTATGCGGTGAAGGCAGAGCAGAAGTTGAGCAAGGGAAAAGCGGCTGGAGTTTGAACCGCTGCAGTCGATCGGCTTGAAATACGCAAGTACCTATAGCGACATTCACGAATCACTACGTCAGCAGGTCATTACATCAGGAGTTCATTGGCGCGCTGCGCCAACGGATGCTGCATTTCCTGCAGATCGTTCTTCACCAGATTGAGCCCGTAAACACACTGCTCGAAGTGCTGCGAAAGGCTGGCGAACAGGGGCGCGACCTTGGCGTATTCGAAATGTTCAAACTTTGAAACGACGTAGTAGCTCTCCTTGCCGGCTTTGATCCAATCCACGAAATTCTCCAGACGGTGGCGGCGGAGGCGGAAGTGATTGATGCTCTCGGGAAACATTCCGGTGAAGAAGAGCGTGTAATCGCCGATATGTTTGCGCACCTGGCGTTCGCGGTCGAAAGAGGGCGCAGGTCCGAACACGGGATTCGATTCCACCAGCATCTCGCCGACATCGGTCAGCGGCCTGCCTCCGGCATTGCTGATCTTGAATAGCTGTTCCGTATGGCAAAACTCGGCCATGAGGTGGGCGACATAATTTACGATCTGGGGATCGCGGAGGCCGATTTCTTCGGCATAATGCCGGCCCACAAGCTCGATGAAGAGCTGCTGCAAGGGATGCGATTCCGGAATCATCGTGGTGCTCACCTCCTCCAGAAACCCCGAGTGGCACGGGATTTGTAATGCCACCACTCTATCGGTCTACTTAACCTCAGCTGAACCGCCAAGGCAAGTGACTTTTGTAAGTCACCCAAATCAGTATTTCCTATTCGGTTAGAAGATCGAACCGATCGAAAGGTTTTACCCCCGCGTTTGTTGGCAGACTTCACGGTTGGCTGCCAATTCCAGCATTTTGCAACCCGCTACAATGAGTTATGGAGGCAATCATGGAGCGCAGGAACATCTCCAGCGGCACACCCTGGGAGCCGATTGTGGGTTACTCTCGGGCTGTCAAAGTTGGTTCACAGGTTTATGTGGCCGGAACCACAGCCACGGGCTCAGACGGCAAAGTCGTTGGAGTGGGCGATCCCTATGCCCAAACCATTCAGGTCTTGAAGAACATCGAGTCGGCACTGCAGAAGGCTGGCGCCGGCCTGAAGGACGTGGTACGTACGCGGATATTCGTCATCAATATTGCCGACTGGGGAAAAATCGGCAAGGCCCACGGAGAGTTCTTCCGCGATATCAGGCCGGCAACGGCCATGCTGCAGGTGAGCGCACTCATATCGCCGGAAATGCTGGTGGAGATCGAGGCCGATGCGGTGATTACACGATGATGGCATAGCCGCAACGATCTAGAGAATACAGCCGCGGAGCTTCGCTCGGCTCGGCCGGTCCCTTCGACTTCGCTCTCCCGGGCAGGCTCCGACCCGCCCCCGCACGGCCAGATCCGAAATCGACAAAAACTCAGGACCATGATGTATCATGCCCACCCGAACTAAAGAGGTGGACATGCGCTATCTGGTCAACTTTATCGTTGCGGTTACTGTCGTTGTACCAGTCCTTTCCCAAACCATGCCCCCGGCGGTGATTGTCATCCGCGCCGGGGTGCTCATCGACGGCAATTCTGACCAGCCTCGCCGAGATCAAGTCATCGTGATTCGCGGCAACCGCATCGAAAGCGTTTCCGACGCTGCGAAGGCCAAGATTCCCGCGGGTGTCAGAATCATCGACCTGTCTCACGCCACCGTGTTACCTGGACTGATCGATTCCCATACGCACATCTTTCTACAGGGAGAAGAACCAGCACAGGGAGGTTACGACGCCAACATCCTGAAATATCCGTTGGCCTTGCGGGCGGCGCGGGCCACGGTTGCCGCCCGGCGGGCGCTGGAGCAGGGTTTTACCACACTGCGCGACGTGGAAACCGAAGGTGCGGGCTATGGCGACGTTGGCATTAAGATGGCGATTGAAGGCGGCTACATTCCCGGGCCGCGCCTGTCGGTCGCGACTCGGGCGATTTCTACGACCGGCGGCTACAACCTTGAAGGCTATGCGCCCGAACTCGACATGCCCAAGGGAGCGCAGATCATCGACGGACCGGTGGAGGCGCGGAAGGCGGCTCGCGAACAGCTTGACCACGGCGCGGATTGGATCAAGGTTTACATGACGCACCGTTCCTGGGTGGGAAACAATGGCGAGTTGGTTTCACAGCCGACACTCACGGTGGAAGAGCTCAGGGCAATCGTGGACGAAACCCATGGCTGGGGCAAGAAGGTGGCGTGTCACGCTTACAATGGCATCGGCTTGCAACGCGCCCTGGACGGCGGTTGCGACTCCATCGAGCATGGTCTGGAAATCACGGATGCACAAATCGCGCAAATGGTGAAGCAGGGCACGTGGTATTGCCCCACGCTTGCCGCCTACTATCACGACTGGGCTCCGGCCGACACGCCGAGCGGACGGCGTGACCGCAAGCGCGTCTCGGAGCATGGTGTTTCTTTGCAGAAAGCTGTGAAGGCGGGAGTGAAGATTGTTTTCGGCACTGATATGGGCGGCATTCCCTGGACGGAGCCGATGGCGCAGGAATTTCCCCGCATGACGGAGTTCGGCATGTCGCCGATGGATACCATCAAGAGCGCCACCTCGCGTGCCGCCGAGATGCTCGACATGGCGGGCCAAATTGGCGTGATCGTGGCTGGGGCATACGCCGATGTGATCGCCGTCAACGGCGACCCGTTGCGCGACGTCAAGGTGCTGGGCGAGGTGACGTTTGTTATGAAAGACGGTGGGGTATTTAGAAACGACGTCAAGTGATCGGGATCAGGGTAGGGTCTGGGCCGCCTGTGACTAAATCTCCTTGACACCGGCTGCGCACAGGGCATAATGCCGGAATCTCTTTGATCCTGCAGGCCCGATCTAGGAGCAAGCTTCCCCTACCCGGGCAGGCGAGGAGAGCTTATGGGCATTCTGGAACTTTGTGATTCAGATGTGGCTGCGGTGGGAGTTGAAGTCAGCGCCGCCGCCGCCATCCGACTAATGCTCGACCGGCATGTCGGAGCTGTAGGCGTGGTCGACAGTGAAGGCCTGGTGGCGGGCATATTTACCGAACGCGACGTGCTGCGCAAGCTGTCCCTTACTGGGCGCGACCCTTCGACTACGCCGGTGCGAGAACTGATGACCACTCCGGTGGAACTGGCGACCATGTCGACGGGGCCGGGCGAGGCGTTGGCCATCATGCTGGAACGCCATTTTCGCCACCTGCCGGTGGTGGACAATTCCGGCAAGCTGCTGGGCATGCTTTCCATTCGCAACCTGCTGGAACAGCGGATCGGTGATCTCAGCCAGGAACTGGACTCGCTCGAGCAATACGTCACCAACGATGGACCCGGCGGCTAGCGGCGCCGATGATGATTTCTCCACCGCGCTGTGGGAGAATGTTGCCCGCTGTCCATAGCCATTCCGAGCCCTTCGGAGCCGCGCTCTCGGGGCGAGAAGGTTAGGGAATCTCCTTCTTCACTCGGACCCGTACAGGACCTGATGCGCAAAATTTCCGGCGCCCTTCCCAAGACCATCGCTGCGGTTCGCATTGCCACGTCTGTCTTCTTCTTGCTTTTCGGGCAGTATAAGATTTTCGGTCCTGAGTTTACCCATGGCGGTTTTCAGCAGTATCTTCAGAGCTTTGTCCAAAGCAGCGCTGTGAGCTTCTACCAGCCGATTCTTAACGACCTGATTCTACCCCACGCGGTGTTTTTCGGTTACCTGGTGGGAGTACTGGAAATGTTTGTCGGGGTGTGCCTGTTGCTGGGGATCTGGGTGCGTCCGGCTTCGGTGCTGGGGGCGGTGCACATGGTAAGCCTGATGCTCGCCACCTGGTGGGGACCCGGTCCCGGCATGCCGGTGTGGCGCTACTTTGGTGCGGAACTCGACCACCTGCCGCTGTTATTTCTGTTCATCATCTTCTTCGTCGCCGACGCCGGGCAGGAGTGGGGACTGGACGGACGCAAGCGCGGGTAAAGAGAAAAATAGCATTAGAGTTGAAGTCCTGGGCAGAGCGTCTGTGATCGTACATGGGTTCGTGCACGGACGCCATTTCCGCCTCGTCGAACCAAATTTAACGAGGAGCGCATGAAGAAAACAGCCAAACAGGTTTTTCCCACGATCATTCTGTTGTCGTTGGCATTGTGTGCCCTGGGGCGGGCCCAGGAAGCTGGAGCGGCGTCGCAGCGGGTCATCGTGCATGCGGGAAAGTTGCTGGATGTGCGCACCGGGAAAGCTCTCACCGATCAGGCCATCGTGATCGAGGAAGGCAAAATTGTTCGCGTCGGCCCGATGGGGCACACGAATCGCTCGTCCGGCGATCGCCTCATCGATCTTCCGAACGCCACGGTCCTCCCGGGGCTGACGGATGCGCACACGCATCTGACCGGCAATCCGCAAGATGTCGGACCTCAGGCCCTCTCGATTTCAATTCCACGCGCAACCCTGAGCGGCGCTCGCAATGCGCGGCTCACCCTGGAGGCTGGGTTCACTACCGTGCGCAACGTGGGAGCGGAGGGTTATGGCGACGTGGCCCTGCGGGATGCCATTAACGCCAGGGACGTCCCTGGGCCGCGCATGTTGGTGAGCGGGCCGGCGCTCGGGATCACGGGAGGTCACTGCGACGAGAACCTGCTGCCCTTTGAGTACCACGTTACGGCGGAAGGCGTGGCTGACGGCGTGGAAGGCGTGCAGCACAAGGTTCGAGAGGTCATCAAGTACGGCGCTGATCTGATCAAGATTTGTGCAACGGGCGGCGTCCTTTCCCACGGCGACAATCCGCAGGCTTCGGCATACACGCTCGAAGAGCTGAAGGCGATCGTGATGGACGCGCACCGCCTGGGGCGGAAGGTTGCCGCTCACGCTCACGGAGCCCAGGGCATCCTATGGGCCTCGCAGGCGGGCGTCGATTCCATTGAGCATGGCTCCTGCATCGACGATGCTGCCATCGCCGAGATGAAGAAGAACGGCACCTATCTGGTGCCCACCCTGTATCTGGCTGACTGGTTTATGGCGAACGCGGAGCGGCTGCGCGTTCCCCCGGAACTGCTGGCAAAAGGTAAGGAAGTAATGCCCGCTGCCCGCAAGAACATCGCCCACGCCTTTAGCAGCGGAGTGAAAGTGGCTTTTGGCACGGATGCAGCCGTCTATCCCCACGGACTCAATGCCCACGAATTTGCCGTGATGGTGAAGCTGGGACTGACCCCGCTGCAATCCATTCAGGCGGCCACGATTGACGCCGCCGACCTGCTGGGCTGGTCAGACAAGATCGGCGCCGTCGAATCCGGCAAGTGGGCGGATATTATCGCCGTGGACGGCGACCCGCTGCAGGACGTGACCACGCTTGAGCGGGTGAAATTTGTGATGAAGGGCGGAGAAGTGGTGAAGAATGAGTATGGGAAGTGAGGATTATGCACCCCTCGCACGCGCCTATTTGAGGCCGTCTACTACCCAGAGATCAGAGAGAACCCGATAGTACGAATAGGCGTAAGACTTGCCGTCGGCGCTGAAATAGATACCTGAGACCGACTCCACGCCTGCCGGATCGGAAGGTGCAATCTGGCGAACTTCTTCCCGGCGACTGGTGTCGATGGAGAGGCGAAAGACCCTGGCAGGAACACCGCGCTGGTAGGCGAGTATGCTCTTGCCATCCGGTACAAACTTCATGAAGCGATCATCACTATCCAGCTTGACCGGGAAGGGTTTGGGATCGCCACCTGCAAGCGGATAGTAGAGATAATTGCCCTCGGAGTCGCGCCCGAGGAGGAATCTGTTGTCCAGGGTGACTGCAAGTCCGGTGGTTCCCGGCGGGGCGATGGCCCGACTCTTCCCGTTCAAGTCCATCCAATAGCAGCGCCCTTGCTTATTCGGCTCGGTGGCGCTGAAGATCAAGCCGGTGCCGTCCGGCACCCAGGCGATAACTTGATGATCCATGCCGTCGTTGGTTAAACGACGCGCCTGCCCCGCTCCGGTGGGAAGAAGCTGGACCTGGCCCGGTGAACTGAGGTCGGTTGTGGCCACCCACTTTCCGTCGGGTGACAAAACACCGTATCCTGCCCCGTCGCCCAGCCGAATAGCGGGCGATCCATCGGTCCTGCGGCTGAAAGTCCCGTATTTTCCGCCCGTGGCTTCCCCGGTCTCGGAAAAAATCACAGTCCGGCCATCGGGAGAAAAGTCCGAACTGGTGGACCAGTCGAACCAGGAAAGGTTCCTTTCCTTGCTTTCACCCGGCGGCATAGCGATGATGCCCGCTTGCGCATTGTCCTCAGTGAGCAGCACACGACCATCGCGGGTGATGTCCTGCACCGACAGCGTCGCGGGCACCCGCATTACCAGCCGTTCTTCCCCCCCCATGCTGAGCGCGTAAACGGCGCGTGCAGTCCCGCCGGGGGAGGCGGTGAACCATACTTCTTTTCCGTCGCTCGACCAGGCGACGCCCTCCACCGAGGTGCAGAAACTGGAAGCTGCCTTGCGGTTACCATCACGATCCGTGATGACGACGCGGCCATCGTCGCCTGTAGGTACGTGGTCGGCGAAAGCCAGCAAATCACCGCGGCGGGAGAAGCGCACGTGACTTACCCATCCCTGCGGTCGGTAAATGATTCTGCCAGTAGGAAACTCGAGACCATTTTCGAGAAATATGCCACGCGAGTGGATCACTGCAAGATCTGAGCCGTCGGGCGTCCAGTCCGCGCCTTCAACATGATCCAGAACTTCGCGGGGAGCTCCTCCGGCCAGCGTGACCCTCGCGAGAGTCCCGGTTTCGTAAAAGCTGCCGGTCGGGTGCGCATCCTTAAGGACGGCCATTTCCCCGTTGCTGGAGATGGACAAAATATCTGTTTTTTGCATCCCCAAGGGTCGCGAATCAGTGCTGTCAAAGCGGGTGGTGAGCAGTTCTACGGGCCTGCCCTCCAGGGCTGCGCCGTAAACAATGGTCTGCCCGTCGGGTGAAAAGCGCGCAGCGAGGATAGTGCCGCGGCGGAAAGTCAGGCGATGAAAGGTAGGGGCGGCGAACGTTGCAGACCGCCTGGCAAGGAAGTAAATTCCCGCATAAGAAGCCGCGATCATAAGCGCGGCCAATGACGGAAGCAACCAGCGCCAGCGGGGAGGAGTGGCCACAGCACGCAGCCCGCCTTTACTGGGCGAGGAGGTTTCTGTCAGTGATTCCAGGTTAAACGCCACATCGCCGGCGGACTGAAAACGCTGGCTCGGATTCTTCTCCAGGCAATGGTTCACGATCCGCTGCAGGGCTGGCGGAATGTCGCGTGCTGTCTCGGAAAGCTCCGGCGGATCGTCCTTCAGGATCGCACTCATCGTGTCGGCGGGCGAATCCCCGTGGAAGGCGCGCTTTCCAGAAAGCATTTCGTAGAGGATGGAGCCGAAGGAAAAAATATCGGAACGATGGTCGGCTGGCTTCCCGCGAACTTGCTCAGGGGACATATAGCCGACCGTGCCCATGACCACCCCAGGGTCAGTCGCGACCTGCATGGTAGGCGCATCACCGGCGCTGGAGTGTTCCTCAGGGCGAGTGAGCTTGGCCAGTCCGAAATCCAGAATCTTTACTCGATTGTCGTGGGTGATGAAAAGGTTCTCAGGTTTGAGGTCGCGATGAACGATTCCTTTTTCATGCGCCGCAGCCAGCCCATGCGCGATCTGAAGCGCGAAGTCGATGGCCTTTCGGGTGGACAGGGCTCCGCTGCGCAGGCGCTCGCGCAAGGTTTCGCCCTCGAGCAACTCGGAGACCACATAGGGCGCGCCTTTGTCTTCGCCGATATCAAAAATGGCGAGAATGTTGGGATGGTTCAGCGCGGCTGCGGCCCGTGCTTCCTGAGCAAAACGCTGCAGGCGGTCAGGGTCGGAAGAGAATATCGCAGGCAGCACCTTGATTGCGACATCGCGTCCGAGGCGCGGGTCGCGCGCCTTGTACACTTCGCCCATGCCGCCCGCGCCAATCTGCCCTGCGACTTCATACGGACCGATTTTCTGTCCCGCGACTACGGCCATGGGCGAGCATTATAGCTTTTTGCCGCGGTTTGCGCCGCTGAATCACGCAGATAAACGCTGATGATTTAGGGCTGGTCTGTTACGCTCTAAGAATCCTTACAGAGCGTCTAGTCTTCGGAAACGCCAAAGAATAGGAATCTGCGTTTATCTGCGTAATCTGCGGCTGAAATGAACAGGCTCCTTCGCCTACTTCGTCCCTCGCACCAGCACAGCGCCTTCTCTGCCACGCTGCTGCTGATGTCGGCTGTCATGGTGTCGCGGGTGATCGGCTATGTGCGCGAGGCCTACATTGCTTACGCGTTCGGCGCCGGGCCTGCGACCGACGCCTACGTCGCCGGCTTCACCATTCCCGACTGGCTCAATTACCTGGTGGCGGGCGGAACTGCTTCCATCACTTTCGTTTCGATCTACACGCGTTTTCTTGCGGAGGACAAAGAAGCGGAGGCGCAGAAGACGTTCTCGGTCATCATCACGGTCATGACCGCGGTGCTGGGAGTCGGTATTCTCCTGGCGGAAATCTTCACGCCTCAGATCTCGCATCAGCTCTTCCCCAAATTCAGCTCCGAACAAATGCAGCTTTGCGTTCATCTGACCCGCATTCTGCTTCCGGCACAACTGTTCTTTTACGTGGGCGGCGTGGTTTCGGCGGTATTGCTTTCGCGCCGGCTGTTCCTGTTTCCCGCCTTCGGGCCGCTGCTCTACAACGCTGCGATCATTGTGGGGGGTGTCCTGCTTTCGCGCCGGCTGGGCATCGCCTCGCTCGCCTATGGCGCGGTAGTGGGGAGCTTTCTGGGACCATTCCTGATAAACGCGATTGGCGCGGCTCGCGTCGGAACCGGCTACAGTATTTCATTCGACGTGCGCAACTCCGCGTTTCGCGAGTGGGTACGGCTCTCCATTCCGCTGATGCTTGGCGTGTCGCTGGTTACCGCTGACGACTGGATCCTGCGTTACTTTGCTTCTGGAGCCGTGGGAGATATCACCCGTTTGAACTACGCCAAGCGCCTATTCGCGGTGCCCATCGCCGTATTGGGGCAGGCCACAAGCCAGGCCTCCTTGCCTTTTTTCGCCAAGCTGTTCGGAGAAAGGCGGCTGCGCGAGTTCGCCGATACGGTAAACGGGTCGATCTATCGCATCTTGGCCACGTCCCTGCTGGCGAGCAGCTTCATGATGGTGGCGGCCACACCGCTGATCGATTTGGTGTACCGCCGCGGACACTTCACGTTTTCTGATTCTCGGGAAACAGCCCGGTACTTTTTCTGGTTCTCGCTTTCGCTTTGTTTCTGGGCGGCGCAAGGTCTTTACTCTCGCGCCTTCTATGCCGCAGGGAACACCCTCACCCCCATGGTGGCCAGCAGCCTGATTACCCTGGCGTCGATCCCCATATATTCCGCGCTACATCGCCATTTTTCGACGGTGGGACTTGCCATGGCCTCCGACCTGGGGATTGTTGCAAACACCCTGGCCCTCGCATTCCTGCTCCATCGTCGCCAGTTGGTCCGGGTGAGTGAGTTGCACTGGGGGGAGATCGGGAAGGCAGGGATCACGGCGGTGGTGGCGGGGTTGTTGAGCTATCAAGTTGCCCGTGTGGTGCTGGTAAGCAATAGCCGCATGGCGGACCTTAAAGCCCTGGGCTTGATCACGATTACCTGGGCTGGAGCGATAGCGGCAGGCCTTTGGCTGACCCGATCCTCATTGCCAGGCGACCTTCGCCGCCGCAAACCAACTTCCTATCCCCGGGTGGCAGAAGTGCAAGCGGCAGACCTGAGCGGGGGGATCGAGCCGTAAGAAGGCGCTTTCAGCCATTCCCCGCCTGGGATCGGCTCAGAACCTCACCTCGTGCCCGGAAATCTGGGGGCGCCGCAGCAAAATAAAACGGGCGCTCGTAGACCGACTAAGAGCGCCCGCTGTGATTTTGTCCGGGGAAAGCCTATACCCTGGCTGCGGTTGCCGCTTCGGCCGATACCGAAGTCTTGACTTCTTCGCCGTTCGGCTTCTGGCCGGCCTTGCGGATGTCAATTCCGCCCTTGAAGAATGCGCCGTCTTCAATGGAGATGCGGGCAGCCACTACGTCGCCGGTGAGCGAGCCATCGCTGCGGATATCGACCCGGTCGCTGGCCGTGAGGTTACCACGCACTTTACCCAGAACCACGATTTCGCGGGCATTGATGTTGGCCGAGACCACGCCATTGCGGCCCACTGTCACACGGTTGCCCGATAGATTAATGGAGCCTTCCACCCGGCCGTCAATGTAGAGCGACTCAGAACCCGTCACCTCACCTTTGATCACCAGCGACTTGCCGATCGTCGCCTGATCCGCCGTGCTGGTGGCAACGGGACGCGGGGCCGCCAGAGCGGGTTCGCTCACGGCTGATGAGGTGGCGGGCGTAGCAGGACGCTCCGGCTCACCGGGCCGGCCTGGAGTCGTGGGCTGATTCGTGGGTTTCCACATGTGACAAAGTCCTTTCCTCGTATGGATTCTGCGTCAAAGGCTGCACTTCATTGACCAATCGGTATTTTACTCCAGCAAACTGAAAACCGAACCTGTGAAAAACACCCTTTTTGTTGATATCGCGGGCCATGCAAAGACTGGATCGGAAGGTGATCAGTTGTGTGTTTCTCCCACCTCGTTGCCCGACCCCTTGTAGACAATGGAAACTGCGGCGTTTTTCCCGGTCACCATCATGCCACTTACGAGCCGATGGCGGCACAGGATGGTCACAGCGAGACGTTACTAATGTAATGCGCGTAGGCCGAGAACAAGGGCAACATCCGATTAGATTCCTTTAATCTTGAACAAGAGTGCGATCGTTAAGTACATACCTGTCCATGATCTGGGAGCGCCACATGAAATTCGTTTGCCTGTCGCTTGTTGGCGGCCTTAGGCTGGCGGGGCAGTCCCAGACGGCTCCCGAGCCGCACGTCGGACGGGTTCGATTGGAGCTACCACCACCTTGTTGTCAGTGGCCCTCTTAGTACCGAGAATCTGGATCGCGCGGCGCGGGAGCCTAGAATTCTTTTTCATCTCGTGGAGCGCAATCTTCCGGCTGCAGTCCGTTCTTTCGGGCCGCCAACCGCCAGTGAGGCCGATCGCAGTCGCATGCAATTCCGTCCCGAGCCCACCCGGAGTGGGGACCATCCCCGCTTTCCAGTTAGGAAACGCAATGTTTTAGCCAGGGACTGGAGCGTTTCCCTGGGCGCGGGGAGCGTGGCTCCCAACATGTTTCCCGCAAAATTCGGCTTTAATCCCGATGGCACGGTCGTGAGCGCGAACTGCGCCTCTGACGATGCCGTCTTCGGACTGAATGTTGCCGGCGTCACCGCAGGCCAAGCCAATCTGGTGGGGATAACCAATCTCTACAGCGGTACGGGCGGTCTCTGCGGAGCCACGCCAAGCGTAAATTGGGCATATAACGGAACCACGGTGGCTGGGGGAAAGATTCTGACCTCTACCGTAATTTCCCTGGATGGCAGCAAGGTCGCGTATGTAGAAAGCGCGGCCAGTTCTGCCGTATTCCACGTGCTGACCTGGAAGGCTGGGGAAGGAACCTCGGCGACGACTGCGGTCGCGCCGACGACCAACGGCAGCTGTACGAGCGGCGCGCCGGCCAGTTCGTGCCTGAAGTCGGTGACTTATTCCGCGAGCGCCACAAATACCCTGTCTTCGCCCTGGGTGGACTACGCCAATGACAAGGCTTTTGTCGGCAGCGATGACGGCAAGATTTATCGGATCAGTTGTGTTTTCAATTGTCGCTCAATACCAATCCCACCGTTGACTGGACATTCACTCTGCCGGTTGCCGGCACGGGTGGCGCATCGGCGACCCCGAATGGTCCCGTGCTGGACTTTCAGACAGGCCGCCTCATTGTGGGGGACCAGCTAGGCGAGCTTTGGGTGCTCAACATTAACGTGAATCCTCCCGTACTCTTCGCCGGGCCGTTGATGGTGGGAGGAGGAGCGTGTACTACGGTTCATCCCCCCGGGAGTACGGGTACCGGAACAAATTGCACTGGTAACGGCAGTTCCTACGGGATACCCGACCCCGTGCTTCTGGATGGCTCAAGCGCGAAAGTTTTTGCTTTCTCCGGTAATGATGGCACCAATAACAATAGTGCTGTGGTGGCGCAACTGAATGAAGACCTCACGGGTCTGGTAAGAACCCACGTCGGTTTCGGAAGCCGAGGCAACATCACCACGAATGCAAACCTCTACAGCGGCGCCTTCGACAACGATTTCTTTGGAGCGACCCCGGCCAACGGGCAGCTTTACCTGTGCGGCACAAGTGGCACCGACACCACTTCTTTTCTCTATTGGATTGGATTCACCGCCTATCCAACTATGAACTCCAGTTACACAGGCCGCATCACCCGCGGTACTTCGGCCGGAGTCCCCTGCAGTCCGATCACCGAGATATTCAATCCCAATGTTGACTTTGGGAATGGCGATCACGACATCATCATCAGCGGCCTGGTGGGGGCGGGTGCGAATGGATTGCTACGCACCGATGACATCAGCACCGGTGCAATTACTGGAACTCTTAGCGGCCTCAATTATCCGGGGGCACCAGCGGAGTCGTCTGGGACAACACCAGTACTCAGGCTCAGGCTTCAAGCGTGTACTTCAGCACGCTAGGCACCAACGTCAACACCGGCGGCTGTATCGGTAATATTCACTGTGCCGTCAAGCTGACTCAGCTTGGATTGAATTAGGAACGCGCCCGCGGGTGGGAATCGCCGGGCTGTACCTCATGGGCAGCCTGATGAGACTACAACTCGCCCTTAGATTCCACTTCAGGTATCCTGAAACTACAAACCAATCCTGAGAGCTGGAGCAATGAACGCAAAAACACCAGTCATAGGCAAGCCCCAGTCTGACGAGTATGTACCCTACTACGAAAATTACATTGCCCTGATCCCGGACGGCGACATCCTGGCCGCGTTGGAAAAGCAGTCGCCGGAAACGGCCGCGCTGCTTTCCGCCCGCAAAGAGGCAGAAGGAGACCTTTGCTATCTCCCGGGGAAATGGAGCGTGAAGGAAGTGCTCGGCCATGTGATCGACAGCGAGCGCGTTTTCAGCTACCGGGCGCTGCGAATTGCACGCAACGACAAGACTCCAATCGAAGGCTTCGAGCAGGATGACTACGTGAAGTATGGACCGTTCGGCGAATGCACCTTGGCTGCTCTGGTGGAGGAGTTTAAGTCTGTCCGGCGGGCGACCCTGTCACTTTTCCAGGGACTGGATGAGGTGGCATGGGCGCGCCGAGGCGTAGCCAACAAGAACCAAGTGAGCGTGCGGGCCATCGCTTATATTATTGCCGGTCATGAGCTGCATCATAGGAGAATCCTGCAAGAAAAGTATTTCGTCCAGGCGCGAGTCTAGGAGCTCGCGGAAAAGCTAAAGGCAGATTTCTCACGAGCGGAAGCCCGCTCGGAATGCAAAAATTAGAAGGACTTCGCGGCACGAGTAAACTGGTGCCCTCCCAATTTTGCTCGAAGCAAGCTTTTTTCCGCAGCGAACTTTCCGAGCCGGCAACGCCCATGCTTTCTGATTCCGACATCCTAAAGAAGATCGAGCGCCAGCCCAAACACACGGCCGGCTTCAAGCAGATGGTGCGAGAACTGGGCGTGCGCGGGGACGCCCGCCGCGAGCTTTCCCAGCGGCTGAAACAGTTGGTGGCTAACGGCCGGCTGGTGCAGCTCGACTCCGACCGCTTTGCCCTTCCGCAGGCCGCCGCGGGAAAGAACATGGCAGTCGGGCGGTTGAGCATGCACCGGGATGGCTTCGGGTTTGTCATTCCCGAAGCCAGTTCGCTCGATGAGCGCCTGAAGGCGCGGCTCTCAGGAGACATTTTTATTCCGCCTCCGGCGGTGGGTTCGGCCATGCACGGCGACCGGGTGCTGGTGGAAGTCAGCACTATTCGTCCGGACGGGCGCGCCGAAGGGCGCATCGTGCGTTTGATCGGCCGCGCCCACGCGACCGTAGTGGGAAAGTTTCACTACGGCAGCCGTCGCAACTACGTCACTCCCATCGACCAGAAAATTACGCAGGAAATTGTGATCCCGCCGGAATTGGAAATTCCGGGTGAACTCGCAGCGCCACCCTCTTCGGTGACTGCAGCGGAGGCGTCTCGCAAGGGCAAGAAAAATCCAGACCGGGTGCTGGGACAGGAAGCCGCCCGTGGTGTCGATTGGGGCGACCTGGAAAACGCTGTCGTAGACGTCGAGATCACCGACTGGCCTACCGCCACGCAGAATCCTCGTGGGCGCGTTGTGGAGATTCTCGGCTACGAAGACGATTTTGGGGTGGACGTGGAAATCATGATCCGCAAGTTTCACTTGCCGCACCGTTTTCCGCCGGCGGTGCTGGAAGCAGCGCAGAATGCCGAACCCATTATTCCCGCCGGCGAAGCCCGGAAGCGGCGCGACTTTCGCGCGTTCCCGATTGTCACGATTGACGGAGAAACGGCGCGGGATTTCGACGATGCGGTTGCCGTTCGGCGTCTGGAAAACGGTAACTTTGAGCTTCAGGTGCATATCGCCGATGTGGCCCACTACGTTACCCTGGACTCGGCGCTCGACCAGGAGGCTCGCCTGCGCGGCACCAGCGTTTATTTCCCCGATCGCGCGGTGCCCATGCTTCCGCTGGATCTCTCGACCGATATCTGCAGCCTGCGCCCGCAGGTGGATCGGCTGGTCGTGTCCTGTGTGATGGAAATAGACCATCGCGGAGAGATGGTCAGCAGCGAACTGAGCGAAGGCATCATTCGCTCCGCTGAACGCATGACGTACACCGGAGTGAATGCAGTTCTTGAAGGTGACTCCGGCGCGCGCCAGCGCTATGCCGAACTGGTGTCCGGATTCGAATTGATGCGTGATCTGGCTCTGATCCTGAACCGCAAGCGCGAGCGCAGAGGTTCGATTGATTTCGATCTGCCCGAGCCTGTGATCGAGTTCGACGAATTGGGATTGATGAAGAGCATTACCCGCTCGGAGCGCAATATTGCGCATCGCTTGATCGAGGAATTCATGCTTTCGGCCAACGAATGCGTGGCCTCCTATCTGGAGAACAAGCGTATGGCTTCGCTCTATCGCATCCACGAGAAACCCGACGCCAAGCGGGTGTATGACTTTGAAGTGATTGCCGCGACGTTCGGTTACTCGCTGGGGGTCGGTCCATTGCCCATTCAGCGGGTACAGCCTAAAAGCGATCGCCGCGCGAACTATGGTACTGGCAAGCACGTCCGGGCGATTGAGATTCCGAAAGAAGTACACATCACGCCGCGCATGTACCAGAAGCTGACGGAGAAGATTGCGGGCAAGCCGGAAGAGCGCATTCTTTCTTTCCTCATGCTACGCTCGCTGAAACAGGCGCGTTACTCTGAGGAAAACCTGGGCCACTTCGCCCTGGCCGCGACCTCCTATACACATTTCACTTCGCCCATCCGACGTTATCCCGACTTGATCGTGCATCGGATCTTGAAGGACGTTTTGCGTGACACGGCTGAGCTTTGGGAGGGAGACGTCCCGATTGGGCGGTATGTGGGTCAAACTGGCAGTGTGAAAAGACCTGGGGGGACGGTCTCTCGCGAGCCAGTACCAGCCACGGACACGCGGGCGGGGGGCGCGCGGAACACCAGCCACACCGGCCAACCTTCGCCCTGGTCGAAGCGCCGTGACCATGGCGCTCATCACGAATCAGTCCAGCCCGCCGGCGGACCGATCCCACTGGACGAACTGCACGATATCGCGGAAGAATCCAGTCAGTCAGAGCGACGCGCTGACGAAGCTGAGCGCGAACTAATGGAGTGGAAGAAGGTCAAGTTTATGCAGGACCGGGTGGGGGAAGACTTCGACGGGCTGATTATCAGCGTGACCAAATACGGGTTTTTTGTGGAGTTGACCAATCTCTTCGTTGAGGGCCTGGTCCCGCTGGGGACCCTAACCGACGACCGTTACAGTTATCACGAGAATACGCGCGAGATCATCGGCCAGCGCAGCCACAAGATATACAGCCTAGGGCAGCGAGTTCGAGTGCTGGTGGACCGGATCGATCCGGTAGAGAAGAAAATTCAGTTTGCGGTGTTGGAGGAAAAGCCGGAAAAGCCCGCTCCAAAGCGCAAGAATCGCTAAGGCGGTGTAAAATCCTTGAGTCAACCCCACCGCCGCTTTAGGACTGCGGATGGTTCCTTCCAGTCGGGACGTGGCTCAGCCTGGTAGAGCACTCGCTTGGGGTGCGAGGGGTCGGCAGTTCAAATCTGCCCGTCCCGACCAATCAACAAGTTACGTGGGTTTCACTCCGAATTTGAGTACTCGCTTCGGAGAAAAGCCTATGTCGTCCTTTTCGCAATTCATCCGTGAACGGCAGTACTTGCACAACGTCTCCCCCGCAACCCTTGAGTGGTACAAGCACAGTTTCAAATGGCTGCCCACGGAATCGCCCTCGCAGATTGATTTGCAGGATGCTGTGCTCCGGATGCGTGAGAAGGGACTCAAGGCAACTGGCTGTAATTCGGCGATCCGCGCAATTAACGCATACCTCAAGTGGTCGGAATCGCCATTGAAAATCCCGCAGATGAAAGAGCCTCAAATTGTGCTGCCAACGTTCACCGCGGCACAGGTCTCCCTCCTCGTTAACTGGAAACCTCGCAGTTTTTGTCAACGGCGGTTGCATCTTCTTGTGCTCATCCTGCTGGATACTGGATGCAGAATCACCGAGGCGTTGACACTCCGCATTAGCGAGATCGATTTTGACAACATGCTCGTCACCCTGGACGGTAAGGGGAGAAAGCAACGAGTGGTCCCATTTTCGTTTGAGTTGAGGAAGGCTCTATTCCGCTTCATCACGGACTACAAGCGGAAACCTGATGCTTTTTTGCTTGCGAGTAGGAATGAGATTCGGTTGGGCCGCCGGGTGATGCTTCGGGACGTGAAGTTGCTTTGCAAACGTCTCGGGTTTGAACCACCTGGCCGGACCTTGCACGCTTTTAGGCACACATTCGCGGTGACCTACATCAGGCGGGGCGGCTCTGTGTTCCATTTGCAGAAGGTGCTTGGGCATTCGACTCTTGAGATGACGCGCCGGTATGCGAATCTTGTGACCGCTGACCTCCAGGCGGTCCATGAGCGCGTAAGCCTGTTGTCAAGAGGATGATTTCTATCGGCTCACTACGGGCGCGCCTCTTTTCACAATCCGCGCGATCCGCGATCATCCTCCCACTCCTCAGCCTGGCTCGGGGGGTCCTCTTTAGGCGGCACCACGTCATGGGAAAGTCCCTCCAAGACTTCGAGCAGAAGCCGGCGGAGATCCTCCGTGCTGGCACGTTGCCTGGCATTCCTGATCTTCGGCTCCGTCATTGGTGCGAGGGAATGTATCTCAGCTGTCCTCCATACTCAACATTTATTTGTACGTACAGTTCATTGTTACGTTAGACCGTAGACTTAGCATCTTACAACGTCGTTTTGGATCGCACGCTTACCGATCTCAATGCCATGCTGATCCTGCACAGTTGGCCTTCTCTTCGCCGGGCAAAGGTGGGGGAGGGCCGGAACACCCCCGGTTCGAAAATGCTGGCGAACGTCACCAGCGCGCGCCAGGAGAATTTTCCCTTAAATCAGCAACTTGTGCGGAATTAGCGGAAACAAGAGATTTTCCGGACTGACGTTGCTTGAAAGGCGTTTAGAAGAGGTCTGTCCGAGGCGCTACCATGCTCCACTTCGATTCGTGTTGCGATTCTCGCTTACTGTGCAGACCGCCGAGCGTAGTAAACCAGATCGTACGAATGAAACGCTTAAATTAGCGTGGGCCTGTCCGTCTTCGCTTTCTGGTGGTGTCCTAACCTTACTTTGGAAGAAACGAGCCGTCAGAAGTGTTCGCGCTTCTAAGATTAGAATTGCGAAGTGGGCGCAGATCGGCCCTGATGCTGCCCTTCACTCTGCGGATGTACTCTTCTTGACCAGTCCGCGCGGCTGCTTGAATTCGGCTACTATAGCTTCGTGGAACGTTCACTCGGCTTTCGGGCAGAAGCACGCAAACTCTATTGGGCGGTTGTAGATGGAACGAAAGGCGCTCCGATTCTGGTCGCGTATGACAGCGCTGCAGCTCCCGTAAGATTTTCAGAAGCATCCGCCCTGTCTTGGTATAGAGACAGAGTCAAACACCGGGTTGAGACTTATAAGCCGAATGTCGCGATGGTCCGCTCTGCCGAACCAACCGCACGAGGCAGCAGAAGAGAAGGTCCTTGGCTGCGGTCGCCGCGATAGCTAACCCCAACCTTGTCATTTGGAACGGTGATCTGAAGGTCTCGTTCGACCTCTGGCAGATTCTGCTCAAGGGTTCAGGTGCAGGTAAAAACTCAATTCTGAGTCCCTTTCACGAGATTCTAGAGGCTGCAGGTCTGGGCGACGTGATTAGCGATGTTGGATTTGGTTCATTCAGCCACGCCATGCAGCATTTCTCGGAAAGACCGAACGATCTGCTTAT
>Ga0070708_100001248_pt1 | contig 19557 bp, 40 predicted proteins | sample KBSK5503metaG_FD_65469 | JGI IMG/M metagenome (GOLD analysis project Ga0070708, IMG submission 65469) | Corn, switchgrass and miscanthus rhizosphere microbial communities from Kellogg Biological Station, Michigan, USA - KBS K5-50-3 metaG | ecosystem: Host-associated > Plants > Roots >... | reverse complement strand
GAAGGCCCCACCCATCCACCGCACCGCTAACTACTGCAAGCAATCGTTTGCGGCCAGCAAGCAGAAACTTTTGCCTGTCTGGCGTGGCCGGGCCGTGGGGTGTAGTGTTGGGGTCACGTGACCAGGGGGAGGGCGGATGCCGAAGAAGTTATCACAACAGGTGATAAAGCATTGTGCCAAGGTTCGGAAAGCGGCGGGGTATACACAACGAGAGGCAGCGGAGGAGATGGGTGTAGCGCATGGGACGGTAGAACAGTGGGAACTAGGAGCAAGAATCCCCACGAAGGAGAACCAAAAACTTTGGCTAGCCTGGACCAAGAAACAAGCCAAGAGACTAGGATGGCAATGATGAGAGTATGTGATAGGTGTGTTGAGGAAGGGCCTGAAATCCTAGAGTTTCGTATAGTTGCTTCTCGCAAGGGTGGAGGCACTACTGAGTATGGCACCTTCGACCTACACGTAACGTGCTTGAAGGAATGGATAAAACTGTTGTTAGATGTTCCTCACATTCCTAATGGTGGAGATAGATAGTGCCTACGATAGAAGAACGCTATGGAGTGCGGGCAGGTTACAAATTCTATCGCTGTAGGTGGTGTGATGCTTGTATCTGCCGCATCTGTTTCGGGCATATCCTCTTCCTATCGGGTAGAGTGCTCGAAAAAGCGGTACACGTACCGGACTGTGCGGATATGCCTAAGACAGAACACGAACCCTTGCCCGTACAGGTGAAGAGTGAGACATAGAAGGTACTGGAATTTCGATAACTGCAAGGTCTGTAACGGTAGGATTCTGCGGAAAGGGAGGGGGTGGCTACATCTTCCGCAGGTAGAAGTAAGGAAATGGGACCATGTTGCGTCCCCGAGACAGAGGAGAGAAGGAGAAGATGGCGAGAGACAAAGCGATAGCGAAGAGGCCCCGCAGTAATGAAGAGGTTCTACAGGGAATCGAACAGCAGGTAGCAGCAGCGAACACGGTAGAGGAAATCTTAGGGGTAGGGAAACTCTATAACGCGGATGATGTGATAGGAGAACCGCTGGTTATCAGTGGGTGGGAGGCTAGTGAGGGAGACTTCGGGGAATACGCGCTCATCTATGCTACCAGGATGAACGCCGATGGCTCCATCCGTGAGAACCTTACCGTGTCCTGTGGCGGAAACTATGTGCTAGTGGCTCTGCGGCGTATCGACGAAATCAAAGGGTTCCCGTTCACAGCCATGTTCACACGTAAGGAAACCAACCAGGGTTTCCGCGTCTATCGTCTAGAGGCTATCTCTTCGTAAGGGTGAGGGGCTAGATGGAGGGGGAACGGGACACCACACAACGGGAGGCAGGCCCTAGTACCCCTTCGTCTACTGTAGGAAGGTATGCGCCATGCAGGATGAGGATTGGTATGACAGACACCCGGAGGTTTACGTAGGTGCCGAAGGATACGACGACTCCGGCCTTTTCCCCGAACCAGAACGTGGTTCAATTGAGTCAATGGAAGAAACAGAATCGAAAGGAAACCAGGAAGGGAGGGGACAGGCACAAAAAATCATGGGCAGAACGCGGTCGAAAAGACACGCGCACAAACCGAAAGAGAGTTGACACCCGCGTTAACCGGGTGCGCGAGGACCGTCCCTTAATGATAGACAGAACCTTCGTGGCATGGGACGGGGAAGGCCAGGGAGACTACCTAGTTTTGATGGCCAATAGTAAGGGGGACCGTTTACGTTCAAAATCTGGTCTAGGAACCGAACAGGTTTTTGACTGGCTCATTAAGTGTGGCTCTGGCCGTCGCTATGCCAACGTCTGGTTTGGATTCTCTTGGGACGTGAACATAATTCTACGCGATATGCCGTGGAATTTCTTGCAGGAGTTGTACCAGGAGTCTCAAACTTTTTGGAATGGCTACAGTATCCGTTGGATTCCTAGGCACCTGTTCCAAGTGTCGAAGAAGGGTGTAGGTACATTCGCATCCTATGACACCATCGCTTTTTTCGGTGGTTCCTTCATCAGCGCGTTAGAGGAATACAAGATACCCGTCCCTGATTCAATCTATGAAGGCAAGGCTGCACGGTCTACGTTCGATACGTGGAGCATGGACAACATAGTCGCCTACAATGACGAAGAATGTAGGCTCCTGGTGAACCTGATGGACCGTCTACGGTTCTCTATCAAAGAAGCAGATTGGGGGTTACGCCACTGGTGGGGTGCTTCTGCGCTTAGTGCCTGGTTCCTAGAGCATCATAAGGTTAATAAGTACATCGCCAGGCACAAAAACGTACCCGCAGAACGGGCCTACTTCGGTGGAAGAATCGAAATGGCGGGATGGGGATTGGTAGAAAAGGCATGGCATTATGATATAGCCTCTGCTTATCCCGCTGCTATGTGTAACCTGCCTGACCTGACTACCATACGATGGCAGGAAAGTAAGACTATAGATGAGTTTTCGTTGGTTAAACTGTCGTGGAAATCGCCTTGGGATGGGTGGGGACCGTTCCCTTATCGAGAATACGAGGGAAGAATCCTCTATCCCCCCGAAGGGAGGGGCTGGTATTGGGGTGTAGAGATTCTAGCCGCGCGCAGAAGGCTAGGCAGAAGGCTCAGGTTGAATATAGAAACTATCTTGACGCCCTCAGGAGACTTCAACTACCCGCTTCGTTTCCCCATAAAGGCCGCCTACAATCACAGAATGTTTCTAAAAAGAAACGGAGACCCCGCGCAGTATCCCGTGAAGATTGGCCTTAACGCGCTCTACGGCAAGATGGCTCAGAAGCAGGGATACGGAGGAAAACCGCCGCGTTTTCGTTCCTACATCTGGGCAGGATTGATTACCGCACAGACTAGGGCCATGCTTTCAGACCTAATTGATGGGAACACGCTCAGTACCATGACGGATAGCGTATTCACTTCATCCCCTCTTGATATGCCGTTGTCTGACGACTTAGGGGCGTGGAATGGTGGAGAATGTGAGAGGCTTATCCAACTACAATCGGGTGTCTATGACTATGGTGGGGAACCTTACTCCCGTGGTTTTGAAAAGGATAAGGTCCCTTCGTTCGAGGAGGTCTACAACCTTTTCCAAACTGGTACAGACCATATAGACACCAGCGTAACGCGGTTCATCGGGTTAGGTGCCGCCATGCAAGGCAGGATGAAAGACTGGTGTAAGTGGGTAACGTCAGACCGCAAACTAGTTTCGTTCGGGGACCTTGTGGAAACGGCTGGTTCAAAAAGAACGATGGCAGGACCCTTTGATTTTGACCCTACGGATAAGTGGCACCCTCTCTTTCCGTGGCCTGCCCGTAACGCGCGGGACCTATCGCATCCCTACACGAACAAAGACCTAGAGTACGATACAGAGATTGAACGCGAGGATGAAGATACGGAGGAAGATTGAAAGACTGGGAACCTCCTCCGCGCATCGTGCCTCCTCCTGACCCACCGCCGAACGAGTTAGGACAACGTATGATGCGGTTCCACGCCGAAAACCCGGAAGTTTACAAGATTCTGGTTCGTCTGGCGCGCGCCTACAAGCGTGAGAAGCGGCGGGAGGGGATAGGACACCTGTGGGAAGTGATGCGTTGGGAGATGTTTTTACGGGTGGATTCTAAAGATGGTTTCAAATTGAGTAACAACCATAGAGCGTATTACGCCAGACTCATTATGAAACAGGAAGAGGACCTAGCCGGATTCTTCGATACCAAGCGGATACAGTATCCCTAGGCTGCGCGTCGTTTCGCTCTGTTCCTACGGTTTAGGTAGATGGCCTCTGGTCCTGCAACCGGCAACCCTAGCCGGTCCATCACAGGAGGGATATCCTTGCGGGTGGGTTTCTGACGTTTCAACATGGAAGGATGCGAAGCGTCTACCATATCTGCTAGAGCAGCGTCTATCTGTTTCTCTGTACGCCTGCGTTTCTTGCCTTTGCGTGTGACCCACTTCGATTTTTCGCGGCTGGCACGTTGCAGTTTTCCTAGGTACTCCACCATCTGCGGGGTTGTAGCCTTCTTCAATCTTCTACTTTCCGATGGAGTTATAGTACCGCGTTCTCCTAACCAAGAGCGTAAGCGGCGGGGATTCTGCCCTAGTATCCTGCCCGCACTCTCTACCCCAACTTCGTCCACCAGTCGCAAGAGTGATTCGCGGTCACGGAAAGTGATTGGGCGAGCCATAGCGAACCATTCTCCCACGGCCCCGAGTTGAACACAAGGCTATCAATCCGGCCTGGTCAGTGGTAGGGTAAGAAGTAGCATCCGAAACCAAGGTTAGGGTCCAAGATTGGGGTCGAAAGGGTGGTAGAAGATGCCGACAGGAACGAAGGAAACAGCGAAGGAGGCTAAGACTGTGGCAAAAGCAGAAGAGGTCAGTTTCGAGGAGGACGTTACTACTATCCTCTCTCACTTGCTCCAACCGTCCAGTGAGGAAACTACGCGCGCTGCTGGTGATGCACTTAACCGTTTGCGGGCAGACTACGTGAAGGCAGACGACGAAGAATGAACCGGGAAGAGATAAAGAGCGGCGTTCTGTTCGCTCTGCAACGCGGGGAAATCACTCCCGATGAAGTGCTAGCCGAGTTGTACGCGGATATCCAAGAGGTTAAAGCGTTTACGGGTGAGTTTCGTACTGTCCTGGCCGTGATGCAGAACGGGAAGATGGGTGGCCTTCTCGGAAAACTGATGGGTGGAAAACGCGATGCCGTTCAAGAAACTGAGCAGGAATCGCTACCGCAGTCCATCGGGCAAGACGTACAGCCGCAAACAAGTTAGAACCTACTACGCTACTAAGGGGTTCACGCGATGGCACAAAAAGCAAAGGAAGCGGTAGCAGAGAACGAAGAGGAAGAGAAGGAAGAGAACGAAGAGCAGGACGAAGAAACGAAGAAGGCCGAAGGATTCATCCGTGGAATCGTGAAGGATGAATTGGCTAAGGGTCTGACTGAGTTTTTCGGGGAGTTGCCGAAACAGCAGGACGCTCCTAAGGGTAGTGGAGCGAAAAGGAATCCCATCCTAAGCGTCATTTTCGGGGACAATGAATGAAAGAATTTGAATTGCCTCCCCGTATCGTTCCGAATTCGGAAGGGTACGAGGACGTAGAACCCCCCTTAGGGACGGATGGTGAGGGGCCTGTTCGTAACCCCGTCATAGAGCAGGCCCCGCCATTCGATTTCGAGGATGAACCTGGCACCCGTAAACGAAAACAGCGTGCGGATACAGGACGCAAACGGGGACCGCGTAAAGCGAAAGCCTCCAAACTGGCCGATGAAATCCGGCCGGATATGGAGCAGGTGTTAGCCCTCCTGTCGTTGGGCCTATCTCCTCTGTCTCCAACAGCAGCGGAATACAACGAAAAGCACGTTGACCAAAACGTCCGTGTCGTTGCGAACCTGTGTATCAGACACCCGCGTCTGTTGGAATATATACGCCAGACGGGAGGGCTAACAGCCTACTTTGAGTTGTTCCAATTCGCTGTAGGCATCACACTTTGTGTTCTGGTGGACCTGGAACGTATCAACCCGGACGCCATGCTCGCGCGTATCACGGGAGTAACAGAGGCTTACCAGGCTGTGTATCAAGAGGAGCCGCAGAAGAATGGTAATGAGCCAACGGAGTCTAGACCAGGAGATATCCCTGTACCGGCAATCCTGGCCTTCTCTTCGCCAGCGAATCAAGAGTGAATGGAAACAGGGCCAACACTTTTCGATAATCGCCCCTACAGGCGGCGGGAAAACCATCCTGGCCGTGAAGGGTCTACTGCCTATGTGGAAATACAGCCTAACCGTAGACGCAAAGGGCGAGGATAGAACGCTAGCGCAGTCAGGAAGGAAAGTGCGCGCGTACCCTGGCGTTCAACGGTACCGATGGGACAAATTTTGGCTCGCACTTCCACCAGACCAAGCCGTAGCAGCACGTACCAGTTTCGCTACGATGCGCTCAGTGTTCCAGCACAAGGGATGGACACTCTACCTAGACGAATTGCGCCTGTTTTCAGACCCGGACTACCTGCCCAAGTATGCACCAGAGTTGCCAGCGGAGTTAGAGCGTCTTTGGTTATATGGCAGGTCACGCGGAATTACGGTAGTGACAGGGACCCAGGCCCCGCGCTGGTGCCCTGCGGCGGCGTTCGAGCAACCAACCCACTTCCTGATAGGCCGTACACAGTCACGTTCTAACCTAAAGATGATGGAAAAAATCAGCGCAGACACGGACAGAATCAAAGACATAGTGCCGTATCTGGATAGGTTCGAGTTTCTTTACGTCCAGTCAGGGTCAGACGATATGGCGATTTCAAAATTTCCATTGAAGGGGTCAGGGAGGTAGGAGGATGCAGAAGTGGATGGGCCTGTTCGCTTTCATGGCGTTCGTGCTCGCCATCATGATTGTTTGGAATTTCCTCATTCGTTCCTACGTGGGGAAACACCCGGACAGTGAAGTAGCACGGGGTTTAGCCTTCGTCGTTTGACGTGAGGTAACGTAAGGGGTCAGATAGGAAGATGCATAGTGCCATCTGCCGCGATTTCTCGGCCCCGTCCCGAGTTGGGGACGGTAGAACGCAAGCCGCAGACTACCGCTAGTCCATCTGGCGGCGGTCCGTTCATCCGTCATTCACGCGCCGCGCGCCTGTTGGGATTCGACTCCACGGGTAACGCTTTCGGCGCGCTCATCACGCAGAACCTGAAAGCAGTTGGTGGGTACCTCTCAGATTTGAGGGTGCTTATCAAAGCCTCTGGTGGTTCTGGTACTGGTACCAACGCAACAGCCGCAACAGACGCGCCGGATAACGCTATCTCTACGCTCATCCTGCGTGACCCGTTCGGCCAGCCTATCGTACAGTGTGATGGCGTTGGGCTAAGGCTCATCGATATGTACGGGGGTTCTGTTCCTGGTATCTACTACACGCAGGACCCGCACAACCTCCCCTCGTTCTCTGCCGTTGCCACAACCGGCAACTTCATAGAACGATTCGTTATCCCTATCGAATGTTTGAGTGATGCTTACACGGCACTCCCAAGCATGAACGCATCAGCACAGCCGTTGTTGCAAATCAACCTGGCTGCTGCTGCAACTGTTTTCACTACTTCCCCTGCCCCTACCGTTCCTACGGTAGAGGTTCGTGTAGATGAATCATATTGGGCTGCTCCTATCGACGACCCGACGCTTGCTCCTCCGGGTGTGGGTTCATCCCACCAGTGGAGCCAGTCCAACGCCGCGCAGACAATCGCGTCTGCTTCTGCGTTCAACCTCACGCTACCACGTGTGGGAACCTGGATAGATACGCTCATCCTGTTGGGCAGAGATTCAACAGGCGCGCGCGTAGACACCTGGCTACCTGCTGCACAAGGCAACAACATCGAGTTTTGGGTCGATGGTGCTCCCTACTTCGTGGAGTCTATCGATATCAGATTCGATGAAATGACCATGTTTAGCGGTTTCGGTGCGGTGGCTCCATCTGATGCACGACCCACAGGAACACTCTGTTATTCGTTCCGTGAGTCTGCAATCGAAGCAGCAAGCATGGCAGACACGGGGGACCTGTGGCTACATACCACGCCTGGTACGCTGCTGGAAGTGCGAGGACAGTCACAAAGCATAGCGAACAGTCCCGCTACAGTCACAGTCTATACGGGCGAGGTTTACCCGCTTGGAGGTATCCCTTACACGCACTTGGGGGAGTAATGACCAAGCAAGAAAAGATGTTCGTGGTTATTGGTCTGTTGCTCCTACTCGGGTTTCTGTTCATCAACAGACGCAAGGGAACCCCTACAGGAAACGGTTCGTGGCCTAGTGAGGTCCAACGGCAGGTTGAACATTGAAGGAGGGTAGATGAAAACGGAATTTGGTTCCGGCTTTGGAATCGCTGTAGGTTCCGAACCGGACAGTGATTCAACGTCTTTCCACAATGGGAACGCTGCTGGTTGGGCTAGAAATTGGGTTATCATCGCGGCAGTTTTCATCCTGTGGGTTGCAGTTGCAGGCAGGCGGCGGTAGTTGTCTCCTTCGTTGGCTGTAATCCCTAGGCCAGCGGAACCTTCTACATTCCGCGAGTTGTTACAACTGATGGAAGGAGAACGTAACGTGAATCGTCCTATCGTTTGGTTTCTGCTAGGCGTAGTCGCTTACTACGTCTATATCCACATGGTCCAGAAGGTTCCAACGGATGCCGCAAAGCCAGGGGCAGGTGGACGATGATGGCGTTTGTGTGGATGGTGCTCGCGGTTCTGGTCGCTTTGTGGGTCGCCAGCAAAATAGGAATCGGCCAGGCGGGGTGAAAACGTGATTGCTATCGGAATCCTGATAGCCATCCTTGGATATGCGGTTGTCTATTCCGGGGTGGAGGAAATCAAAACCGGCTCATCCGTTCCTGTGCTCGACACATTGAAACCGGGTTTTGTTCCTCCACCCCCACAGCCGTCAGCGTCAGAACAGCGGGCCGCAGACGTTAACGCATCCCCCGGAGGAGCGAAAGGGGCCGCGAAACGTGGCGAGTTAGGCGGCTATAGCATCGGTGGAATCTGGATACCAAGCGAGGTAGGGAAGTGAATAGACAACAGGCTATGCGCTACGTGATGCTTGGTTTCGTAGCGGCTGTGGTTCTCATCACCTACCACGATATCAAAGACAGAAACGGCCAGGTCCCTACTCCGGCTGAATTTCTAGGTGCTGCATCCGTCTACGGACTGGCAGGAGTGATAGCGGAATTGGCACCAGGAGTAGGAGGAGCACTCGCTATCGCATGGACCGTAGGACTACTGTTAGGTTTCGTCCCTCCTGATGCTCCTCTCACGAAATTGAACCCACAATCGAAAGCCATCGGGAAGGAACACCAGAAGATAGGACCAGGAGGAGGAGCAACACGTTATGAGTGAAATCACGAACGTACTGACCCTTATCATCATCGCCATTCTGATTGCCGGACTGGTTTCCAATGCAAAGGGAACCGCGAAGGTTATCAACAGCGCATCAGGATTCTTTGCACGTGCCTTCAATGCTGAGTTGGGGCACCCATCAGCACCCCCGAAGGGAAACTAAAAATGGGACGTGGTAGGATCGGTGCCACCCGGCAGTTAGGCCCTGCTGGTGATGTTCCAGAAGGTTCAAAGCCAGACCTTCCTACCTGGAAACAAATGCAGGTTCCCGTACCGCTAGTGGATTTGCGACAGGCTCAGGAAGAATTCCGTTTTGATCCAGGCCAGACACAACGAAGATTCACCCCTGATGCGGCGGCGGTTGTTCATGGTACCCCGGTAGGAGCCGCAGGAATCCATCCGTATCATCGTTTCCCTGAGCGTATGTTGTTCACAGTAGATGATGAACGCAAAGCCGTACCACCCCCGAACATCACCCAACAACCTAGACGCTCTATGTTCCAGCAGTATCAACGCTGGCATTTCCAGTTTCATATAAACCCGGATTGGGGCCGGAAGAACGGCCAATACCCCCGTTTCTCGTTCATCAACTTGATTGCACGGACGGGAGATTCCGAATCTAAGTTGCGTGAGGCATCTGTAGCCGGTCTGCATGGCACGGAGGGGATGCGTCCACGCAGTAGGTTCACGAAGGTTCTACGCTACCCGCGTCAGGATGCAACCCCGCAGACGTATGGCGAGGATGGAAGTGGGTACGGAACATGAAAGATTTCCTAACCAAAAAACACTTCGGCGGTAAGGTTCCTGGCTGGCTCATCCTGGTGGTTATCGGCGGTGTCGCATTCATCGTTATGAAACGCCGCAAGAAAAACGCAGGAGCAGATCAGGAGAACCCTGCCGCGAGTGCAAGTGAGGATTCTACTACCCCTTTCCCTTATTCGGCTCCAGATATGTTCCCCCTGCAAGGGAATTCGGGTCCGGCTGGCCCACCCGGTCCCGCTGGTCCTAGAGGAAAACCGGGAAAGAACGCGCCAGGGATCAAACCAAAGGGTACGAAGGTTAAGCACCCTGCAAAGAAAACGTACCATCCTCCTAAGAAGGAAACAGCCAGGGTTGGAAACCGCCCTGCCTACAACAAGAGGCTAGGAACAACGCGCATTCCTGCCCGTCTACCTACCGGCGCGAGAACATAGCCGTGGATTGGAAGGTAGACGCTGAGATTGTCGGCCTGTCTGCTCTTGTAGCAGCAGACGCGGCGGCGTTTCTCTCTGGCATGAATCCATCGTTTTTTACCATGCGCGCGTTTGCGGATCAGGGAGGAGAGAAGGCTGAAAACACGAAGAAAGACGTTAGGATCGGTTCGGCGGTTGGCACGATCCTCGCGCTCACGGCCGGTTTCGGCGCGTCGTTGGTATCTGATTCGTGGTGGCCGTTCGCGGCGTCGGCGGTCGTCCTAGTCATAATCATAGGCGCGTATGAATTCGCCATCAACAACCCGCACGGCTACGGGGACATAGGAGCGCAGTAGTTTGGGTGACTACCCTATAGGATTGCAATACGGTGATCCAGGGCCAACACCATCGGGGATCGAACACGGAACAGACATAGAGACACCCGAAGGTACCGCCCTCTATGCTCCTGTGGCCGGGGAAGTTGTCTACAGCGGCAACAATCCGGTTACTGGCGGCACTATAGGCATCTACAGCGGCGGGTTATACTACTGGTTCGGCCACTTGAAACAACTGGCGGCAGGTAAGGGACAAACCCTTATGGTAGGAGAACCGCTAGGATTGACTGGCGGTAAGAAAGGGGACCCCATGCGCGGGGATGCTACCGGCCCGCATCTGTGGGTAGGTGTATCGCGCGGTCCCAATATGCAAGACCTTATCAATCCTGCGTCATACATAAATCAACAAGCCATGTTTGAAGGATCGGGAAGTGGAGCGGTTAGCCGTGATTTGGTTCCTCCGTTTGCGGTTGGCAGTACCGCTCCTCCTAAGCCTGTAGCCGAACAGGGCATAGGCCCTTTCAAGTTTCCTATCGTGTCTTACGGCAAGGTTATCGGCGGGTTTTTGATCCTACTCATAGCCCTAGTCATAATCGTTGCGGCTATGGGCCTACGTGGGGGGATGGTTACTAATGCCGCAGAGAGTGCGCCTGTCGTTGGTCCGGTTGTCAAAGCAACGCGCCGCAGGCAGCAAACGCGCGTTAAGCAAACCCTCAGACGCGAACAAGCGAGTAGTACGCGCGCGGTACGTGCCAACAAACCGAAAGGGCAAAGCGTAGACGCGGAGATAGGCGAATCCAGCCGCGAAGATCGCATCAGGAGCGTGCAAGCGAAGATTGCAAGATTGAAGGAGGCATCGTGAAAGTTACCATAGCGGCTGGTGCAGAAGTAGACCTAGCGACTCCTACGGAGGTAGAGCGCATCGTAAGCGCATCCCTTCGCCAGTATTTCAAAGTACCGAACAAACAGAAGCGTAGAGGTTCGGTTCTTATCCCCACTCCTACGGCTACCAGCATCATAGACCTAGGCGGGCCGGTTGCTGGCCGCGTGTGGGAGATTCGCAACGTGGTAGTTTCGGGTGTAGACCCAACCACAGCCTACACAGGCAAAGCGGTTATCGTGATCGGGGAAGCAGGAGTCAACGTCAGTGGTGGTGCCGTTGATGCCCTAAGCGTTGTCGGATTCATCGGAACCCTACCCGGCAATATCCAATACTCCTCAGATCAAGCGGTTGTGTTGAACAACGAACACCTATACGTGATGGTGAATGGAGCAGTACAGGCAACGATGGCGGTAGCCGCTGCTCAGGTTGTAGACGTACCGATGTGGGAAGAAGAGACTCAAACTGTGTGATGGAGATTGAAGCAGAAGTAGACCTGTATGCATCCATCGGAAACGCAGTCAAAGATGGATTCAAAGAGGCTTGGCAACAATATGTAGGCCAACGCAAGATTTGGACCTACAATTTCAAACGCGGCGGCATCATGCCCACGCCGAATACCTCAGACTTGGTGCTAGTGCTTGGTTCTCCCGCTGCTAGCCGAGTTTGGGACGTTAGACACGTTGTAGTATCGCGTTCTAATCCCGAAACGAACGATACCAGCGGAAAAGTTTTCGTCTGTGCGGGCATGATTCCAGGGCCAGGACAACTGATTAAGACAGACCCACACGACCCGTTCAACGTCTGGACCTCTACCAACAACATACCTGCCGATTGTTCCTTCGGGCAGTTGGAAATGACGGTACGACACAATCAAGACTTGTTCGTAATCTTCACGGGTTATACGGCTGGCGTAGGGCTGGCGTGTCACGCTCAAGTAGTGGACTATCCAGAATGGTTGTGGGAGGAGGCAGGATTCAACCTCTGATATACCTCTGTGTAGGGGCGGGGTTGTCCCTGCTTAACTTCATCGCGGGTTACGAGATTCGCAGGAGGCAAGAGAAACGGAAAAGCGTAGGCGTCGGAACCTGGAATCACTGGAATGGGTAGGCGTTTTTCTAGGCCCATTCTTGTTGTTCCTTCCCTTGTGGCGCGCGCTCGCGTTGGGATTAGAGCCGAATTTTCAAACAGAGGTAGAGCAGACGCTAGACCCGTGGTATCCGGCAGCAGCGGGTAGCAGAACCGTTATCACTATCGTAGGAGGAACACCAACCCTCGTGGGCACCACTCTCACCATCGATTACACTAGCAGCGGTTCCTTTACCGTGTTCGCGGGACCCGCGGCATATCGGGGCGAAGCATGGGCAGGCGGCGGCGGTGGTGGTGGTTCTAACGTGAACGGTGGCGGCGGTGGTGGAGCAGGAGGATACGCGAAAAGAAACGCGATTGTTTCCACGCCAGGAGTAGCAACACCCGTAACCGTAGGTGGTGGTGGGGCGGGAGGAGCATCAGGACTAGGCGCGACTGCTGGCGGTGCTGGTGGAGATTCGTCTATCAAAACAAATGCCGATTTGCTGGCGAAGGGTGGTAACGGCGGTTCTCCTGGTTCCGCAAACTCGCAGGGAAACGGCGGAAACGGCGGGCGCACAGCCCAAGAGAACGGGGACCAGGGGCAGAACGGCGGGGATGGTGGCGGCGGTGGTGGCGTAGGAACCACAAACGGTGGCGGTGGTGGTGGCGGTGGTGGAACCACTGGCGACGGAACGAACGGAACAGCAGCAGGAGCAGCAGGAGCAGGAGCACCAGTAGGTGGCGGAAATGGTGGAGTAGGAGCAACAGCGTTAGCGGTAGCGGGTGCTGGTTCTACTGATGGTGGTGGCGGCGGTGGCGCGTCAACCTTGTTCGGTTCCTCACAAGGTGCGCGCGGAGAATGCCTGGTTACTTTCACGGGGGTTTGAGGCCATGAACGGAGAAATGGCAGAACGGTTTTTCATCTGGCTGGTTGGATTCATGGCGGGCCTAGCCCTAGGCTCTATCACTTTTGGAGGAGGGAACGGGGGTAGTGGTTGGCCCGAAGGTGTGACCCCTCCTATCGTCCCTGACTACGTTCCTGATTCCCTTCTCCAATAGCGATGGACCTAGAGTTATTCTCAGAGGGTATAGCCGTCCAACAAGGCATCGTGAAAACGGACGGTTCTATCACTCTATCTCTAGGAGGACCAGAAACCGGGCAGATATGGCTACTGGACCATCTAACCGTTCAATGTACCTCCCTCACGGTTCCCTACGTTACCGTCTATGTAGCGTCCAGTCCCAACCTGCTAGGACCAGATACTGTGATTGATTACACAGACTCAGGGAACAATGACGTAAGCGAATATCCACAAGCGCAGTACGTCCCTGAGAATCAAGAGTTATTTGTGGTATGGCAAGGATGCTCACAAACAGGAGCGGCTAAAATCACTCCTACCCTTGCCGTTATCGCTCCACAGGCAACCGTAGCGTATGCGCGCGCAACCTACAGAGTCATGGAGACTCACTACTCCTGATGGCCTTCCTTCGGATACCTCCTAAGACACTGGCACCCTTCCTTAACTCTGACTACCTACCAGCCCTTAGTATCGCGTCTGGTTCTTCACTCATTCTTCCCACAGGAGCCAACACCACCATAAACAAACAGTCCTACGTAGGTGGTTCTCCCGCATTACTGTTCGTCATGGGGGTGCAGTACGCGACTACTCACTCAGGAGCAGTTGTAGACGTATCGGTCAACTTCTACGATGACCCTCCCTCTGCTGTGTTAGGAATCTATACCTTCTGCGTGGGGATACACGCGGATGGTGGGGCAGGAAGTGATTCTGTTGCGGCGTTAACGCTACCAGTCGAAGGGCCTAGGGCCTATTTCACCATACAGAACAACGAAGCATCATCCGTACTGATAGATTCTCTACGGATATCTCAATTGCAACACCCCGCAAACTTCGGGATGGCATCCTCCGCACTTCAAACGTCTAACGCCATACTAGCGATAGATGGTTCCTCCGTAGCCGCTGGTGCCTCCTTAATCTCCTATGGCGATGCCTGGTATGGTCCCGCCATGCTTACCGTTCGCAGTCAGTACCCGGCCTGGCAACTAGAAGGATGGACAGACACGTCAGGATTCGTAGGCGTAACCAACCAGGCAGCACCCAACACTCTGATAGGTTCATGGAGCCAGGAGGACGGACACAAAACGGGAACCTTCTTCCAAACGGAAGTGCTCATCAACGGTCCTACCTCCTGGCTCCTCTATAACACCTGGACCGCTTCACAGACTTTCTTCATCAACCTAGAACCGAAAGTTGATGGTCTAGCATGACGGCTCCTTCAAACCTTATACCAGGCTGGCCTACCTACTCCGCAGGTGCCACCCTAAACCCTGGCGTATCCCCTACGGATGCCGTGGGGATCGAAAACACAAGTGCTACCGTTATCGTTATCGTGCATCGTTTTCGCGTCACCCTTCAAATGGCTGCTGGTGCCATCGGCCTAGCCATCTTCCCAAAACGAACCGCCCTCAGTACCGGAGGAACATCGTCTACGGTCACGCCTGCGAAGATGGTCACAACCAACCCTGCTGCTGCTGCTACTATCCGTATCTGGACCGCCGCCGCAACAGGCATAGGCGCGTTACAAGGGAACGCTGCTGCTCTAGCGGGTGACGTAGCATCCTCTACCGATGTAGACTCCACCATAGACACGGAGTGGGGTGCGGTTCCGTGGGAACAGCCGTTAACCCTGGTTCAAAATGAAGCATTATATCTGAATACGGCCAGCGGTGCAGACCCAGTAAGAATCCGATTCTGGATAGAATGGAGCGAGTTGAAACTATGAAAACCTTCACGCAGTTTCGAGCAGAGTGGACCGGCAAAACCATTGGTAGCGGTCAATGCGTTGCAGAGATTCGGCAGTTTTTGCGCGAGTGTTGCGGGGCAAGCGGCACTACCTTCGATTGGATCGCGCCGGGGGATGCGGTTTCGTTCTTCACAGGAGCCAGCAGCGTTCACTTCACCAAAGTTCATAACGCGCCGGACAACCACCCTCCCGATGCGGCTATTGTGGTAGCGCATCACGTTTCACGCGGGAGGGATGGCGTCTACCGCGACTACGGGCACGTATTCAATAGCCTAGGATCAACAGTCTACTTCCTACGCGGGTTCGGCCAAAACTGGACCGAATACCATGAATGTGCGAAGGAGTACCACCCGCACTACAGTGAATACAACTGGCACGTTATCGGTTGGCTAATCCCAAAGGTTCACGTGATCCTGTAAATGGACCCAGAACCACAGCAACCGCTACAACGTAGGTTCATGGATTCTCAAATGGTGAATCTAATAACGCAGTTGGCCGTGATGCAGAACACCATGAAAACACTGTCCGAAGAGGTACAGGAAGTGACTCAGACTTCACTACGGATCGCCACAGGGCGGCCCTCTTGGGCTATGACAACGCTCCTAACGCTCCTATCGTCGTCCGTGGTGGGCCTGTCCGTAGAGGTTATCCACCTACTCACGAAAGGATAAGATTCATGGATACCAGCGATATCGCAAACCATGATCGGTTTTTCGTTTTAAACCTGCTCACAGACATAGCCTATATCCTTATCCGCATCAGCGACGATGAAACGGCTAAATTCTGTCTGGAGCACATTGACGCCATGCGCGCGAAGATCATCAGTCCAGAACGATTCATCAGTGAGGGGGTAAAGCCATAATGGACAGACCTAGGAGCGGCGGCTATCGCAGGAGCCTTCGCTGCTGGCACCGATTTTATCGCCCACAAGCCAGCATGAAGTATCCCGAACCACTAGCGGCCTCTTCCTCCCATCCGTGTCTCTATTGCACGGGCAGAGTACGTCTAACCAAGGATCGTGACGCAGGACTATGGACCTGGCGATGCAACGAATGTAGCCGTCAACCAGGCAGACAGTGGTACCCTACTGGCCGTGGTTTTCCGCTGATCGGAACACCACAGCGTGTCTCTTCGCTAGACAGGCCAAACGCGCGTTGGCTGGGACACTCTGATTCTCGCCCGAGTGATGGACAAAGCGAAATGGCGGAACGCTACAGGTCAGACCCGTTTTGGACGGAACAGGAACGCACCCGCCACAGATACAACCGTCAGTTTTTCATCTGAACACTTTTCAACTGGCGATAGTCAGAGGTTCGAGTAGTAGCGATAGCCTCTAACTCGAACACGCCGATATTCTGCCTCACATCTACCTCTTTGAACCCGGCTTGTTTCAACAGGTGGAATAGTTTAGCCTTCGTGAATCCGCACTTATGCGCGTACAGGTCCGAAACGTCTTTGATGTAGCGCACGTACCCGTACAACAAATCGTGTGAAGAGACTGGACCAGCAGGACTGTTGTAGAGCGGCCAGTCGATAGGCCGCCCGTCTGCGACAACCTCTGCCACCCTCCCGATATCCGGGCACTTGATATGAACATACTCGCGCGCCACACGACGGAAAGATTCGAGCATGGGCAACACTTCATGGTCATACACGTGCTCTATGACGTGTGAAGCATGGATAACATCATAGGACCCCGCCGTAACGTGTTTGGATAACTCCCTCACGTCCCCTACGATATCCGGTTTCGCTCTAGCGTCTGCGTCAAAGCGCGTAACCGTCCATCCCTTCGGGACGTGTATGCGTTCCGCTCCCGAACCTACATCTAATACCTTCATCCAGCGGTCCACGTTTCGCGGTTCATCTGCTCTAACAGAACTACCACACGGTCTAGGCGCGCGACCATTTCGGCCAAGAGCGTAAACGTAGCAACTTCTACAAGCATATTGTTTCCATTCACGCTTACGATGATGCCGCTACCCGGAGGTTGTTGAACCGTTACGCGACTAGCCTCTTTGATTGCATCCTCTAGATTCATAGTATCTTCTTCCTTGCTATAGCGGCCTCTTGAAGATGTTTCTTCGCATCTGGCCTTGTTACCCATCGCTGGTGACAGTCTAGACACAGATAGTGCTTTGCATACGTGAAGTCTATCAACGACCCAGTAGGACCCAATTCAACCCAACCCTTAACGATAATCAATGCATCGCTTAGACAACCAGAACCATTTGCGGGAACCGTTGAACGCTTCATCGGTGCGTTTGGAAACCCCGGTATACCGTTCATCCTCTAGCCTCTTCTCCTATCTCATTCGTTCCTAGTTTCTCGTGGTATCGCCGCGTTACGGGTGTTGCTCCTACGTGCATCGTTTCAATCGTAGTATCAACCCACGGTTGGAATCCCGCCGATATAGCGCGCCTACAGAATTCGATATCCTCACCCGTGCGCGCGTTCATATCGAACCAACCCATGCCTACACCTTCGTCTGCGTTCCCGTATCGCTTATCCAATTCGTCAAACACGTCCATGTTAACCAACGTAGCACCCATCCCGATAACCTCTACCTTCTGTAGAGGAGCCTTCACAGTCATAGGAGTCCACCCTAGTCCGTTCTCTTCAAACATACCGGCTACAGGAGCGTGACCCTTCACCTTCTGGTAGTAGAGCGCGCCTACGATTGGTTTCTTATGCGCTAGGAGTTTTGGGATTGTGTCGGCGGGGCAAATCACGTCTTGGTCCAGAAAGAATAGATGTGTGAATCTCTTCCCGTGAGGACAGGGTTCTAAAGTTTGGTTTACTATGTCTCTTCTGGCCCAAGGAAGGTAACAGTTTTCGGAACCTTGCAACCCACAGAGATAGCCGCGTACCGTGTTCTCCACTATCCATCCTAGGTGCCTCCAATAGACGAAGGAAGGAACGTACCCGTAGAGCGGAACGCCTACAGCAACATGGTAGTCATTCTGTACGTTCGGATTCACCATTTCCCCTCTCTGATGGCAACGCCACAACCTCCCAAGCGTTCGCTATCGCTTCAAGTAGATGCAATGTCGCCATCACCTGAGCCAGACCTACGGCACCATCAAAAGCGAAATCTCCACAGGCACACGTTACTAGCGTATGCTGTGGGTCCAATGTCATGTTGATTCTATGTGGTTTCATCCTCTCCCCCTAGGATACAGGAAGGGACCCGCCGCTAGAGTGCTATGGCTCGCGCGACGGGCCAGGTCCCTTCCTTATCTTTACAGTACGAACGGGTCTTCGTCCGTGCTCCCGACGATGGGATTCGAGAGCCTCTCGTGCAGACTCTTCACCTTGCCTGCAACCGCGTCCATGATGGCGTTCGCCTCTGCCTCACTCCATCGGTACGAGGTTGGGTTAGCCGTCTTGATGAGCGTATCCAGAGCCTTAAGAACCACTCGGGTCCGACGCGCGCCGATGCGCTTGAACGCCTGCTCCTTCGTTTCGCCCTCCGGGGCCTTCTCCGTCTTTCGTGCCATGTTTGTCACCCCCTGACGTTTGCTCGGGTTCAACCTATCACTTCGCTTTGCCACTTGCAACCCCCTTCTTCCGTTTGACCGGCTTGGGTTTCGGTCCGAACATCGCGGCGGCCATCGCTTCAACCACCAGGAGCGTTTTTGAAACCTCTTCGTCTATCACAAGTCCCCACTTCCCTTCTGACTCGCGGGGCAGTAGACCTCTGACACGTTCTCGCAGTACCACTGTTGCGAATGGTCCACCTGCTGTGTAACTGCTGGCGGCGTGGTGTGATTCGTTTCCGCTTTGATGCCGAACCAGAGCGCGCCACCTATCACCAGTCCTATCACCAGGAGGATTCCTACGAAGATTGCTCCTAGCGCAGACACGATTCCGAACGTGGCCGCGAACGCTTTACGAAACATCTTACTTCGCCCCTTTCACGTGGTCTGATGCCCGCTTCAACGCCATTTCTCGCGCCCTCTTACTACCCTCTAGGTCTAAGCGGTGCCAGATTCCTTTCCACCCACACTCGCAGACGCACCGGAATTGAGGCTCTACCTGGTTCTGGCTGTTCGTGTAGTCCCGAAACTCGACCTTTAGACTATGCATCTTCGTCCATCCTTTCGACCAAATCGGCTATCTGAGCCTCCAACTGCTGGACCCTGCTTTCCTCCTGGTAGTGGATTGCCTCTACCAACTGCTTCTCCAAACTGGCTATCTGACCCTTCATCATTTCCCGCCAGTTAGTTTCCATTTTCCTTGCCCCTTTCACTCTGTCTCTATCAGTATAAACGAGGAGGATTCAAAAAAGCAACGGTTATTTTCAAAGTATTTTTGCCCCTCACGTGACCCCAACACTACACCCCACGGCCCGGCCACGCCAGACAGGCAAAAGTTTCTGCTTGCTGGCCGCAAACGATTGCTTGCAGTAGTTAGCGGTGCGGTGGATGGG
>Ga0070708_100001246_pt1 | contig 19578 bp, 19 predicted proteins | sample KBSK5503metaG_FD_65469 | JGI IMG/M metagenome (GOLD analysis project Ga0070708, IMG submission 65469) | Corn, switchgrass and miscanthus rhizosphere microbial communities from Kellogg Biological Station, Michigan, USA - KBS K5-50-3 metaG | ecosystem: Host-associated > Plants > Roots >... | reverse complement strand
TCATAGCGTCGCAGAATCAGGGCCATGCGCTGGCTCTCTGGGAGTTGGGCGATCGCGTCGTCGATCGCTTGCCGGAGCTCGGTTTCCAGAAGTGATGCGTCCGGAGCCGGATTCTTTTCATCCTTCAAAGGGAATTCCTCCGCGCCTGGATCAGTTTGGAGCGGAATATGCGCGTGACGCTTTGACCGGCGCAATTCATTGAACACGAGGTTGCGAGTAATTTTCAGCAGCCAGGTGGTGAATTTTGCGCGCGGGACATATCGGCGGGCACTCTTCCAAACTCGGATAAAGACTTGCTGCGAGATGTCTTCAACATCCGAGTTGCTGCCGAGCATGTGCGCCACCGTGCCGCCTACGAGGCTTTGGTGCCGTTCGACGAGTGTCTCGAACGCGCTGGTATCGCCATGGCTCACCAACTCCATGAGTCGCACGTCCTCAGCGTCCTCATCCGATCTCCCTGGATTTCCTGGATCGTTGCCAGACATCGATCACTTGGACGTGTACATGAGCGGAATTTGCTAAGAATCTGGCAACTGACAAAAATCTGCTCCTTTACATTCGCCGCCACGGTTTTTGTTGCAAGGGGGAAGCGCTCTGTGCATGCTTGGTCGCGCCAGGCTTTGACCCTGGCCCGGGGATGAATTACCTGCTTATTCCAAAAGAACTCAGGCCGATCGCCGAAAAAGTGGACGCGAATCAGCGAATTTCAGAGGCCGATGCTCTCAATCTGTATCGCTCGAATGATCTTAACGCGCTTGGGATCATCGCCAATGTCGTGCGAGAGCGAAAAAATGGAAACTACGCCAGCTATATCCACAACCGGTACATCAATTATTCCAATATTTGTGTGCTCTCCTGCCAGTTCTGCGCCTTTGCCGCCAAGAAGCGCGACGCCCACGCCTTTGAATATGCGAGCGAGGAGATCATTAGAGCAGTCGCTGAAGCACTCCCCCTTGGAATTACGGAAGTGCACATGGTCGGCGGCTTGCACCCGACGCTGAAGAAGGATTGGTATTTGAACCTCCTGCGCAGCCTGCGCGTGCTCGATCCTGATCTCCACATCAAGGCATTCACCGCCATCGAGGTGCGCCACCTCGCGCGGCGAATCTTTCACATGTCGATCCCGGATACGCTCAAGCTTTTACGTGATACCGGCCTCGGCTCAATCACGGGGGGCGGCGCGGAAATTTTCGATCCCGTTGTGCGGGACCAGATTTGCCGCGGGAAAGAAACTGCTGAGGAATGGCTCGACATCCACCGGACGTGGCATCAGATGGGCGGCCGCAGCACGTGCACGATGCTTTATGGACATATCGAAACGCTTGCGCAGCGCGTCGATCATTTGCGACAGCTCCGCGAATTGCAGGACGAAACCGGCGGGTTTACCGGGTTCGTTCCCTTTGCTTTCGAGCCGCAAACCACTGTGCTCGCGCACATAAAACCAGCTTCTGCGTTTGAACAGCTTCGCAATCTTGCCGTCAGTCGCATTTACCTGGACAACATCGACCATCTCACAGCTTACTGGGTGAGCATGGGGTTGCCGCTCGCTCAGGTCTCGCTCAGTTACGGTGTGGACGATTTGCACGGGACCATCATCGAGGAAAAAATTTTCCACATGGCGGGTGCGACGACTCCGCAACAGCAAACCGTCGCAGCCCTCGAACATGCAATCCGGGAAGCCGGGCGTGAACCGGTTCAGCGCGACAGCTTTTACCGACATATATCTCCGCGTCCAACGGCCGCGAGACATACGGCGCCAGTTCCAACGGAGCTCGCCTGCGCCTAAATGGTGGGGCACGAATTGTAGGGCGTCTGTGTCAGTCCCGAATGCTTTCGGGCTTCACAGAAACGCCTACAAATTTATCCACTTTGAAATCCCTTCGCATCGGCTGCGTCAAATATCTCAATGCCCGCCCGCTTATTCGCGGGTGGCCGGGTCAGGTGGATTTCGATCATCCATCGGCGCTCTGCAAGCGCCTTGCGAAGGGTGAGCTCGATATCGCCCTCGTCTCCAGCTTCGAATTTCTGCGCAACCCGATCTACCGAATCGTCGATGATGTTTCCATTTCATCTGCTGGTCCTGTTTACAGCGTGGTCGTCGCATATTCTGGGGACATTTCCGGGATTGATGAAATCGAGCTCGACCCAGCAGCGGAAACTTCCGGCAATCTGCTGCGATGCCTGCTCGCGAAATTGAATTTAGGGCCGCACATCATCCGTTCATCGACATCTCAGATTACTGCCCGGCGTGCACGCCTGCTCATCGGCGATCAGGCGATTCGCTTTCGACAAAGGCACCCGAACGAATTTCATTTTTGGGACCTCGGCGAGCAATGGAACAAGCTTGCGGATGTTCCGTTCGTCTATGCCCTTTGGTTGATTCGGCCGGAAGTCGTCGAAGCAAAACGAATAGCAAGCCGTTTACGCAAACTGCGCGATGAAAACCTGGCCAAGATCGACGACTTGATCGGCGGGGAGAAAGATTTCGATCACGATTTTTGCTGCCGCTATTACCGGGAGAACCTTCGATTTAGCTTTGGGAAAAGGGAAAGAGAAGGTCTGAAGATCTTCCAAAAGTTATGCGAAAAACACGACCTCATTCAAAAACGCGATGTCAAGTTCGAGCTCGTGTAGGTAAGGACGCCGCGGCACGGCATCCATCCCACGTGACGCGAGCCTGATTGCTCGCGCAAAAAGGGCTGCCAAACGATTCGAAGTGTTTACTTCGACAGCGACGCCAAAGTCTACGCTCCTTTCGATGCGTAACGATTGACGGCGCAGCTCAGAGTCGAGTGAATCACTTCTTTAAAGTTATCTCTGTGCCGCGAAGGCTAACTCTTCGGCTTGCCTAGGCCAAGGTCGAGGTCGTTGAGCCGCCAGCGCAGCCCAGTGAAACGGAATCGGAGTTTGATTCCCTCCCGATCAACCACAAAGGTTCGTGAACTCGTGAAGAATGCATATCTTAGCTTTGACCAGTTAAGACCTTTGACAGTGGGTGGCTGCTTCGGAGGCCGCAGGTCCCTCAGGGCCGCTGGATTAGCGATGAGCATCGCCAGGCCATCGGGAGTCGCATAAACATCGACGAGCGCATCGATTAGTGTCGGGCCGAGCTTATCCCATCGCTTATGACCAGTCCCCGCATGAGAAAACCGCGCGATTAGTTGCTTCTTAAGCGATTCGCGAACGGCCGGAAAATCGACCAGCGCACTGATTGCCGCGGTATCGCCGGATCGAAGCGCAACCGTGAAGCGCCAGAATGCAACGTAAGGCGAAGCTGCATAAACGAGCAGTAAAACAACGCAAATGATTACTAACCAGCGTATGCGTCTCATTTATCTCGGCGCGAACTCCAAGTCCGAACGTTTTCGCGAGTTGATTAACAGCTTGTCTGAGACAAGCCTGATTCGCGAGTCCTTAATGAGAAGGTACCGGCCCAGTCTTCTTCCAGTACTGAAGAATCCGGCCGCTTCCTGGAGTAGACGCGAACTCCGTTGGCCGCGGGCCACCAGGCGGACTCCAGCAGGCGCGATATTGGTTCGCACCCAGTATCTCGTATATTCCTCGCGTCACTTGGCCTGCGTGCGGCCCGCCCGGTCCTATTGAGTCCACCTGTTTTGGCCCTGTATTGGGATTAACCGTAAAGGTGCCAGCTGGATGGGTGCCGAGGCCGCTGGCCTTAGGGAAACGAAACGTATTGCCATCGGTGATCAGAATGGTTTTCCGGAGCTGGCTCGCGGGCACGGCTCGGCCATTCACCACTGCGCGAGTCAACTGCCAGGTTCCGGATAATTCCTGGTAATCCCTTGCGGCCGCAGGTTGAGTGGTTGACTCGCCGAGGGGATTGGTTGCGCAGCCAGCAGCGATTGCTGCGATGGCGCCAATCGATAACACGAATCTAATTTTCATCATGCCTTCTTTTTTCATAGTGAGCCGATCTTGTCGAATCAAAAGCGTGTGCGCACCGAACTGGATCGAACCTCCACGTCTTGTCAGGAAGTTCTCCGCGAATAAGCTAATCGGTGCAAAGTCGATGGATCATTGCCCCGGCCGAAGAGCTTCAAAACGGGCCAATTTCGTGGAGGGAAATTTGTGGCTCGGAGTGTATCGCGCGACTGCTGATGCGCAAAGGCTTTGCTAGCGCCGAAGAGGTCGAAAGTTTTCTGCATCCGCGTTTGAAGTCGTTGAGCGATCCTTTTTTGCTTCCAAATATGCAAGCGGGCGTCGAGCGAATTTTCGCCGCGCTCGATCGGAACGAACGCATCGTCCTTTTCGGAGATTACGATGTCGACGGAGTGACATCGATCGCGCTGCTGGCCGAGATGTTGAGCGCGTATGGCTCTGCGCCAGAATTGTTTTTGCCGCTGCGAATGGAGGAGGGCTACGGCTTGAGCCGGGAAAGCGTCGAGCGCTGTCTGGAGCAACATCGGCCCCAACTCTTAGTTGCGGTCGATTGCGGCACTTCGTCGGTTACTGAGATTACTCAGATCAGTCAACGTGGCGTGGACGTGATCGTGCTGGATCACCATGTACCGAAATCGGCGCTGCCTGATTGCATCGCAATTGTGAATCCAAAAATCGATCCGAGCTCACCATTTCATTATCTTTGCAGCGTCGGAATTGTCTTCAAACTTTGCCACGCATTGCTCACGACTCGACCGCTGGATGGATTTGATCTTAAGGCCAGACTTGATCTGGTCGCGCTCGGCGCGGTGGCCGACATCGTCCCTCTTCAAGGCGAAAACAGGCTTCTCGTGCAACGCGGAGCGATTGAAATTGCAAGATCGACAAGGCCCGGCCTGAAGAAATTGCTTGGGATCAGCGGAGTTAGGCCGCCAATTTTGACTGAGGATATTGGATTTCGACTCGGGCCCAGGCTGAACGCGGCGGGTCGATTAAGCACGGCGGAAAAATCGTTGCGGCTTCTTCTTACGAAAGATGAGAACGAAGCGGCTGCACTGGCAGAATTTCTCGATAAACAAAACCGCGAGCGCCAGAGTGTGGAAAAAGAAGTCTTCCTTGCGGCGGAGGAGCAAATCGCTCGTGATTACAACCCGATGCGCGACGCGGCGATCGTCGTATGCGCACGCGGCTGGCATCCGGGCGTTTTGGGAATTGTCGCCTCCCGAATTTCCCGCAAATATCATCGGCCGTCGATCGTGATTGGGGTTGAGGCCAACGCTATTGGAAAAGGAAGCGGCCGCAGCATCGAAGGGCTCAATTTGGTTGAAGCGCTGAATCACTGCGCGCAATTGCTCGAGAAGTTCGGCGGGCACGAAATGGCGGCCGGCCTAACGATCCGTGAAGAGAGAATTGATGAGTTCGCGGCGGAGTTTCGCCGGGTCGCGCGCGAGCTGCTGTCGGACGAATGTTTGCAGCCCTGTTTGCGCCTGGATCATGAGCTCACCTTTTCCGATCTCAGCTTCGATTTCCTCCACTGGCACGAGATGCTGCAACCGTTTGGCAACGGAAATCCGCACCCGCTTTTTTTCGCGCGCGAAGTCGAGTCGGTTGCGACACCGCGTTTGGTGAATGACAAACATCTCATTCTGCGTCTGCGCCAGCGCGATTACCATCACCGGGCGGTTTATTTCGATGCAGCAAACGCGCTGCTTCCGCCAACGCCGTGGGATATTGCATTCCGCATTCGAGCGAATGAATACGACGGCGAAACCCGGCTGGATATGCAGATTCAGGCCCTGCGAAAAACCGCGCCGATTGACTAATGCAAACCTCCCAATCGCTTGCCGAGCTGGATTGGATCCCGCGGTCGCGTTTGCTTGCGCTGCGCCGCCTCGGGATCGAGACCGTGGAAGATTTGCTGACTCATTTCCCACGGCGTCACGAAGATCGACATGAGTTCCCGGAATTTCCGCGCGAGGAGAGCGAAATCCCGGTCTGTCTTTGCGGCGAAGTGATCAAAACTTCGCTACGCCGTTTTGGCGGTTGGAAAAAGATTTTCGAGGCAACGTTACAAGAGGTGAAGCCAAATGTTCTGAGCGAACCCCTCGTATGCCGCTGGTTCAACTTGCATTACGTGCAAAAGATAATCGCAACGGGGCAGCGCCTCGTCGTCTTTGGCAAACCGCGTTTGCGCGGCAAACGGATTTGCATGGATCATCCGGAATTCGAGGTGATCGAGAACGACGAGGAAATCTCGATTCATTTTCGGCGGATCACGCCGATTTATCCCGCGACAGAAGGCGTTTCACAGCGGGTCTTGCGCAGCATCATCTACCGGCTGTTAAATGAGATTTCCGGCCAGGCATTGGAAACATTAGTCCCGGGCAACGTTGCTCATGGAGAAAGGGGTGACGCGATCCGCGCGATTCATTTTCCGGAAAACTGGAAAGCGCGTGATGCCGCGCGCGAGCATCTGGTTCTTTCGGAGTTTTTCGCGATGCAAATGCTGATCGCATCACGCCGTTCCGAGTCTTCCATTCGCATGGGCGAATCGCATTGCGGACCGGGCGCGCTCCTCGATAAATTCTTGAAGGCGTTACCGTTCGATTTGACTGGTGCGCAATTAAAAGTGATCGGAGAAATCAGCCGCAATCTGGCGGCGAGCCATGCAATGAACCGTTTGTTGCAGGGTGACGTGGGTTCGGGGAAAACGGTGGTCGCCATTGCAGCAATCTTGCTCGCAGTCGAATCGGGTTTCCAAGCTGCGTTTATGGCGCCGACGCAGATCCTGGCTGAGCAACATTATACCGTGTTGCGGCGTTGGCTCGAGCCGCTTGGTGTCCGGATGGCGCTTCGCACGGCGGCCCGGCAGGAGGAAAGTTTTCTCCCATTGGTTGCTGGCGATGAGAATGCGGATGTGATCATCGGTACACACGCGCTGCTTTACGAGAACGTCTCGTTTTCGAATCTCGGTCTCGTCGTGATTGATGAGCAGCACAAGTTTGGCGTTGCCCAGCGCGCCCGATTAACGGCGCGCGAACCAGCGCCCGACGTGCTGGTTATGACTGCCACGCCGATTCCGCGCACGCTGACAATGACTGTTTATGGCGATCTCGATGTCTCAATCATCGACGAGATGCCGCTTAACCGCGGAAAAATAGTCACCGCGGTCCGCGATGAATCGCGTCTTGGCGAGGTTCTCAGCTTTTTACGAACGCAATTGGAAACGGGACGTCAACTCTACGTGATTTATCCGCTGATTGATGAGAGCGATAAATTGGACGTGAAAGCGGCGGCGGCGGAGTACGAATTGTGGGGGGAGCGGTTGCATCCATCTCGCTGTGAATTACTTCACGGTCGCATCCCGGCAGCGGAGAAACAGGAGATTATGGAGCGATTTCGTCGCGGGCAGTCCAAAGCATTAATTAGCACAACGGTGATTGAAGTGGGCGTCGATGTTCCAAATGCAGCTGTGATGCTAATCGAGAACGCGGAACGGTTTGGGCTGGCGCAGCTTCATCAACTTCGCGGGCGCGTCGGACGCGGCGAGCACAAGTCATACTGCATTTTGCTAACGTCGGATAAATCCAAAGAGACGGCGGCAAAGCTCGCTGTTTTGGAACGAACAAGCAACGGCTTTGAAGTGGCCGAAGCGGATTGGAATTTGCGTGGACCGGGTGATTTGCTTGGCACGGCGCAGAGCGGCTTGCCCGCGCTTAAGATCGGCAATTTGAAGACCGACGCAGACTTGATGCGACGGGCCCGCGCGGCGGCGATGTCGATCTTCGATGCTGATCCACGTCTGGAATTGCCCGAGAATCAACGTTTTCAGCGTTTGATTGTCGAACAACAGGGACGAACTTTTTCGAACGTCAGCTGATGAAAAATCTCGCTAAATTTCTGATTTTTGTCCTGCTAATTAGCGCGGGAATTTCCCTGCTGTATGATTATCGCCTTAAACATGGGACGTTAAGCCTGCCGTCGGCGCGAACGCCAGAGAAGTACACGTTGGCTTCAACTCCGAGCGTCGACTCAAAGCAAGTCGCCTCGCTGGAGGCATTGAACCGGGAACGGCGCGCACTCGTCAGTAGCGTGATCCCGTCCGTCGTCGCGGTAAAAACATCCAAGAAGATTCCCGTACCGCGGGAACGCGGGCTCGATCTCTTCGAATTTTTCTACGGCAATCAGCGACGATTTCGGAATCCAAATGACCAAGCTTTGGTGCAAAATTCGCTCGGTTCTGGCGTAGTTGTGACGAATGAGGGACACATCATCACGAACAATCACGTTGTCGATCAAGTGGATGAAATTGAAGTGCAATTGAGCGATGGCCGGACGAAAAAAGCGCGCCTGATTGGCGCGGATTCTCAGGTCGATCTGGCTGTGCTCAAAATCGACGATCCCGGCGTCAAACCGCTTAAACTAGCCGATTCAGACACGGTGCAGGCCGGAGACTTTGTTTTGGCCATTGGCAATCCATTCGGATTCGAAGAGACGGTAACAGATGGCATTATCAGTTCGAAAATGCGGCCAAACCGCACCGACGCTTTCGGGGATCTCCTCCAAACAAACGCAGCAATTAATCCCGGCAACAGCGGAGGCCCATTGATTAATCTTCGCGGCGAAGTCATTGGGATCAATACGGCCATCATTTCACCTAGCAGCGCTTCCGCGGGCATTGGCTTTGCTATTCCGTCGAACACGATTCGTACCGCCCTCGAGAGCTTGTTGAAGCAGGGGCGAATCATTCGCGGTTACCTCGGAATCCAGACGCGTGCATTGCAGCCTGGCCAGAATGGCGCGGAGACTGAAGGCGTGACAGTAGAGGAAGTAATGCCCGGGTCGCCCGCAGCTCAAGCGAAATTGCAACGCGGCGACGTGATCCGCAAATTCAATGGTCGCGACGTGAAGAATATAAATGTGCTGAGGGGTATGGTGGCGCAGACAGAGTTGAATAAGAATGTTGAACTTGAAATCATACGCGAGGGCAAGGCACTGAATGTGACCACTCAGGTCAAAGAGCAGCCAGCTAATTACGAAACTGCCGGGGTTATGCCACGACGCCCCCAGCCCCAGACGCCTCAGATGGAACCGAACGATCAACGAGATACAAGCGGTCCCCTTGCGTCAATTCATGTTGGGGACCTGACTGCTGAGATGGCGCGCCAGCTCGATTTGCCGAATAACGTCCGCGGTGTTGTGGTCACCAATGTCGATCCTGATAGTGGCGTGGCCGAGTTGCAAAAGGGCGATGTGATCGAGGAAATCAATCAGCAACCGACAGCGTCAGTTTCGGATTACAATAAAATCGCCGCTTCACTTGATTCCAGCCAACCGCAGATCCTATCGGTTTGCCGGCATCGGATGCGTTCGTTTCTTGTTTTGCGGCCGCGGTGAGCGATGCTCAACAATCGCTAAAGCTCGTCTATTGGCGCGTGTCCTCACACGCAAATCTCTGAGTGTTGCGGCTGGAGACAGCCGCCTCTACACCAAATTCAACACGCAATAGCGTGGCGCCGGCAAACGCCGGAGAGCATTTCCCAGAGCGCATCGAGAACGCGATTCACGGAAGCTTTTACGGATTCGAAATTGTGATTGTCGATGTACGAGGAAAGCATTTTGCGCTCAGTGGCGGCATGTTCGCGGTCGGCTTCAATGTGGACGCTGAAATACTCGTAAGCTTTCGGATTATTGAAGCCGTAATGTCTCTTCAGTCCGTCGATCTTTGATTCGCAGATCGCGGGGACTTGACTTTCATAAGCGTAAAGCGCAGCGAGACCTTCCGCGGTCGGTCTGTCACCACACGCTGATCGGAATGTGTCGATTAAGTTTTTGGTCTCCAGCTGTTTCTCTGTGCTCCGTACATCGACATCGGAAACGCCCAGGCTTTCCGCGAATCTGAGCCAAAGCTCGGGATGATTTGGTGAACCGGCTTCTTCGTCGATCAAATTAGAAAGCAATTGTTTCCGCGTCGCTTGGTCGTCGCACTTCGCGTGCACAGCCGAGAGATACGTCGGAAACGCGGCGACATGGTGATAGTACTGCCGCGCGTAATCAGCCAGCGCCTCCCTGCTCAGCTCTCCACGCGTCCACGCGAGATAAAACGGATGTTTCAACAGATGTTTGTCCGCGATGTTCTTGTCGATCTTGTCGAGATGTTGATTCATTGGTTTCTTCAATCCTATTTTATAATGGCCCCAGATTGCCCCAAATTTTCACAGATAAGAAAACAGAATTCTTCGATCTGTCCTACATCTGTGTTCATCGTGGTGTTTTTCTCTGTGTTGAACATCGACGTCGATTACGTCGAACGCAAAATATGCTTGATGCCGCGGATGGGGATGACGACCCAGTCGGGGCGGTTGTTTAGTTCGTAGCCGATTTCGTAAACAGCTTTGTCGAGCAAATAGGCTTCTAGCATGATTTGCAGATCATCGGCATTCTGCGGGATGAAAATGGCGCCGCCGGTTGTCTGCAAATACCTTTGCAGGAAAACGCTGCTCATCTGGCGATACCAAAGATCGGCCCAACGCTCCAGGAACGGCACGTCCTCTTTGCGCATGGCCGGCTGCCACAGCGCGCTGTAACCAGCGTATTGAAACGAGCGCATCATTCCGGCGACGTCACGCAGCGCACAGCGCTTTAACTTCCGTTCGCTGAGCGCTCGCGCCGGTTCGCCTTCAAAATCGAGAATAACAAAATCCTTTCCCGTATACAGCACCTGGCCGAGATGATAGTCGCCGTGGATGCGGATTTTTGCGGCATTTGAGCGACGGTCGAGGAGCCGTTTTTCTCGCGCGAGAATTTCTTGTTCCGCAGCGATAACCTCTTTGGCTTCCTCTCGAGAGACTTTGGACAAGTTTGAGAATTTCTTCTCGAGAAGAGTAAACGCACGCCGCAGCGACGTCCGCATCGACTGGTAAACTGAACGTTGCGCCATCGCATTGAAGGGTTCTGGCGCGAAGGCGCGATCATCATTGTTTGAAGCGAGCGCGAGATGCAATTCTCCCGTGCGTTGCCCGAGCAGCTTCGCTTTTTCCGGATAAACGCCGCCGATCAACTCATCGAGAAGTGAAGCGGGGGCCGCGGCTTGATTCTGGAGATCGGCTTTGCGACACAGCACACGTTCGTAATACCGGCCAACTGCGTCCAGAGTCAGCGCCCAGCCGTCGCCTTCGCTGATGGCAGCACGTTGCAAGAGACAGACCACTGTGGGCTGAGATTTTTCGCGGCGGTATTCGATCGCGCCGAAGAAAGCCGGCACATTCGGGAAGTTGGCGCGCTCGGTAAGGAATCGGGTTATTTCGACGTCGGGATTCACGCCGTCCTCGAGTTTGCGATAGAGCTTTAGGAAAAATTTATTATCGAAAAGCATCGACGAGTTGCTCTGTTCCCCAGCGAGAACCTGCGATTCGCCTGAGCTGACAAGAGAGTCGGTTCCGAGCGACTTACTCGCGATACCGATGAGATCGCCCGTGTCCCCGTTCATAGTCTGACGTTGCGCGATCGCTCCGAACAACTGAGATCGAAAGTTCTCATCCCAAATCGCATCGTAGAGGATCGTCTCCTTGGCACTCGCGAAACGCGCGATGATTGCGTGCGCAGTGTTGCGCAAAACAGCACGCGCAGCCCCGTCAGACGCAATCTTTACAGGCAAGGAATAAATTTCCGTAGGGCCATCCAGATAACTGACCTCGACGAACCAAAGGCGCGCCGCGTCTGCACCGGATGAGATGGCAGTTTGCTCGATCACCCTAAGATGACGAAAAGTCCGTGCTTTCGAGCCAAACCAGCGACACGTCTGGATGTAATTGGGCAGAATTTCGCGCTCGATCTGCGCGCGCTGACCGTCGGCCAGCACGGTTTGCAGGTCGGCGGGAGCATCGATCATAGGCACAACGCGTTTCCTAGAGGCGCGGCGCCCATCCGTTTGCGCCTGGACAGCGAACCAATAATGAGCATGCGGGCCGAGCGTCACGACGTAGGGCGACTTCTTAATCGGGCGAAACAGATTGCGGCTAAACACCTCCATCGGCACACATCCGGCGAAGCGGGACAAGTCCAACTCCACGGATTGCGCAAAACGCGAGAGGTTCACCACGACAACGATTGTCTCATTCTCGAAGCGCCGAAGAAACGCGAGAACCTTGGCGTTATCCGGATGGAGAAATTCAAGGGAGCCGCGCGAAAACGCTTTAAAATTTTTTCGCATCGCAATGACCCGGCGCATCCACCAAAGGAGGGAGGAGAGATTTTTCTGCTGGTTCTCGACGTTGACAGCTTCGTAGTGATATTCGGGATCGATCGTAATCGGCAGATAAAGCTGCTGGGGATTGGCTCTTGAAAATCCCGCATTACGGTCCGGACTCCACTGCATGGGGGTGCGGCAACCGTTGCGATCGCCCAGATAAAAATTGTCGCCCATGCCGATCTCATCGCCGTAATAAATGATCGGCGTTCCCGGCATGGAGAAAAGCAGCGTGTTTAGCAGCTCGATTTTGCGGCGGCTATTTGCGAGGAGCGGTGCCAATCGTCGCCGGATGCCAAGGTTAATGCGCGCGTGCGGGTCGGTGGCGTAAACACGATACATGTAATCTCGCTCTTCATCGGTCACCATTTCGAGCGTCAGCTCGTCATGGTTGCGCAGGAACATCGCCCACTGGCAATTGTCGGGAACCGGCGGCGTCTGCTCGAGGATGTCGATAACTGGAAACCGGTCCTCCATTTGCAGCGCCATGAACATGCGCGGCATAAGCGGGAAATGAAAACTCATGTGCGATTCGTCGCCCTGGCCGAAGTACGCGGCTGCGTCCTCCGGCCACTGATTCGCTTCAGCAAGCAGCATGCGATTTGGAAATTTCGCATCGACGTGTGCACGCAACTTGCGCAGATACACATGTGTCTCCGGCAAATTTTCGCAGATCGTGCCCTCCCGTTCGTAAAGATAAGGAACCGCGTCAAGACGAAGTCCGTCGACACCCATGGCGAGCCAAAAATCGCAGACCTTCTCGACTGCCTCGTGCACGGCCGGATTGTCGAAATTCAAATCCGGCTGATGGGAATAAAAGCGGTGCCAGTAATAAGCTTTTGCCACCGGGTCCCACGCCCAGTTGGATGTTTCAAAATCTTTGAAAATGATGCGCGCATCCTTGTATTTCTCAGGCGTATCGCTCCAGACATAGAACTCGCGTTCGGGTGAGCCAGGCGCGGCGCGGCGCGACTTTTGGAACCACGGATTTTGATCCGACGTGTGATTAATCACCAGTTCGGTAATGACACGCAGATTGCGCTGATGCGCTGCATTGAGGAACGCACGAAAATCGTCCAGTGTGCCAAAGTTTGGATTAACATCGAAGTAGTCGGCGATGTCGTAGCCGTCATCACGAAGTGGCGAAGGATAAAACGGAAGAAGCCAAATGGCGGTGACACCGAGCTCTTGGAGATAATCCAGCTTCTCGATCAGACCACGAAAATCCCCCATTCCGTCGCCGTCGCTGTCACAAAAAGTTTTGACGTGCAGCTCGTAGATGACTGCGTCCTTGTACCAAAGCGGATCGGCATTTTCGCCGTGCGACTGCGTCATGAGGCTAACTCTTGGCGCACAAATGGCGCACGGCAAGTTATCGATGTCCCAATCGCTTGCGAACAAAACGCCTCGCCCTCGCAAGCGCGCGACCCGAGATCATTTTCATTACGAAGTCACAGCGAACCGTCGTTCGCTCAGAACTATTTCTCCGAGACCGCCGATTGGAACGCTTTACCTCGAAAGCGTTGGACGAATTCCTTCGCACAGACTAAGACACCCAAATGGCCGAGCCGCATCCGATCCATTCCTACTTTCAAATTTTTGCCTTCGGCAGGTGAATCTAATTTTTGCATGTATCGGAAAGCAAAGAAACAAGCGCGCCGCAAAGGAAAATGGGAAACGGGACGCTTCTCCGCTCCTCCGCAACTCCAACCAGGCGCGCCAACCGATCTGGAGTTAATGCAGGCGATCCAGGCTGAAGATCCCGATGCGATTTCGCAGCTCTACGACCGGTACAATGGCATTTTGAAAGCACTCATCTTGCGCGTGATCCATAATGAAGCGGAGGCCGACGATCTTCTGCAGGAGATTTTCATGGAGATCTGGAACCAGGCAAAAAATTTCTCCGCCCAAAAAGGAAAACCGCTGGGTTGGATGGTTACGCTGGCGCGCCGCCGGGCGATTGACGGTTTGCGCAAAAAACAGGCTTACGCTCGGGCGGAGGAGCGCCTGCAAAATGAGGTCGAACAGCAACCTGATGCCTGGGTGCACAATGCCACCGAAGAAGAAATCGTCCTGGGAGATACCCGCGTTCTTATACGCAAAGTAATCAAGGGGCTTCCCCCAGCCCAGCAGCAGGCGATCGATCTCGCATTTTTTCGGGGTATGAGCCAGCGCGAAATCGCCGCCAAAACGAATACACCATTAGGCACAGTCAAAACGCGGCTTGAGTTGGGGCTGAAAAAAATCTATGACGGGCTGAAGGAATTGAAAGATGAACTTTGAGCGATTCCAAAACCAATCGCGGCTTTATGTCATCGGCGCGCTCGAGCCTGACGAGGTAGAGGAATTCGAGAAAGCGCGCAAAAAATTCGGGAAAAAGGCGGAAGATTTCATTACTGAATGTTATGCGTTGCACGAAGCATTTGCGCTGAGCTTGCGCCCGGCAAAAGCTTCCTCTGCAATCAAGGAACGGCTCATGTCGATGGTGCGAGAACGGAAATAGGCCTAATTATTCGGAGGTGGTTCCCAACCACCCCATTCACGCAGGATGAATTCCTGAAGGAATCCATAGAAATTCACCTGGAACAAACTCAAGTCCCGCCGCGATCCGATCGGTGAGCGATGATGATCACACAGCTCGCCGTCGGTGAAATTGTATTTCGCGACAATGACCAGCCGCGCCTGATTGAGTGCGCTCAACCATGCTTCAGCGTGTTTTGACGGAATACGTAACGTGCGGTTGGTGAACGTTTTTTCGTTCCCGCTTAGTTGCTCAAGGTCTGCCGCCACTGTTTCCGTCGCCGTCTGAAACAGCCGCCGTAACTCAGGTTTCACGTAAAGCTTCCATTCCGCGCAAATTTCAGCTTCGTTCGGGTCCGCCGGTGGACTGAAGAGGCGATGCTCGGCGGCGGGCACGCCTTCCGGATTAGCGCTGGTAGGAATTTGACGCAAAAGTTCCGCAAGAAATGGATCGAGCTCCGATACTTCGATCTCATCTTTTCGCCGGCAGATTTCCATATATCAGACGGCTTTCTCGAGCGTCGCGAGCAGGAGATATCCGTGCAACTGCTGCACATATAATTCCGCTCGCTCGCGCATTCCGCTCCACAAAATCGAGCGTCCTTTGTGATGCACCTCCAGCATGTGACGCTCGGCTTTCTCCCGCGGATAGCCGAAGACCCGTTGGAACACCATTGTCACGTAACTCATTAAATTCACCGGGTCGTTATGCACGACGACTTGCCACGGAAGATCGACATCTTCTTTCGAACGCGTTTCTTTTTCGATCGTGGGCTCATCAACTGTCGGTGGCCCCGCATTTTTCGCGACAGAAAAGGCACTAACGGCCGCGCTTTCTGCCATCGCCACCTCGTTCCAAAGTGGCTCTCCGTTCATAGGAAAACGCTAACATACGCCACCTTCAGTTCAAACCGGACGCTCCATTTTGCAGGCGGTTGTGATCGAGGTTGGTGAACCAGGCCACAGTCGCTTTCGCTACGACGCAGCGGCAAGGATTTTCTCCTGCGCGGCTTTCATTTTTCGCGCATCGGCTTCGCTCCGGTCGTCGAAACCGTGCAAGTGTAAAAACCCATGGACGATGTAGAGCCGAACTTCGCGCCCTAACGAATTGCCGAACGTGCGGGCGTGCTGACGCGCCCTCTGGGCGGCAATGAAAATTTCGCCGTGTTGAAACGTTATTACGTCCGTCGGTCCTGATTGGTTAAGAAATCGCCGATGCAACAACGCCATGCGCCGATCGGAAATGAACAAAATGGAAATCTCGCGGAGCTTCGTTAAATTGGTTGGTTCGCTTTTGCGTAATTGCAGACAAAACCGCAGTGCTTTCGCTGCGAAATTTTCAAGATCGGCAACATTAAGCGGAACAGCGCGTTGTAAATTATGGACGATGATTTTTGGAGCCGTATCGCCTACCCGACCGCGTCTCATGATGAATGGCTCGCGATCTTTGCCGCCGATTTTTCACGGCGTTTTGCTTCGCCAAGAGATTTTAGAAGGGCATAAACAATTTCAAGACGTGGAACATTCGCGCCCACACCAGTGGCACGGCGCACCGGTTCGCCCCAAATCGGTTCAATCTCAAGCGGCCGCAGGAGCGGTGGAACAAGATCGACAAGATCGGGATTGGAAATCGCCTTCAGGGCAATCAAAACCAAATCACACGGACCGATTTCCTTCGTCGAGTTGTAACAATTGACTTCCGAGAGACGAAAATTTTCACCTGCACCCCGAATACACAAACCTGTGCTCCGAATCGCCCTGAGATCGCCCCGCTTCAGAAAATGAACGTTGCTGCCACCGTATGCGAGTTTTGTGCCGTAATAACTGCCGATCGCGCCAAAACCGACTATTGCGATGCGAAAACTCATTCCTTCACGCTGGAGGACGCAGCTCCGATTGGAAATTTCGGGTGATCAATCGCGCTCCGGCGTTGAATGTGAAATAGGCCCACCCCCACTGGAAAAGTACGGCAAGTCGATTCCGAAAGCCGACCAGAAAAATGATGTGCACAAACAACCAGACGAGCCAGGCTGGAAGGCCGCTCAAGTGGACAAAATTCAAATCCGCGACTGCTTTGTTCCGTCCTATCGTAGCCATGCTTCCCTTGTCCCAATAGCGAAATCGCTGCGGTTCGCGGTTCTTGATCATTCGCAGAATATTTTTGGCGGCGTGACGGCCTTGCTGCATTGCGACCGGTGAAACTCCCGGCAAAGGCTGTCCAGTTTGATGAGAAAAATTCGCCAGGTCACCGATCACCTGGACTTCGGGATGGCCGGGAATCGTGAGATCATCGTTCACCATCACGCGGCCGACTTGGTCGATCGGCACGCCGAGCGTTTTGCCGACAAATGAAGCATTGTTACCTGCCGCCCAGATTTTCACGCGACACGGAATAAATTCGTCGCCCACTTGCAATCCGGTCTCAGTGAGATTCGTCGCGCACACACTTGTGCGCACTTCTACGCCAAGATCGACAAGTTGTTTCATTGCGCTGGCGGACAAATCCTCTGGAAAACCGGCGAGCAATCGTGGCTCACCTTCAATGAGAATGACCCGCGCCTGGGATGGATCGATATGGCGGAAATCTTTTGCCAGGGTATAGCGGGCGATTTCCGCGATAGCGCCCGCCATTTCCACGCCAGTGGGTCCGCCGCCAATAATTACAAAAGTCATCGCGGCCTTGCGCGCCCCTTCATCAGTGATTTTCTCGGCGTACTCGAAGGCCATGAGCAAGCGTCGTCGCAGCTCGATTGCGTCCTCCAGACTTTTTAGTCCGGGCGCTAATTTTTCCCATTCGTTGTGTCCGAAATAAGAGTGCCGGGCGCCGGTGGCTAGGATCAGAAAGTCGTAGGGGATTTCCAGATCGGTCGTCTTTATTTTTTTGGCCTCGATATCGACCGATTCCACTTCGGCAAGGATCACTTCCATGTTGTTCCATCTGCTCAAGATAGCGCGCACTGGCGCAGCGATGTCGGCTGGTGACAGCGCAGCCGTCGCAACCTGATAAAGCAATGGCTGGAAAAGATGGTAGTTCGTACGGTCGATCACGGTCACGCGCACATCCTGGCCGGCGAGCTTCTTTGCCGCCTCGAGCCCGCCAAACCCGGCGCCAACTATGACGACCTTCGGTTTTTCCTCGGGCGTGTTCTCCATGGGCAAGAATGTCCCAGCAAACGTTCAACGCTCAACATTCAACGTCCTAAGCCTAACTAAATTGACAGGGCGAGCGCCGAGCACGGCGACAAAAGTTGGTTGTCAAAATGCCGCGCTCAATTATCTTTCGCGCCTTATGCCGAAACCGATTGCTCGCAGCAAAACACGTAAATCAGTGGCAAAACGTTTCAAAATCACCGCGCGCGGCAAAGTGCTAAGGGCGCAATCGTCGCGCCGGCATTTGCTTTCGGCCAAGAATGCGAAACGCAGACGCCAACTGGGCAAAACGGCACGAGTGGATGGTACGGATGTCGCCCGTGTCAAGGCAAACCTGCCGTTCGGCTAATAGCGATCGCACAGCTTAATAGGGCAGCGGCGCGCTCTCTGTCCCAGCGCTGTGCCTGGTCGTGACGATCGTTGTTCTTGTGACCGGCGGCGTTGCTCTTCAGTGCTCGTGCACGATTCTGGTCAACCGGCGCGATCGCAAACAGAAGTGTTACAACTTGTCAATGCGCGCGATTTCTTAACAAAAGTCCATTGCACGATGTCGATCTTGCTGGAAAATTTGCTTTCCGTCAGGGGCTATGGATTGAGGGCTTACAAACCCCGCCAGGGCAGGAATGCAGCAACGGTAGTCTGATCCTCCTTGCCGTAGTTCTCTGGCGGACTTTTTTTGTTGGGCTGCGGCCGCTGCCTGGGCGGTCCCATTCGGCTATGAAGCTCCTCAAAGTTAAAACGGTACGCTTTGCGCAGGTGATTGCAAAATGCGGTGAACCAGAGGTCTACACGCTCTGGCAAAAGCCGGGCGCCGACCGTCATTTTCAATCGCACATAAAAAACAACCGTGTCATGACGATACAAGAGAGCGGGAGCGGAACAGAGTTCGGAATCATGGGTTTCAAAGAGAGAAAAGGCGCGACTTATCTCGTTTTTCCCAGGTCGCTGAAACGGTTTGCGGAGAAGCGTATCGTCGGAATTAACTGGGCACTCGTTGGTAGGGACGCTCTGTGAGTCGTATGCGCAGGAAAAGCCGCCAATATCACGCGTGAGACCTGTATGGTCGCATCTCATCTCGCTCGCGCATAGACCTAACCCGGTGGCCAGGCGAGCGCGCGTTTGCCAAGCAGATGGACATGCAAATGCGGCACGCTTTCCCCCGCGTCCGGTCCACTGTTGATCACGACGCGATAGCCCCTCGATAAATCGAGCTTCTTCGCGATGTCTCGCGCGACGAGGAGCAATTTGCCGAGCAGCGCGCGGTCGTTCTCAGTCGCCTCTGTGAGACGTGGGACGACTCTTTTTGGCACGATCAGCACATGCACGGGGGCTTGCGGATTGACGTCGTGAAACGCAATCGCGTCGTCGTCTTCCCAAATGATTTTCGCGGGAATTTCGCGGGCAATGATTTTTTCGAAAATGGTCATGACGATCCAATACTCTGAAAATCTAAGCGCTCAAATCGCGAACTTGGGCGCGTCCTTCGAAGAAACGCCTCATGTTCGGAGTGATGGAGTCAGCGCGGCTGTTTGGCTAACCATTGCTGCAAAAGCTGATTCAACGCACCGAACAGTCGAGTCGCCGAACTCCAGTTGTCGATATTATTTTTTCGCGCACGAAGCAGACAATTTCCTCGCGCAGGGCATCACAGGCGCGCGTCCACATTTTCAGCCCGCGCAGGTGTTTCACGCAAGGTTGCAGCGAGCAGAGCTGCAGATTGTCCGTGCCGGTTTTAATCAGTGCGTTGATTCGTTTTTCCA
>Ga0070708_100001245_pt1 | contig 19581 bp, 15 predicted proteins | sample KBSK5503metaG_FD_65469 | JGI IMG/M metagenome (GOLD analysis project Ga0070708, IMG submission 65469) | Corn, switchgrass and miscanthus rhizosphere microbial communities from Kellogg Biological Station, Michigan, USA - KBS K5-50-3 metaG | ecosystem: Host-associated > Plants > Roots >... | reverse complement strand
TCCTCGACGAAGAACGGGTTTCCCTCGGCGTGGCTGACGACGACATCGTGCAACGCCGGCGGGACCGTCGAGGCCAGGACTTGGCCGAGCATCAGATCGGTTTCCGTTTCGGACAGCGGTTGCAAGTGGATCGTTCGCGACTCGCTTCTCTGCGTCCCGGCACCCCAGCCCGTGCGACGCTCGAGGAACTCCGGACGCGCTGTAACGAGCATCAGGATCGGAGCATGTGTCTCTCGCTGGATGCGCTCGAGGAGATCGAGCATCGGTTGTTCCGCCCAATGCAGGTCTTCAAGGAGGAGGACGACAGGACCCGCGGCAGCCATCTCGTTCACGAGCTCGACCCAGGCGGCGTGCAGGCGCTCCAGCGCGACCAGCGGATGGAGGTCACCTGCCACGTCCAGCCCGAGGGAGAGGGCCAAGATGTATCGGTCGCCCAGGCGTTCGAGGACTGCGTCAGGCGGATCGCTTTCGAGGAGTCCGAAGTGCTCGCGAAGGATCTCACCGAAGGGCCAATAGGTGATCCCCCGGCCGTAGGCAAGGCAACGGCCCGTGCGCAAGGCAGGTACCGGCTCCGATGAACGCAGGCGTGCGCACAACTCGCCGACCAGAGTGCTCTTTCCGACTCCGGCGTCGCCGAGGATGGTAACCAGGCGGGCGCGCCGATCCCCGAGGCTGGCGCTGTACGATTCCTCGGCAGCCGCCATCTCGCCGCCCCGTCCTACGAAAGTCCGCCGCAGCGCGACAAGCCCTCGAGGACGCGTGCGCTTCACCGCCTGCCGGAGCCGCCTGCAGGCGACTCCATCTGGCTTTCCTTTGGCCTCGACCGTGATTGGATCGTCGAACTCGAACGCGGTGCCGACGAGTGAGACCGTGGCCTCCCCGACCAAGATCTCGCCGGGCTTCGCCGCTTGCTCGAGCCTGGCCGCCACGTTCACCGGGTCGCCCGTCACGAACGAGCTGCCCTCGCGTGGCCTCCCGAGAGCAACCTCGCCGGTGTTCACCCCGATCCGAAGAGCCAGCGCGTCGCCGAACGTCTCCGCGAGCCGGGCGCGCATCCGCAAGGCGGCGTGGAGGGCCCGTTCGGCGTGATCCTCGAGGGCGCGCGGAGCACCGAACGCGGCCATCACGGCATCGCCGATGAACTTCTCCACGGTCCCGCCGATGGAGGCGATCTCGCCGGCCATGGAGTCGTAGAAGCGAACGAGCATCGCCCGCGTGCGTTCGGGATCTTGTCCGCCTCCAAGCGCAGTCGAGCCGACCAAGTCGGCGAAGAGCAGGGTCGCTACTTTCCGCTCTGTTGTGGGAGGCGACGGCGCAACCGGCGCACCACACGCCGGACAGAAACTTGCCGCTTCCGGCAACGTTGCTCGACAAGACTGGCAGACACTCATGGACCTGCATTGTGGCGCTCGCGAGGACGGATTAGAAAGAGAGCAGCCGCGTACTCCTTCCACCGCGGCCGTCGTTGCCGGAGTCATCCGTCGGAAGGACCCGCAACTTCCTTGGTCGGGAAGGGGGGATTTGAACCCCCGGCCTCCACGTCCCGAACGTGATTCGGCGCAGCGCTGCTACCTGCGCGTTCATGACGAAGAAGCCCAACGACCAGTGATTTCGTTCTTCCCGTTGGTTCGAGTTTATCTCACAGGGTCTCGTTCTTTCTCCCTCTTACGGGGACGAAATGGGGACGCGTTTTCGGGGCCGCTCCACGGTCTGTGTCGTTCAGGGGTGCCTCCGGAGGAGAATCGAGACTGCGCAGGGGGATCTGGGTCGGGCGGGGCTCGAGTGCTACATAAGGATCTGGCCTAGGGGTGCAGAAACATTAAGACCATGAAGACCGTAGCTGTCGTGATACCGACGTACCGGCGTCCAGAGATGGTACGTGCGCTGGTGTCTTCTTTACAGAAAGGGTCGAGACTTCCAGACGAGATCGTCGTCGTCGACAACGATCCGGATCGGTCGTTTGGCGCATCTCAGGATCTCGCGCTACCTGCGAAGTCGATATGGATCGGCAGAGCTGCCAACGTTTCGGCATCGCGCAACGCTGGATGGCGGAGTACCTCCAGCGACATTGTCTTCTTCGTTGACGACGACAATCTCGTTGGGCCTAGTACGGTCGAAGTAATCGCGCACCTTGCCGACAACGCAGGTTTCGGCGTCGTGGCCCCCGTCAGCTACACGGCGAAGGACCCAGACTTCGTTTGGTGCGGAGGGCTTCGTCGGTCCATGTGGACCACCCATACCCGTCTGCTCTACCGAGGGGTCGGTCGTTTGCCTTCCGAAGAGAGCTGGGAAACTTGTGACATGCCCAACGCCTTCGCGATTCCCCGCGGTGTGCTTGAGGCTACGGGAGGATTCGATGAAGTTGCGTTTCCGATTCACTTCGAAGAGGCGGATCTGATGATGCGGATACGGTCGATGGGGTTCGGGGTGATTGTCGCCCGCCGTGCTGGAGTGTTCCATCATATCGAGCGCGACACGTCGGCTGGAGGAATACCGGCCAAAGAACTTGCAAGGGCGCTGACCTCGGGCGACCCGGAGCGGGTCAGGGCGATCAGCCGCTCGCGCGTTCTGTTTCACAGGAAATACGGATCAGCCGCGCAACGGCTGGTTGCTCGCGGTGTGTTCCTACCTCTGTGGCTAGCAGCATCGACCGTGGCCGGCGCGTTCAGCCATTTGCCGCCGAGACAGCGGCTCGAAGTTCTGAGACTCCTGTGGTCGGGATTCTTCCAAGGGTATCGAAGTCGCAGTACACGCTCTTCCCACCAAGGATGAGACGATTGTCGTCTTCGACTGTGAAAGTTGAGTCCAAGCCGAGTCTGCGGGCGCTCATAGGCGGATTACGACGGGTGCTTCGAAACTGGTTCTGGCTTGGACCTCTTTGCTTCGTGGTGCTTCCTTCACGATTTCCCCCGAGAGCCGGACTCTTGGACAGACGTATAGCCCGGAAGCCCGTGACTCTCCGGCTGAGAAGCGGGATCCGGTTCGCATGCACGCTCGGTGAATTCTCGGGATTCTTGGACGCTTACGTTCTGCGTGAGTACGAGATCCCCGGGCTCAACTGGCTCAGCGTCCGAACCGTGGTGGATGCGGGAGCCAACGTAGGCGCCGCCACGCTCTGGCTCTGCGAGCGAGCTCCGCATGCGCAAGTGTTCGCTCTGGAGCCTGGTCGCTCTGCCGCGGAAGCCTGTCGGCGAAACGTCCAGCGCAACGGCTTTTCCGACCGCGTCACGGTCCTCAACGTCGCTCTTGGCGATCGGCCCGGTACCGCTTTCTTTCATCCTGGACCGGCGTCGGTCAACGCTACCGTGAACCCATCGCCACAAGGCCTTGACGACTACGAGGTTCCAGTCATCACCCTTGAGCAGCTCATGAACGACAACGAACTCCGCTCCCTCGATGTTCTCAAGCTTGACTGTGAAGGAGCAGAGTACGACGTCCTAATGAACGCCGACACCGGACTCCTTCATCGAATCGGTGCGATGGTCGGTGAGTTCCACGGGTTCGGCGGCGATGAGCCGCCTGAACTAGGTGACCGCTTGAGAGCAGCGGGCTTCATGTCTCACTTCAGACCTAACGCGGCCGAGGGAATCTTCACGGCTCTGCGCACCGACCGTCTCGTCGGCGAGCCGTGATCTGTGGTTGACGCGGAAGTAACTGCGGCCAAGAAGCGGTCCCTCGCAGTTACGAGCCATATCCACTGGGTTCTCCTGGTCGCCGGCAGCCTCGCACCGCTCGTGTGGTTCCGGGAAGGCTTAGCCATCAAAGGAGTCGACAGTTTCTTTTCGCTACACCCTGAGGGCCTCGCGGGACGCGGGCGGTATCTCTGGGACGCGTCGTCATCGGCAGGTGAGCCTGCTCGAGTGGTCACCGGCGCGGTGAATCTATGGCAAACGGTTCTTGCGAGGATGGGTTTCTCTGGTCTTGGCGTTGAGATCATCACCATCACGCTGCTTGCAGGCGCCGCGATCGGTGGTATGTACAAGTTGTTTCTAACCCTCGCAAGGTCGCCTGGATCTTCCGATCGCGCGCCCAAACTTGTCGCTGCGATCGTGGCCATTGTGTGGGTCGCAAACCCCTTCGCGTTATCGGTCGTTTGGTGGCACCAGGTCCTTTTGGAGTTCACGTGGGCGCTCTTGCCTTGGCTGATGGTCCTTCTTCTCAAGTGCCTTCGCGGCGAGATGTCCATGCGGATCGTGGGAGCCATTCTCCTTCTGGTTGCCATCCCGAATATCGCCGCATTCCATGACGTGGTTCTACCGCTGGTCGTCGTGCTTCTCATCGTGTACGGGATCGGCTTCGCTTTGATGAAGCCACGCCCGCAGAGGGCTGTGCTTCGCGGCGTCGGTTTCGCTGGGTTCTTGGTCGCTGCTGTGGGTTGGTGGCTGGTTCCGACTGCGGCGATCCTGTCGGGGTTGTATCTGGAAGCTGGAGTTGGGCCGTTCCCGCCCACTTCGCTCGAAGTCCTTCGCTTCTCATCGCAGTTCTCGTCTTGGCATAACGTGCTGACACTTACTGCCGAGCCAGCGCTTCATCAAACCTATGGAAGCGTTCCCTACATTTCCTGGACCGGTCTCGCGAACAGCGTCCCGGGATCAATTCTCGTCTTCGTGCTGCCAACCGTTGTGATCGTGGGGGCGGTTCACGGCGTGAGAAATCCGCGACTGAGGCCTGTGGCTGCCGTGGCGTCGGCTTGCGTGGTGGTCGGGGCGTTTCTTGCCAAGGGAGTGAATCCTCCGTTCCCTGGTCTCAATAGAGCGCTACTTAACCTTCCTTTCGGCGCGATCTTCAGACACCCGTTCGACAGGTTCAGCATCCTCATCGTGCCGTCCATGTGCATCTTGTTCGGGTTCGGACTCTTGACGTTGACCCGTCTACCTATTTTCAGATCTCTCGCAGCTGGCTCAGCTATCGCGGTCTGTGGCTATCTCGCGTTGCCGTGGTGGACGGGTTCTGTCATCCCTGACGGTGGTGGCTTCTTGCCGTCGGCGAGGGTCTCTATGCCTTCGTCCTACGAAACAGTGGGGAGCGCATTGGGGACGGCTCCTGCTGGAGGCAAGACGATGATCCTGCCCTACGCCGATGACGCACAAGCTGCTTTCGTATGGCCACGCGGAATCCAGCCAAACTCGGACTGCCTCCTGGCCGACTGGCAGCCGAACCGCTCCGCGATCTGCCGGGTATCCGGTGACCCATTCGCGAACCGGGTCGGCGCGACCATCACAGCGGCTCTCGAACTACGTGACCTCCGGGTTTTTTCGCTAGCTCGGCTGTGGGGCATCGATCGTTGGGTGGTGCACTCAGATTGGGATTCTCAGTATTTCGCGCAAGCTGTTGGGCCGGAGAGCGCGACCGCATTTTTGAACGATCCAAGGAATGGTTCTCCGGGTGAGGTGATTACGCGGCGGGGACAGCGCGTGTCTGCGCCGACGTCATCATCCGGGGTTGAGTTCGCCCTTCGGATCGACCGGCTACCTCGAGAGGCGGACGTCTTCCTTCGCTCCGGCCCTCTCGTCGTCCAGGTCAACCGGTCACCACAGTTCAACGGTCGCCCTATATATGGTCAGGCCTATCTTGCCGTTCGTGATTCGGCGCGGGGGATCTGGATGCCGGGATCTTCTCTCATGTTGGGTCAGTGGCACACCATTCGACTGGACGTCAGGAACGGAAGGCTCCGTCTTCATGTTGATGGCGTCTCCCAAGGCGTTCCGATGAACTGCGCATCAGACGGAACGTCCTGCAGTCTGCTGCGGGATGCGCGTACTGGCTCGGGGATCGCCGTCGCGAATCTGCCAGGTTGGATGACCGTGCAAGAGCCTGCTCTCGGCGGGGGAGCAGTCGTTCTGACGTTGCCGCGCGAGATTACGACTGAGCCTTGGCAGCTGATGCCGCGGGGTACTTCTCCGGCCCGTGAGACGTTGGAGACGCCTTACTTGCGGATGTGGAACCAGGACGCGCTTCCTCTTGTGTATGCAGCGCAGACGGCGACCGTCGCCGACCCGCCCTTCTCATCGGATCGCATGCTCGCCGCTGCGGCAGCGATCGCGAACGATGCGCGACCGGCTGTTGTTCCGATGGCCAGCCTCGCCGCTAACCTCGATGGTAGGGCACGCGCAACGCTGAGCCGGAGCGATCCAACAACTCTGAAAGGGATCGTAGACCTATCCGGAAACTCCATCCTGATTCTTAACCAGTCTTTCGATTCTCACTGGCGACTAACAGTCGACGGGCGACCGATCAGGACAGCCGACCACTTCGTCGTCAATGGATTCGCTAACGGTTGGCGGATACGAGGTGACGGAACGGTTCGTTGGGTGATGAGTTATCAACCGCAGCAAGCAATGACGAAGGGCTTCATCCTGGCGATCGGCATGATGGTGGCTGCGGTGCTTGCTCTCGCCCTGCCATTGATGATGAGGTCGCGCAGATCATGAGCCGAGGCGCTCGAGTATCGGGTACCGCGCCCGCACGCGGTCGATCAGCCTCATTCATTTCGCGCCTCGCCGGCGCGTCACCCCTGCGAGGAGCGGGTGGTCCCGCGCTCCTTGCGGCATTCACAGCTCAAAACGTGGCGAATCTGCTGTTCCACGTGGGGGTCAGCCGTTTGGTCGGCCCTATGGCTTACGGGGGCCTTGTTTCACTCCTCACGATTCATCTTGTGCTCATGGTCCCGGTGAACGCCGCCCAAATCGCTGTCGCGCAGCTCATTTCTCGCGCGGACTACGAGAGTCCTGGTTTCCCAACTGCGCGTTCGGTCCGGAACCTCCAATTGCGCATGGCGGCAACGGCGCTGGTCGCTTTCTCAGTGGTTGCAGCTCTCTCTCCCACACTCCGAGGCTTCCTTCATCTTTCGTCTTCCACGCCCGTGATGGTGCTCGGCGCCATCGCGTTTCCCCTCTTTTTGGGAATCGTTCCTCGAGGCGTCCTGCTCGGCGTCCGCTGCTTTCGGCAACTAGCGGTCGCCCTAGTGGTTGGGTCGGCTGCGCGATTGGCTGTAGGCATCGTTCTGAGTGCTCTCGGATCCGGCATCACCGGCGCGATGCTTGCCGTTCTCGTCGGAGAAGGTGTGACCACCTTGATCGCCCTTAAGAAGTTGCGCTCTCCACAACTCGACCCCGAGCAGGGCTTTCAGGTGACCTTAAGTGCCAGAAACGTTACCGGCGTCACCGCAGCCTTTGGGTCCTTCTGGCTACTCGTAGGGATGGACTCGTTCCTCGCCCGCCACTACCTTTCCAGTCTGGGCTCCGGATACTACGGAGCGGCCGCGACCGCCGCCCGCGCAGTGTTATTTCTCCCCGGCGCGGTCGCGCTTGTCATCTTCCCGACGTTGGTTCGCACCGAAGGACGGGGCCCAGAAGCGCGAAGGTCAGTCCTTGAAGCCGCGGTGGTCGTCATCGTGGCGGGAGGAGTTGCTGCCGGCCTGCTGGCCGCATTTCCGGGCGCCTTCGTCATAGGCCTGTTCGGAGGGAAGTATCGTCCGCCTGCCCAAGTCGTCGGGATCCTTGGCGCGTCAGCAATCGTGTTCGGGCTCATCAACGTCTTCCAGTTGTTCCATATCGCCAGACGGTCCACCCTCGCATACGTCCCCGCGGCGGGAGTTGTCGGTGCGGCAGTTAGCATCGCGCTCAACCACAACTCGGCTACCCGGATAGCGCTGACAATGCTCATCGTCTCCGCGGCAGTAGCGTCCGTGATGAGTATGGGTCTAACTCTTCGACGAAATACCGATAGGGGAGCCTCGCACCGTTCGGATGCCCCCAACACCTCGCCTCCAATCGCCCCGGTGTGAACTAACGTCGAATTGGGCACGGGAACTCGGCTTGGCCGAGGGAGCCACCCAACCGTGTGAGGACATAACTCCGACTCTCTCCAATCGTCCCCTTTCGCCCAGATTCCGCTACTTGCTACTGTCGCGTGTAGCTGGGGGTTCGGGGGAAGGGGAGGTCCGACGTGAAGAGGCTGCCTCTGGGAGACGCGGCCTCGTACGGCGTCGCGTCGCCGAACGGCCAACTCAGCGTTTTAAGACCCGCGAACGTTGCCAGCGTTCCTCTGATCGAACTCGTGATTCCGGCTCTGAATGAAGAGACTCGATTAGAAGGGACGCTCAGCCGAGTCGTCGACTTCTTGGCTACCCGCTCCTACGCGGCGCGCGTGATCGTCGTCGACAACGGAAGCGTTGACCGCACCGTTGACATTGTCAGGAGCTTCTCGGGCAGAGCAGTCGGCGTCGATGTGATCGGTTGTTCGCGTCCCGGCAAAGGGGCCGCCGTCCGGGCGGGAATCCTGGCGACATCGGCGCCCATTGTTGGGTTTTGCGACGCCGACCTGGCGACACCGATAGAAACGATCGACGAATTCATCGCAGAGATTCATCGAGGGGCGAAAGTAGTGGTTGCGTCCCGGGTGTTGGACGGGGCCCGCTGGATTGGGCCTCCGCACAGCTGGTCTCGGCGAGGGGGCGCTTGGCTCTTTCACCGAGTCGCAAAGCGAGTCGTTCCCGGGATCCACGACACGCAGTGTGGTTTCAAGCTGTTCGACGGACCAACGGCTCGAGCGCTCTTCTCTCGCTGCCGAATAGATGGCTTTGCGTTTGACCTCGAGTACCTGAGACTAGCGCTCGCCGAGGGTATCTCGGTCGCCGAGCGACCGGTGGAATGGACCAACTGCCCCGGGTCCACCCTTCACAACGTCAAGGATGCGCCTCGGATCGCCATGGATCTGATTCGGCTGGTGCGTGACACCGTGAAGCAAGCGACCGCTGAGAATGGATTGGCCGAAGATGGATCATCAGAACAAGTCCATCGTTTCGATCCGAGCTCACTCGCCGGGCAGCGAATTCTCCTGCTCAATTGGCGCGATGCAAAGGATCCCCAAGCGGGAGGCTCCGAGGCGTACATCGGCGCCCTTGCCACCCAGTTCGCGACATCGGGAGCCGACGTAACCCTGTTTGTTTCGCGGCCGAAGGAATCCGCTGCCGATGAACTTGTAGGCGGCGTACGAATCGTTCGGAAGGGCGGCTGGTCATCTGTCTACCTGCACGCAGCGAGATTCATGCTCCGTCACCGCGATTCGTTCGATGCAGTCGTCGACGCATCGAACGGGATTCCTTTCTTCGCACCGCTTTTCCTCAAGCGACGGACGGCCGTCGTTTGCCTGTTCCATCACGTGCATCAGGACCAGTTCCGACTCTATTTCGGTTCCATCATGAGTTGGCTCGGAAGGACGCTCGAACGCGTGGGAACGAGGATTGTGTACAGAGGCCGACCCTTCGTCGGTGTGTCCGCATCTTCCCGAACCGGAGCTCGACGTCGACTGGGGTATACGGGGCCCATCTTTGTGGTGCCACCTGGTCTATCGTCTCCCGGCCAAACAAGGTGGTCTAAGTCAGCGAGCCCTCGAATCAGCTACGTGGGACGTCTCGTTCGCCACAAGCGCTTGGAGATTCTGTTCGATGTCCTGCCGGACCTTCTGAAACGCATACCTGATCTGAGCGTCGACGTTGTGGGTGACGGGCCGGCTCGTGAGCAACTGGAAGGCCTCCTTCAGCGCATGGGAATAGACGACCGAGTGCACCTGCACGGTTACTTGGAGACGGAACAGAGAGATGCGGTCATTCAGAAGACGTGGCTGTTAGTGCAGCCATCTGTCGGCGAGGGATTTGGCATCTCGATCTTGGAGGCGAACGCGCTCGGAACCCCGGCTCTTGGCTTTCGCGTCCCTGGGATTTCCGATGCGATCCTAGATGGCGAGACGGGGTGGCTGGTCGATTCGCCATCAGAGCTCGCTTCGACGCTGGAGGAGGCCATTTCGATTCTCGCGGACCCAACCGTCCGCGAGTCGTATGCCACACGGTGCACCGGATGGGCGTCACGGTTCGACTGGGCTTCGACTGCGGACCGGGTCGCATCCATCCTCATGGCAGAGCGATCGCGACGCGAGCAGAACCGAGTAGGTCGGCGGGACAGGCGCAGGCAGATTGACGTCTGCACTGGGGCCGCGATGACGGGCAACACCGCCAAGGAGACCTGGCGCCTCCGGATGGCTTTTCGTCGAACGGATATGTGGTCTGCTGGGGAGGGATCGTTGTCAATCGTTTTCTACGGCGCCGACGAGAACGAAGTCATCGGTGCGTTTGCTCGAGTCGGGCTCGCGACGACTCAGTCTCAGCTGACCTTGGTTTCAACCAGACAATTGTTGGTAGGAGCAGGGCCCGGGGCCTGGCCTGAAGCCAGTGTGGAGCCGGGGCGATCTCGGCCGCTTTCCGTGAGGGGTTGACTCGCTACGGCGCCGGCCGGAAGATGTTACGAACCTGGCAAATCGGAGAAGCTATGAGGCCCCTGCCTCGCGTCCGGAAAAGCATCGGCTTGAGCGGCTTGGCAACGGCTGTGCTGATCGGCCTGCTTGCGTGGAGTGCGTTCCTGCCGGGCTATCCGGCTGCTTCCACCGGATGCCCCGGCTATGACGGACGATCTTGCAATACCCATCACCCCCACAACCCTCCGTGCGACGCAGACCATGGGCACCCTCTCCAGAACCTCACACGAATTGGGAAACCGTGTCCACCCGGAAAGGTAGACTCCAGCAACGCTTCCGGGCCTATTCCCTCGACCATCTCCCACTCCCTCGCGACCCTTTCCTCGCCGTCGAGGAGAGTCGCCGCGAACGCTGTGCCGCATCCTTCGGCGAAGCGATCCGTGCCTCAACAGCTGTCATCGGATCCGAGTCAGAATGACTCAGGGACCTGTCGCGACGGGTCAACTCCACCGGCACCTCTGCGACAGCTCGGGCAAGCTCTCCCTGCTCCATTGGGAGGTCCGACGGGGCTTCTCACGATCGCTTCCTGCGCGCTATAGGTTTCTCAAGCGTCGGTCATGAGTTTTGGTCGACACTCTCAACCGACGGTCCACCGTGGCGTAGCGGCGCATGACCTTATCCGAGCGTTTGGATCACGCGGGATGGCCCAGCAGGGCAGCCATGAACGCTGCGCGCCTTCGCGCTCTCGTCATCCCTCTCATCGTTGCTGCCGTCTGTCTTAGGTCGCTCTTTTCCCCCGGATACCTTCACCAAGTAGATGTGTCGTTCGGGCCGCGCGCAACCGGCGTCACGTGGAACTTTTACGCGCCAGTCCAGATCTTCTTCGGAGCGCTAGCACGGATTCTGGGGGCAGCAGTCGCTGGTCGCGTCTACGCGTTCGGTGCCCTCTTCCTCGCGGCGTCCGCGCCGATGGTTCTATTCCGGCGATCCAGCTGGTTCGTGCAATGTACGGCCGGGCTCTTGGGAGTTCTCAATCCGTTTGTCTACGACAGAATGGTGGAGGGGCAGTGGGGCGTTGTGGTCGCGGCGGCCTGCCTTTTCCTCTGGCTTGATGCATGGGAGGAGATGCAGGCACGACCCGGCATCAAATCCGCGGCACGATTGTCCGGCATAGGGATCTTGGCTGTGGCATTCGATGTGCATGCCGTCGGCTTTCTCGTTCTCTTGTTCGTCGTTGGCGGGCTAGGGCGCAAAGTTTGGCGACAGCCGGCTCAACTGAAGTGGACTGCCGCCGCAATAGGTCTATCCGCCGGCATCTTGCTCTACGGAATCATTCCGTTCTTCATGCTCCATAACCAAACCACCTACAGCGCCGTCCAAGACTTTGGCCGAACAGACTTCGCGACGTTCCGTTCTGTCGCCGACCAACAGTACGGGCTGGTTCCCAACCTGATCGGACTCTATGGATATTGGGGAGAGGGACTGGGCCGTTTCCCAGTCGCGAATCAGGGAGCGCCATGGTGGCCGGCCAGCGCAGGAACGCTGACGGCCGCCGCGCTCGTCGGCGCGTGGCTCAGCCGGCGTCATGCCTGGCTCTTGCTGTCAGGAATCCTTGCCCTGGCTGTGAGCGCGAGCTCCGCAATTCCTGGCGGAATTGATGCCGCAACACGCTTCGCCGCCCATGTGCCTCTTATCGCCGCGTACAGGGAGCCGCAAAAGTGGAGCGCCGTTTGGTTACTCGCACTTGTGGTGCTTTCGATGCGTGGTGTTGATTTCTTGTCGGCTCGTTTGGGGCACGACGGTCCGCGCGGATTCGTTGCTCCCAGTCTCGCGTTTGTCCTTGCGCTCGCCGCGATTCTTCCTGCAGGTAGGTCTGAGGTCCGCTATCTGCCATCCATCGTCCGGCCGGTTTCCTACCCGGCGGACTGGTACCGGACGGCCGACTCTCTGAGACGAAACGTCTCGGAGGAAAGCGCCGTAGTGGTCTTGCCATGGCACAAGTACCTGACGTTCCCGTTTACCGGCGGCCGGTTGATTTTGAATCCGGCGCCGACGTTCTTTCCCGGTCACATATTGGTTTCCCAAGACATCGAGATTGGTAGCAGGCCTCCGGTGGATCCGATCGGGAGGGCGGCGCGTGGATACGCGCAAGGCCAATGCGCGCTCGCTGAGTCCATCCGCAAGGCAAATGCTCGCTGGGTAGTGGTCCTCGATTCGCCTGAGGGTCGCGAGAATGCGCAGACTCTCATCGCATGTGGCTTTTCCATTGCCGAGGGCCGCGTCGGCGTCTCCCTCCTCCTTCACGCATAGTCAAATGTTGCGGGGGGGAGTGATGAGCTGACGAATCCGACCCCGATGAGCGTCCTATAGTGTCCGCCGCTTTGACTACGCCGATACGCTTCAGCGCTGCGGGTCAGCTTTCCGATCCGCGGCAATGCGCGGCAACCATTGATCCTCGCCTGCACTTTCACCGAGCCAAGGCGACGGCACGCGTTCCGGGATGAATTCAATCATTTCAGGACGGTCCCGAATCACCTCGGCTTCGACTTCATCAAGAAGCGAGTGAAGCATCGAAGCTGGAACGCCGGCGATGAGCAGGGGCCCCTCAATTGAATTCCAAGCGAATGCAGAATATGGCGTCTGTCCCTCGTTCTTAGCCTTGAAGAGTTTCCCCGAGCGCCGTGGTGCGGGCCTCCTTTGGGGGTGGACATTGAAGACGGGCATATTCTCGTCCCAGTGTTCGAGCAGATCCCGCACCACGCGAAGCATCTCCTCAAATCCGGTGTCTACCCTTATGTGCGGTTGAGCTAGGTCGATGGCTCGCAGTAGGTTCCGCGCCGAAACGAATGCCAAATGACGCTCGATCTCAGCTTCCCACACGAGGCGACCTGATGGCTCGTGTGATTGCAATCCGAAGTGCACGATCGCAGCGACGTTCGCCTCCCATCTTTGAAGCTGGCGTCGCGTAGCCGTCACCCAAAGCAGCAGCTGTCTTTGGATTGCCAGATCATCGAAGTAGTCGTTGGTGGTGTCGTGGTTCATCGGCCTTCTCCCAATACGCGCCTATCGAACGAGCCGCCTCCCAACCGCCTTGTCAGTGTCCGTGACCTGCTCCACGAAAGCCTCCAGAGGGTCCGCAAAGGCAAACAGACATCCAACACGTCGGCATCCGACCGGCAACCCAAGGCTAGACGGCAAGGTGGAACGCTCGCACCGGATCGACGCGGAGGAGTTCTACCGCATGCTCTCTGGCGTGGTCATCGACGACACGAAACTGTTCAACGAGAAGCTGCAAGAGATTGGAAGCGTTCTACAACCACCGGCTTCACGAAGCTTTCGGCGGCCAGACGCCCTATGAGAGACTAAAGCAGAAAGCCGAGGCCTAAGCGTCAGCGTAGCGTGAGTTACACACCGTCGGGAAGGGGGGATTTGAACCCCCGGCCTCCACGTCCCGAACGTGGCGCGCTGCCAAGCTGCGCTACTTCCCGTAGCAGCCATTATACGGGGGACATTTCGGGCCACGTTTTTCACGCTTTTCCTGACGCGCCCGTCATGGACTCATGGTGGTAGCGTCGATCACTTCCCGAAACCAGGGAGCCCGGGGAGAGGAGTCGCATTGGGGTAACGCTGTACGACTGCCCGTGGTGCGGCAGCGCGAAATCCATCGAGCACGGCTTGTGTCAGATCTGCTTGATGGAATTCTCGGTCGAGACCAAGGTCATCACGCTTCCAACGACGCACCCGGCTTTCTCACGAGAGCCGGTGGCGACGCAGGGAGCGGCCAATGCCGAACCGTCCTAGCGCTTCGATCGAGCAGTTGTAGCGAGCCCGGCCCGCGAGGGCCGGGCTTTCGCGTTCCGCCGAGAGATGATTGGCGTACGCGGTGAACGGATATCCTCACTCCCGGATGAGGATCGCCCAGCTCGCCCCGCCTTGGTTCGCGGTGCCCCCGGAACGCTACGGCGGCATCGAATGGGTCGTCGCACTCCTCGCCGACGGTCTCGCCGATCGCGGTCATGACACGACGCTCTACGCCTCTGCCGGAAGTATCACGCGAGCGAAACTCATAACCGTGTTCGACGAGCCACCGGGCGGCGAGTACATCGGCGATCCTTGGTACGACACCGTTCAAGCGGTGACCGCGTACCAAGCCGCGTCGTCGTACGATCTCGTGCACGATCACTCGGGGATGGTCGGCCCCGCGATCGGCTCCTTCGTCGACGTTCCCGTCGTTCACACCCTCCACGGCCCGTTCACCGACAAGGCGAAGCGCATCTACCAACTCCTGTCCGGCCACATCTGGTACGTCGCCATCTCCGAGGCGCAGCGTGCGTTCTGCCCGGACCTTTCGTACGCGGGCACGGTTCACAACGGCATCGACGTCGATCGCTACCCGTTCCGCAAAGAGAAGGAGGACTTCCTCCTCTTCCTCGGGCGCGTGAACCAGGAGAAGGGTCCGGAGCTCGCGGTCGAGGTCGCGCACCGGACCGGGCGCAAGCTCGTCATGGCCGTGAAGATGGCCGAGCAGTTCGAGAAGGACTACTGGCGCGACGTCGTCGAACCGATGCTCGACGGCAGCGAAGAGATCATCGGGGAGATCACCGTCGACGAGAAGGCCGACCTGCTTGCGCGCGCGGCCGCGGTGCTGTTCCCGATCCAGTGGCCCGAGCCGTTCGGACTCGTCATGACAGAGGCCATGGCGACCGGAACGCCGGTGATCGCGTTCGCGTACGGCGCCGCGCCCGAGGTCATCGTCCACGGCAAGACGGGGTTCCTCGTGAACACGCTCGACGAGATGTGCGATGCCACGGAACGGGTCGGCGAGATCCAGGCCGAGGACTGCCGGGCCCACGTGGAGGCGCACTTCTCCGCCGACGCGATGGTTGAGGGGTACGTGCGGTGCTTTGAACGAGTCCTCGCCGGCAAGGCCTAACCCCGTCGGCGGTTTGGTTCGCCTCCGGCTGGGGAACGATGCAACCAAACCGGCCTAGGGAGGGGTCATGATCGGTTCGTTCATCGTCGATGTCGTCATCTCGGGCGACGAAGCCTTCGTCACATGCAGCGGCGAGTTCGATCTCGCCACCGCGGACCGATTCAGGGAAGGGATCGCGCAAGCTCTGGCCGCCGGCACACGGCATCTGCACGTCGATTGCTCGGGCGTGTCGTTCATCGACTCGATCGGCATCCGAGCGCTGCTTCACACGGCGACGTCGTGCCGCGACGGTCACACCGTCTTGACCCTCAACATGAGCCCGCAGATGCAACGGCTGTTCGATACCGTCGGTGTGACGGAGCTCTTCAGCGTCGTTTAGGGAGCGTCGCGCGGCACGAGCTCGAGCACGCACGCTTCGGGGCGGCACGCGAAGCGGATGGGTGCGTAGGGACTGGTTCCCATGCCCGCGCTCACGTGAAGCCACGCACCGTTCATTCGATGGAGTCCGCGCGCCATGCTGCGCGGAAGCGTCGAGTTCGTCACCAGAGCCCCCACGCCCGGCACGCGGATCTGTCCCCCGTGCGTGTGGCCGCAGACGATCAGGTCGTACCCGAGAGCTGCCAGGGCCGGTGCGGCATCCGGAGAGTGGACGACGGCGAGGCGGAACCCGTCACCATCTCGCGGCGACGCGACGCTCAGGTCCTCGCGACGCAGGTGCGGGTCGTCGAGCCCGACCACGTCGACGGCCCCGAGGCCGTCCAGCGAGACTGCGGTCGCCGTGTTGTTGATCAGACGCCATCCGCGAGCTTCGAGCCCGCCGACGAGGTCGCGCCACGGGTTCAGCTTTCCCTTCGGCTCGTGCCGGTTCGAAGGGCCCATGAGGTACTTGAACGGGTTCGTCGGAGTGCTGCGGTAATAGTCGTTCGAGCCCAGCACGAACAGCGCCGCCGTGGCCGGCCGGATCTGGGTCATCGCGTCGACCGTCGCATCCACGGCGTCCGGACTGCCCAGGAAGTCGCCGGTTCCGACGACCAGGTCGGGGCTCGTCCGAGCGCACCGCGCGAGGAACGCGCGCTTGCGCCGATGCCCGTTACGGAAGTGCAGATCCGAGATGTGGAGTACTCGCACCGGCTTCGACCCCGGCGGCAAGCACGGCACCCAGTGCGTCCGCAGCGCGAACCAGTTCAGCTCGACGAGCGACGCGTACGCGAGGCATGCGAAGCCCGCGGCGACGAGACCGAGGATGACGACCAGAAGCATGTCGGCGCGTATCCTAGCCGCGACCCAACGTGAGGACCGGCGATGCTGAGAGACTCGATCGCGAACGAAATGCGTGAGGCGATGAAAGCGCGCGAGCCCGTGCGTGTCGGGGCGCTGCGCATGCTGATGGCCGCGGTGAAGAACACCGAAGTCGAGAAGCTTCACGAACTCTCCGACGACGAGGTGCTCGAGGTCATCGCGCGCGAGGCGAAGCGCCGCCGCGAGTCGATAGAGGCTTTCGAAAAGGGCGGGCGCACCGACCTGGTCGACAAGGAGAGCGGTGAGCTCACGGTTCTGGAGGCGTACCTCCCCGAGAAACTCTCCGATGATGAGTTGGCAAGCTTGGTCGATCAGGCGATCGCCGAGACCGGTGCGTCGACGCCGAAGCAGATGGGCGAGGTGATGAAGGCGCTCATGCCGAAGCTTCGCGGGCGCGCGGACGGCGCGCAGGTTTCCGCGATGGTCAAGGCACGGCTCGGCGGGTAACGGGCCGAACGACCGCTACGTCGGTTCGGGTGACGGTTCGGTCGGCGTCGGTTCGGGCTCGGGCGTGGGCGGGCCGCCCGACAAAGACCCGTCCGAGACGAGCAGTGTGATCATCGCCCCGGCTTCGACCTCCGTCCCCGCCGTCGGTCCTTGCGCGGCGACGACCCCGGGCGCGAGCGATGAGTGCGTCGTCCGGGATTGGACCGTGAACCCGGCCGCTTCCAACGCAGCTTTCGCTTCGTCGAGCGGCCGTCCCACCACGTCGGGGATGACGACCTTCACAGCCGGCGGCGCCGCCGGGAATTGGACGATAGGCAGGCCTGCGTGCGCGACGCGCATGTAGCGGTTCCAGATCATCGCCGGAAGGCTTCCACCGAAGACCTTCGCGTAACCGTGGATGTTGAACAGCGGGCGAGTGCGGTCCTTCGGGTACCCCATCCAGACGACGGTCGAGATCTGCGGCGTGAAGCCCACGAACCAGGCGTCCTTGTAGTCGTCCGTCGTGCCGGTCTTCTCGGCGGTCGGCCGTCCGATCTGGCCGTTCGCGCGTCCCGTGCCGCGTGTGGTGACGCCCTGCAGGATCCCGTCCGCCTGCGCGGCGATCTTCGGGTCCAGCACCTGCTCGCACTGCGGGTCGTTCTTGATGAGCACGTTGCCGCCCGCGTCGACGACCTTGTCGATCCCGTACGGTGCGCAGTGGATGCCGTTGTTCGCCAGCGTCGCGTACGCGCTCGACATCTCATACGGGGAGACCTCGAACGTTCCGAGCGCGAGGGATAGGTACGGCTTCAGCTCGGAGGTGATCCCCAGCTTGTGCGCGACGTCGACGACCTTCTGCGGGCCAACCTTGTTGATGAGCTGCGCGTAGAACGCGTTCACGGAGAGTTCGGTCGCCCGGCGCATGTTCATGATCCCCTCGCCCCGGTGCGAGTAGTTCTGCGTCTTCCACACCTGACCGTATTGGTCGGTCAGCGTGATCGGCGAAGGCGTGTCGAGCGTGTACCCGGGCGAGACGCCCGACTCCAGCGCGGCGATCATCGTGAACGGCTTGAACGCCGAACCCGCCTGACGCTTCCCCTGAACGGCGAGGTTGTACTTGTTCTTCTCGAAGTCGCTGCCGCCGACCATCGCCTTGACCTTGCCGGTCGAGGCCTCGATCGAGACCATCGCAGCCGCGGGATCCCTCTTCGAGGTGAGCACCTTCGAAACGGCCTCGGACGCGGCTCGCTGAAGCTTCAGATCCAGGGTCGTGTAGATCTTCAGCCCGCCCTGGAACATGGCGCGGGCGCGGTCTTGCCGAGTCGCCCCGAAGATGGGATCGCTCATGATCCGTTCTTTGACGTACTCGAGGAAGTACGGCTCGACCGGTTTCGGGAGCGGGTGACGCCCGACCTTCATCGGCTGGGCTTTCGCCTGGTCCGCTTCGTCGCGGGTCACATACTTCAGCGACGCCATCCGGTCGAGCACCGTGTTCCTCCGGTCGAGCGCCTTCTGCTTGTCGTCGAACGGACCGAACCGCTCGGGAGCGCGGATGATGCCGGCGAGCAGCGCCGCCTCCGCGAGCGTGAGCTTTTCGACCCTCTTGCCGAAGTAGTACTCGGCGGCCGTTCCGATCCCGTAGACGCCCGAACCGAAATACGTTTCGTTCAGGTACAGCTCCAGGATTTCGCGCTTCGTCTTTTCCTTCTCGAGCGCGACCGCGTACTGCGCTTCGCGGATCTTGCGATCGATCGTCTTTTCGTTCCCGACGATGATGTTCTTCACGAGCTGCTGCGTGATCGTGCTGCCGCCCTGTCGCACGCCGCCCGCTTCGACATTGGCGAACACGGCCCGGAACAGGCCGGTCATGCTGACGCCGTGATGCTCGTAGAAGTGTGCGTCTTCGATGGCAAGCACCGCCCGTTGCGCGATCTCCGGAACGCGATCGATCGGAACGTAGGTGCGGTTCTCTTCGCCGGCGAGCGTGGCAATGACCTGACCGCCCGCGGCGAAGACGACCGAGCGTTGCGCGATCTTGAACGAGACGCCTTCGAGTCCGCGCGGACCCCCGTCGAGCTTCGAGGCGACACCTTTCGCAAGACGGCCCATGATCGCGGCCGCCGGGATGGTCAGCGCGGCGAGGAGCGCCGAGCAGATGCCGATGATGAGCACCACCAATGCCGCGCGATGGACGCGGCCCATGGTGCTGTCGTCGCGCGGCGGCGGAGCTCCCGGATCCTCCGTGCCCATCGCTTGCCGCGCGCGGGCCCACGCGCGCTTCAGCGGAGCGCGGAAGCGCTCCATGCGGTTGGGGTCGTACTCGCCTCTGATCACGCCGTTCCTGGGAGGTTGGTCTGCCCGGGTTTGTCGACCGGGCCTCGTTCCCGGGATGGTATCGCGAGCGAGGAGCCGCGGCGCGCGGACGCTACGTACTTCTGCGGAGCCCTATCGGAGCACGCAGAACGGCCCGGAGTGGCTATCGAATCGCACTCAAGGGCCGGTGACAATCGGGGCATGGAACAGCACATCGCACCCATGGGGGACTGGGAAGACTCGGCGGCTTGCCGCGGGGGAGACGCCGACGTGTTCTTCGCTTCGGGCGGGACGCAGGAATACCGGGCGAAAGCGGTCTGCCGCTCGTGCCCGGTTCGGTTCGAGTGTCTCGCCTACGC
>Ga0070708_100001244_pt1 | contig 19587 bp, 12 predicted proteins | sample KBSK5503metaG_FD_65469 | JGI IMG/M metagenome (GOLD analysis project Ga0070708, IMG submission 65469) | Corn, switchgrass and miscanthus rhizosphere microbial communities from Kellogg Biological Station, Michigan, USA - KBS K5-50-3 metaG | ecosystem: Host-associated > Plants > Roots >... | reverse complement strand
GTCCATGTAGTTGATCATCACGCCGAAGAACAACAGCGCGCAGATCGCCCAACGGAAATTGCCAATCTTCGTGTGGATTCCTGTCGACTCACCTGCAGGCACAGTTGTCGCTTCAGAGCCACGCGACGAAATGAATGTGTGATCTTCTCGATCCATAAAAGAGTCCGCAGGGCTCGCCTGCTACTTGTGGCCTGCCTCCAGGCCCAAGCGAACCTGGAGGATTTTAGCAACTACTTACGCGTAGTGTGCATATTGTCCGATCTTGCGGCTACATTTGGGTGAGCCACCAGAGCCGTCGAGGTCGTTTACCTTGTAGCGCGTAGCGCGACCAGAATCGCGAACAGTTTTGCACGAGCAGGTGTCGTGATAGCATCTCTGCCTTCGTGGGTGTTTGTTTGTCTTCTCGACGCGATTTCATAAAACTTGCGCTTGCAGGGTCGTCACTCCCATTGATGCGTAGTCAGGGATTGGGCCCTAGCCTCGGGAACGACCGGACACGCTGGTACCGCGACGCGAAATTTGGAATGTTTATCCACTGGGGACCATACTCACTGGCCAGCGTGGAGGCCTCGTGGCCCATAATGACACCCACACCGGCGGGCATTAGCGAGGCCGAGTATCGCGAGTTGCCAAGGCGGTTTAATCCATCAAAGTTCGACCCGAATAGTTTCATTGACTTGGCTAAGGCCGCAGGACAGCAATATATGGTGTTCACGACTAAACATCACGATGGCTTTTGCATGTTCGACTCTTCCTACACAGACTACAAGATCACGAATACTCCTTACGGAAAGGATGTCGTTAGGCAACTGGCGCACGCTTGTCGTGAAAGGGACATGCCACTTGGGTTTTACTACTCACCGCCCGATATGCACCACCCGGCTTTTCGTGACACCACGAAATTGGCGAAAGAAAATTGGAACGGGGAGCCTGCACGTCCTGAGTGGCCGATGTATCTCGAGTATATGCGGCTACAGTTGACCGAACTGCTGACGAAATACGGTCCGGTCGCGTTGGTCTGGTTCGACGGACTGCATCATCAGGAGAAATACGATGGCAATCGCTTTGTTGAGCTGATTCAGAAACTGCAGCCTGCCGCTTTGGTGAACGATCGAATTGGCGTGCCGGGAGATTATCAAACTCCGGAGCAATTCATCCCTAATGCGATCCCAACGAAGGGCGTGCGTTTTGCGGCGACCGATACCAGCGTTCGGCAAGAATTGAAGGGTGTAGCTCCGCCGCCGGAAGATTTTCAGTTGTGGGAAACCTGTATGACCATAAACAAGACGTGGGCATACAACGCGAATGATCGTGAATACAAGTCGGCGGAATTTCTCGTTCGAAGCCTGGTGGAAGTCGCGAGCCTGGGCGGCAACTTTCTGCTGAACGTTGGACCGCAACCCGATGGCTTCGTCCAGCCTGAATTTCAGCAGCGTCTCCGCGCCATCGGCGATTGGCTCGCCGTGAACGGCGAATCGATATATGGAACCACATACGGACCAGTGCAAAACATGAAATCTGTTCGAACCACGGCAAAACGCGGGAGACTCTTTCTTCACATCTTCGATTGGCCGTCGTCGCCATTGGAGATATCTGGGCTGGACACGAAGGTGATGTCGGCGAACATGCTCGCAGGAGGGCAATCATTGAAATTTCGACAGACAGAACGCCTGCTACAGATTGACCTGCCTCAGAGTCCACCCGATTTGAACGTGACCGTCGTCGCCGTCAGAACTCTCTAGGAGGACGCTCGCAATCCTGCGGCAAGGACCGACGCAATGTGGGTCATCCAGGCGATGCAATCGGGAAAGCGAAGTGCTATCCCGCCGATGTCATCAGACGCCTGCGAATCCTCACGGTATAGTCTAGAATTGGGAAAATGAACGCCGGATCCGCACCACCGCTCTCCCCTGGTCTTGAATGGGCGCATCCGCTCGTCCGCGACTGGTTTGTCAGCAGCTTCGGCACACCTACGGAACCGCAGCAAGAAGGCTGGCCTCAGATTTTTGCCGGCAAAACTACGCTGATTTCGGCTCCAACAGGATCAGGAAAAACGCTGGCGGCCTTTTTAATCTGCATCGATCGCCTGGTGCGTAAAGCGATCAGCGGAGAATTGAGGGACTGCACCGAAGTTCTCTATGTGTCGCCGCTGAAGGCGTTGAGCAACGACATTCAGAAGAACCTGGAAATTCCTTTAGGCGAAATTCTGCAGCTCGCAGGGCAGCGCGGGATCCTCATGCCGGAGATCCGCACCGCGGTGCGCACCGGGGATACGCTCGCGCACGAGCGACGTGCCATGCTGGCGCGTCCGCCGCATATTCTGGTAACCACTCCAGAATCCTTCTACATCCTTCTAACTGCGGCGAAAAGCCGCGAAATGCTGCGAACTGTCGAGTCCGTCATCGTGGACGAAATCCATGCCGTAGCGGACGACAAACGCGGTGCCCATCTGGCCCTTTCTCTGGAACGCCTCGACCATTTGACTGGCAAGCGCCTCACACGCATCGGACTTTCCGCAACGCAGAAACCGATCGAACTCGTGGCCCGTTTTTTGATTGGCAGCGATCGCCCAGATCCGGCAATCGTGCAAATCGGCCATCGTCGCGAGCTGGACCTGGCAGTCGAAGTTCCCGGCAGTGAGCTTGGCCCGGTCGCGTCCAACGAAATGTGGGCCGAAATTTACGACCGGCTCGCCACTCTCGCCAGGCAGCACCGTTCGACTCTTATCTTCGTCAACACCCGGCGACTCGCAGAGCGGATGTCGCTTCATCTGGCCGAGCGGTTGGGAAAGGAAGCGGTCGCCGCGCATCACGGCAGTTTGTCGCGCAAGCTGCGTCTGGTAGCCGAGAAGAAATTGAAATCCGGAGAGCTCCGCGCGCTTGTAGCAACGGCATCTCTCGAACTCGGTATCGATATCGGCGCGGTCGACCTGGTTTGCCAGATCGGTTCGCCGCGTTCGATCTCCGTCGGTTTGCAGCGTATCGGCCGAGCGGGTCACTGGCGCGGCGCCGTACCCAAAGGCCGCATCTTCGCGACGACGCGCGACGAACTCATAGAGTGCGCCGCGCTCGTGCGCGCAATCCGCCAGGGAGATCTCGACCACATCGCCATTCCCGAAGCTCCGCTGGACATTCTGGCACAGCAGATTGTGGCCATGTGTGCTGCGGAGGACTGGAATGAAACAGAATTGTTCGATGCCGTGTGCCGTGCGTATCCCTATCGCGATCTTGTACGAGCGCAGTTCGACGAAATTGTCGAAATGCTCTCCGAAGGCATCGCCAGCACGCGCGGACGTTACGCCGCATATCTTCATCACGATCGTGTGAACGGCATCCTCCGTGCCCGGCGTGGCAGCCGTTTGGCAGCAATTACCAGCGGCGGCGCCATTCCGGAGAATGCGCTGTACACCGTGCTTGCGCAGCCCGAGGGCGCAGTTGTCGGCACGATTGACGAAGACTTTGCGGTCGAAAGCCTCGCTGGCGACATCATGTTGCTGGGAAACACTTCCTGGCGAATCCGGCGAGTCCAAGCGGGCAGTGTTCTGGTGGAAGATGCGCAAGGTGCAGCGCCCACCATTCCGTTCTGGCGCGGCGAAGCGCCGGCACGGACCGACGAACTTTCGACACACGTCGGAGCGTTACGAGAACAAGTCAGCTCGTTTGTTCCTTGTGCTGTCTCTGATCCCAACACGAAGTTGCCTCCAGAGGCTCGCGCCGCAATAAGTTGGCTGAAACTTGAATGCGGTCTCGACGACGCGGGCGCCGAACAAGCGGTCGAATACATAGTCGCTGGCCGTACGATCTTGGGAGCGGTCCCTTCTCAATCGACAGTCATCGCCGAACGGTTCTTTGATGAAAGTGGCGGCATGCAACTTGTGATTCACGCGCCTTTCGGCGGGCGTATCAACAAAGCCTGGGGCCTTGCACTGCGCAAGCGTTTCTGCCGGTCGTTCAACTTCGAGCTGCAAGCTGCCGCGACTGACAACGGACTGAATATTTCACTGAGCGAGCAGCATAGTTTCCCGCTTGCGGACGTTTTTCATTTCCTTCATCCGAATTCCGTTCGTTCTGTTCTCGAACAGGCTGTTCTGGCATCTCCTGTTTTCACCACGCGGTGGCGCTGGGACGCCGGGCGCTCTCTGGCCCTGCTTCGTTTCCGCGGTGGGAAGAAAGTTCCGCCGAATATTCAGCGTATGCGAGCGGATGATTTACTGGCTGCGGTCTTTCCAGAGCAGCAGGCATGCCCGGAGAACCTTGCAGCCGGTGATATCAGCATTCCCAATCACCCGCTGATTCGCGAAGTGATGAAGGATGTCCTTAGCGAAGCGATGGACATCGAAGGTCTTGAGCGCTTGCTGCTCGGCATCGCTAGCGGCAAGGTCAAATGTCTAGCGATAGATACGCCGGTGGCGTCGCAATTTTCGCACGAGATTCTGAACGCTAATCCGTACGCGTATCTCGATGATGCGCCGCTCGAAGAACGCCGAGCTCGTGCAGTGGAAATGCGTCGCGTCTTGCCGGACGCGGTGCTCGAGGAAATCGGGCGGCTCGACCCCGCCGCCATCGCGGAAGTATGCGAGGGAGCATGGCCTGATGTACGCGATGTCGAAGAACTGCATGACGCGCTGCTCACGCTAATCGCGGTGCCGGCTCCAAGCGACACGGCGCGAGACGGCAGCAGGTTGAGCGCGACACTCAAGAATTCCGTCCCTTTGTGGGCCTCTTTTTTTGAAGAGCTCGCGAGAGAACGCCGCGCGGGGATTGCGCATGTGGGTTACGAGGGGTATTGGGTCGCTGCCGAACGCGTTCACGCCTTCATGCAAATATTCCCATCTGCGACGTTCGAAGTGGCGCTGCCGCCTGTCGTGTCGCCGGAAGTATCACGCGAAGATGCTTTGCTGACCTGCGTCACAGGATGGATCGCTCACAGCGGCCCAGTCACTGCCAACCAGCTGAGTAACGTGCTCGCAATGCCAGTCTCCGAAATAGAAAAATCTCTGTTGCGGCTCGAGTCCAGAGGAGTCGTTTTGCGCGGTAAATTTACCGGAGCCGCTTCCGGCGATATCGTTTCAGGTTCGACAGAATGGTGCGAACGCCGCCTGCTTGCCCGCATCCACCGCCTCACGCTTGGACGGTTACGGAAAGAAATCCAGTCCGTGACTCCCGCGCAATTCATGGATTGGCTGCTTTCCTGGCAGCACGTCGCGCTGCGCACGCAGCTGCTCGGCGAACGAGGCACGCTCGAAGCGATCCGTCAAATGCAGGGCTTCGAAGCGCCCGCAAATGCATGGGAACGCCAGATTCTCCAGCGCCGCATCGCCGACTTCGATCCCAAGGTGCTCGACCATCTTTGCCTCACCGGCGCGATCGGCTGGGGCCGGCTGTCGCCGCACCCCGCTACGCTTGAGGCGCTGACGGGCGGAAAGCGGCGCGTCGTTCCCACCAGCGTCGCGCCAATTACCTTTTTTGTGCGCGAAGATAGCGACTGGATGATTCCACGGCGCGAAGCAGGCGAAATACAGCCGATGGGTCTGAGTGCGGACGCCGCAGCGGTTTTACAGTTTCTGCGACAGCGCGGCGCTTCCTTCTTTGCCGATATTGTGCGAGGCACGGGCAAGCTGAAGGCTGAAGTAGAAACCGCTCTCTGGGAACTTGTCGCAGCAGGATTGTTGACAGCGGATGGCTTCGACAATTTGCGCGCACTGATCGACCCCAAACGGCGCTCCGGCCAAGGTAGCGGACGAATCGCGCGTCCGCGACACAGTGCTGGCCGCTGGTCATTGCTTTATTCCAGTGATGCCCACGACCATATTCAGGCGCTTGAAGCGACTTGTTGGATGCTGCTGCGTCGCTACGGAATCGTCTTCCGCGAACTTCTTACCCGCGAAACCATTCTTCCGAAATGGCGGGACGTACTGATTACTCTGCGACGCCTGGAAGACCGAGGGGAAGTTCGTAACGGCCGGTTCGTCAATGGGTTTTTGGGCGAGCAATTCGCCTTGCCGCTGGCCGTCGAATCGTTGCGAGCCAAGCGCAAGCAGAATCCGTCTGGCGAAGTTACAACGATTTCCGCAGCAGATCCGCTGAATCTCGTCGGCATCGTGGTTCCTGGCGAACGTGTTCCTGCGAACTCCGGAAGCGCTGTCGCTTTTCGCGATGGCGTCGCGGTCGAACCAGACGAACGAGCGCTCGAGCGAGCGAATGTTCTCCCAATGCCTGTGGCGCGCTGACAGCCTCTAACGTACGAATGGCGGGAGAGCGGTCGCAAATTGGCCCAGTGCTGAAAGACTTGACGCTGCTGTTTTTAGATAATTTCTTTGTTTGGCTGCTGCTGCCATTGGAAGTCATCGTCAAAAACCGGGATATTCTTGGCGGAACGTGAGTGGCGATCCAAACACTGTTCGACTTACCTGGAAGGCAGAGGGACACTCGAAGACTTTCTCAAGGGATTTCCTACCGTCTCGCGTGAATCGGCCGTAGCTGCGCTCGAAGAAGCAAAACGCCTCTTGCTCGCACGTCCATAAATGCGCATTTGATCGAATTAGTAGCAAAGTAGAGGCAAAAGACCGGCTTTTTTCCAGGGTTCTCATTTCCCGCTGAGATTGATGCCGGTACCAAGCAAGACGACTCGCACAACGGTCTTGTAAACCGTTGCACGCCGGAGATCACTCGCCTCGTGAGCAGGAGGAATTCCAGGACATTGTCAGGCCCAGCTGGTGCGATTAGGCTTACCTGATTATTTTTCTCATGGCCCGGGCTGCCTCCACCATCGCAGCCAGAGCCGGCCTGACTTCTTCCCAGCGACGTGTTTTGAGTCCGCAATCGGGATTGACCCAGAGTTGCACGGGCGAAAGAACGGTTGAGGCCTTTTTCAAGAGGCTCTCCATCTCTTCCTGTAAGGGAATACGCGGCGAATGGATGTCGTAAACACCTGGACCAATTTCGTTCGGATACTGATATTCCGCGAACGTATGCAACAGCTCCATTTGGGACCGTGAGGTCTCAATCGAGATCACGTCGGCATCCATTTGTGCGACGGCTTCGATAATGTCCTGGAACTCCGCGTAACACATGTGCGTGTGAATTTGCGTCTCGTCGCGCACGCCCGAAGACGCGATGCGGAAAGCTTCGACAGCCCATGCAAGATATTTCGTCCATTTGGAACGGAGCAGCGGCAAGCCCTCGCGCAAAGCGGGTTCATCAATTTGAATGACGTGAATGCCAGCAACCTCTAGGTCGGTGACTTCATCCCGGATTGCCAGGGCGATTTGCCGGCAAGTCTCCGAGCGCGGCTGGTCGTCTCGCACAAAGGACCACTGGAGAATCGTTACGGGTCCGGTCAGCATGCCTTTCATTGGTTTGGATGTGAGCGACTGGGCAAACTTCGACCATCCGGTCGTCATCGGCTGCTTGCGAGCGACATCGCCAAAGATGATCGGGGGTTTGACGCAACGAGAGCCGTAGCTCTGGACCCAGCCATTCTCCGTCACCGCGAAGCCTGCCAATTGCTCGCCGAAATATTCCACCATGTCGTTGCGTTCAAACTCACCGTGAACGAACACGTCGAGGCCGACTTCTTCTTGAAACTGGACGGCGCTCCTGATCTCCCCTCGGAGGAACGCTTCGTAAGAAGCCTCATCCCTTTTTCCGGCCTTGTACTCTGCTCTCGCGGCCCGGACTTCCTTGGTCTGCGGAAACGATCCGATTGTCGTTGTGGGGAAGAGAGGCAACTTGAGTTTCTGTTCCTGCAATTTCTTGCGTTGCGGATATACACTGGCGCGCCGAGTCATCTCTTGGCCGACGTTTCTCGTGCGTGCTTTGATGTGGGGGTCGTGAATCCGGGACGAAGCACGCATCTTTTCCATCACGATTCGGTTTCGATCGAGCGTTTCCCGAACCGCGTTCCTGCCTCCGAGAACTGCGCGTTCCAAGACGACCAATTCTTCTAACTTCTGTTTCGCAAAGGCAAGCCAGTCCCGCACTTCGTCATCAATGTGCTTTTCAAAATCCAGATCCGCCGGGGTGTGAAGAAGCGAACAGGACGGAGCGATCAAAATTCGCTCCGAGCCGATAGCCCCTGTGGCACGCTCTACAAGATGAAGTGCGCGGCCGAGGTCTGCTTTCCAGACATTCCGCCCGTCTATCAATCCGAGAGACACCTGCAGATTCGAAGGAATGATTCTCAAAATGTCGTCGAGCTGCTCCGGCGCACGGACCAGGTCGAGGTGGAGCGCGGCCACCGGAAGATTCACGGCGGTAGCGAGGTTCGCTCCGAGTCCTTCGAAATAGGTAGCAACAAGAATCCGGAGCTTGGTCGAAACTTGCGAGAGTCGTTCATACGCAGCGGTAAATGCGCGACGTGCTGCGTCGCGCGTGTCGAGCGCGAGCATGGGCTCGTCGATCTGAACCCATTCGGCTTCTGCGTTGGCGAGCTGGCGAAGAACTTCTTCGTAGACAGGAAGAATTCCCTCGAGGAGCAGAAGAGGATTGAAACCAGTCTCCTTGGCCTTGCCGAGCAAGAGAAAAGATACGGGACCAAGTAAGACGGGCCGCGTGTGAACGCCAACGGCTTTCGCTTCGAGAAACTCTTCGACGGGTTTCCTCGATCCAAGAGAAAATATTTGTTTTGCCGTGAATTCCGGGACGATGTAGTGGTAGTTCGTATCAAACCACTTCGTCATTTCCATCGCTGGGACATCGGCCAGACCAGACTTACGCGCAGTGCCTCTTGCCATCGCGAAATACGTCGCCAGATCGACCTGCGGCCCGCGCCACGTGTAACGCTCGGGCACGGCTCCAACCATCGCGGCCGTGTCTAGAACATGGTCGTAAACGGAAAAGTCGTTCGATGGAATGTGTTGAATGCCAAGCTGCTGCTGCAGCAGCCAATGGTTAAGCTTCAGCACTTGGCCAACTGCAAGTAGGCTGGATTCGTCCAACTTCCCTGCCCAGTGAGCTTCCAGCGCTTTTTTGAGCTCGCGATGGACTCCCATTCTCGGGAATCCAAGGTTTGATGAAATGCCCATGCAAGATCCCCACTTCCTAAGTCAACTCGGCGGCTACAATCGGCGCGGGCCGACCTTGTTCGTCGACGGCAACCAACACAAAACTGCCTTTCGTGCAAAGCTCCCGTTTGCCGGTCAATAAATCCTCGGCCCACAGCTCCACCTCAACCGTGAGCGAAGTTCTTCCCGTGCCGACGACGCGGCCCACCACTTCGGCGAGTTGTCCTTGGCGCACGGGAATATGAAAATCGATACGTTCTGAGCTAGCTGTCACAACGGGACGCCGTGCATGTCTCGATGCTGTGACGAACGCCGCCATGTCCATGAGTCGAAGGGCGCCGCCGCCGAAAAGTGTTCCGTAGTGGTTGGTCTGATTCGGGAACACCATCTCAACGATCCGTGTTTCCCGAGAACCTCCATTGTCAGAAGTCATCATGGAAAGCCACTTCTCCTTTGACGGCCACCTGGTAGGCAGACACACGACGCTCGAAAAAGTTCGTGAGTTCCTGCACGTCCTGAAGTTCCATGAATCCAAAGGGATTCTTAGAATGGAACACCGACGCGACGCCGAGGGCTTCCAGTCGGCGGTCCGCGACATACTGCAGGTATTCCCGCATGTCGGTGAGGGAAAGGCCGCTGACGCCAAGACTCAAGACGTCGTCGGCGAACGCCATCTCACATTCCACGGCGTCTTCCAACATGGTGGTCACCCTTTGCTCCAGATCTTTGTCAAACAGGTCAGGCTCCTGGCGTCGGACTGTGCGAATCACTTCCAAAGCAAACTGAATGTGGGCGCTCTCATCGCGAAACACCCAGTTCGTGCCTGTGGCGAGTCCGTGCAACAACCCACGCGACCGAAGGAAGTAGACATAGGCAAACGCTGCGAAAAAGAAGAGACCTTCGATGCAACAGGCAAAACAGATGAGGTTCAGGAGAAAGTTGCGGCGGTCCTTGACGGTACGAATTTCCGTTAGCCCATTGATCGAATCGATCCAGCGAAAACAGAACTCTGCTTTTTTCCGAATCGAAGGGATGTTTTCCACTGCATCGAAAGCCTTTTCCCGCTCTTCCGGTTCGGCGATGTAGGTGTCGAGCAGTGTCAGATAGAAGTCCACGTGTTGCGCTTCTTCGAACAACTGGCGGGATAGGTACATCCGGGCCTCGGGTGAATTGATGTGCTTGTAGAGATTGAGAACCAGGTTGTTTCCCACGATGGAATCACCCGTGGCAAAGAAGGCTACGAGGCGATTGATCAGATGCTGCTCTGCGGGAGTCATACGTTCGCGCAAGTCAGCCAAGTCCGTGGAGAAATCAACTTCCTCAACGGTCCACGTGTTCTTGATAGCGGCTTTGTATTGTTCGTAGAAAACTGGGTACTTCATCGGCCTGAGAGTCAAATCAAATCCTGGATCGAGAATCATGTGCAGCTCCTTGTCACAATACTTCTATTGGCATGCGTCGCAAGACTCAGGATTTTCCAGAGAACAGGCGACGGACTGCGTGGCAGAAGCCGGTACGGTTGTTTTGGCAATTTCCGTCGCTGGGCGGGAACGCAAGTAATAGGTTGTCTTGAGACCCTTCTTCCAAGCGTACATGTACATGGAAGAAAGTTTTCCGATGTTCGGGCTCTGTACGAAAAGATTCAGCGACTGGCTTTGGTCAATGAATGCTCCGCGGTCTGCGGCCATGTCGATGAGCGAACGCATGGGAATTTCCCACACGGTCCGGTAGATGGCCCGGATTTCCTCGGGAATCTCGCGAATGCCCTGGACCGACCCGTCCGACATCTTCAAGCGGTTTCGCATGTCTTCATTCCACAATCCCAGCCTCTTGAGTTCGAGGACGAGGTAGCGGTTGATTTGCAGGAAATCACCAGAAAGTGTTTCGCGTTTGAAGAGATTGGAGATTTGCGGCTCGATGCACTCGTAGGCGCCAACGATCGAAGCGATGGTTGCTGTGGGAGCGATAGCGATAAGAAGTGAATTGCGCAATCCGAAATTGCGAATCCGGTTTCGCAGTTCCTCCCAGCGCGTCGTGTCCTCCGGCAGAATTTCCCAGAGGTCCATTTGCAAAAGACCTTCTGCCGCACGTGTTTCCTGGAAGGCGGGGTGCGGGCCAAACTCTTCGGCGAGAGCGCAGGAGGCTTCCAAGGCGCGGAAGTAGATTTCTTCCTGAATGCGTTTTGAGAGCAGGCGCGACTCTGGGGCATCGAAGGGGAGCCGCAGAGCGAAAAACACATCCTGCAATCCCATGATGCCCAGACCTACAGGCCGCCACTTGCGATTCGAATCACCGGCGGGCGTGATGGGATAGAAATTGATGTCGATGACGCGGTCGAGGAATCTGACCGCGGTTCGAACGGTATTAGCCAGCTTCTCAAAATCGAATTGGCCTTCCGAAAGGTGTTTGCCCAGATTGATCGAACCAAGATTGCAGACAGCCGTTTCCTGACGCGAGCTGATTTCGGTGATCTCCGTGCACAAATTTGACAGATGGACCACGTTTACCGACTTCGCGGTTTGGTTGGATTTCACATTGCAAGCGTCTTTGAAGGTCATCCAACCGTTCCCGGTTTCTGCGAGAACCTTCATCATGCGCGAGTACAGTTCGCGTGCCCTGAGTTGACGCGTGAACAAGCCGTCCTGCTCGGCTTTGCCGTAGGCGGCTTCGAAGGCTTCCCCGACGAGATCGGGGAAATGCGGCACGACTTTGGGATCGAAGAGAGACCAGACGTCATCCGCTTCGACGCGTCTCATGAACAGATCGGGAATCCAGTTGGCCAGATTGAGGTTGTAGGTACGCTGCGCGTTGTCCCCTGTGTTTTCGCGCAATTCCAGGAACTCTTCGATGTCGGCGTGCCAGGATTCCAGATAGACGCAGCATGCGCCCTTGCGCTTCCCGCCTTGATTCACTGCGGCTACGGATGAATCCAATGTTTTGAGCCACGGAACGATGCCCTTGCTGTGGCCGTTCGTTGCCCGAATCAACGAGCCGCGCGAGCGGATCCGGTGATAGGCGAGGCCAATGCCGCCGGCGAATTTCGACAGCAGAGCAACGTCCTTGTATTTTTCGTAGATGGCTTCCAGATTGTCGGCTGGCGAGTCCAACAAATAGCAGGAGGACATCTGCGCATGATGGGTGCCAGAATTGAACAGAGTTGGTGAGCTTGGCATGTAGTCGTGCGCTGAGATCACGCGATAGAGCTCAATGGCTTCCTGAACTGTGCGAGACAACCCGCAGGCTACGCGAAGGAAAAATTGCTGGGGCGTTTCAAGAGCTTGGCGAGTCTCTGGATTGCGAAGCAGATAGCGGTCATAAACCGTGCGAAGGCCGAAATATTCGAAAAGTTCCGATCGCCTGTCGTCGATAGCGTCGTTCAGTTTCCTTGCGTTGCTAGTGACGAACGCGGCCAGATCCTTCGAGACCAGGCCTTGTTGTTTGCCCGTTGCAATGGACTGCGAAAAGGAATGAATGTCTTGGTTGGCGACTTCCTTCGTGATGAATCCGCCGAGCAGCCGGGCTGCGAGCTTCGAATATTCTGGTTCTTCTGCAATCAGTGAAGCCGCGGTTTGGATCGACAGCAGGTCGAGCTCCTTCGTAGTTGCTCCGTTATAGAGGCCGCCAATCGTTTTACTCGCGATGCGAATAGGATCGACGGAATGGAGATCTTCGCAGCAGCGCTCTACGGCGCGCACGATCTTGTTCACGTCGGCAGGTTCAAGCGATCCATTCCGCTTGCGAACCTGCATTTGCGATGCACTGGACGCAAAAGAGAACGGAACTACGGACGGGGTAGTACCAACACGAACGGGTGTCGCCATAAATGCCTTTCCGCCAAAAACACGAGAGGAGGGGATGAAATGGAAAAATGCCGAAAAAACACCAGTTCATCGCCAACCTCCCCTCGGAGGCTCGCACGATTTTCACGCCGGGTTTGGCGTGGCTACTGGCAGGTCTTCGGACTTGCAGGCATGGCCGATCAAAATGACCGGTGCTTCTACTGGCCCATCTTCCCGGTTTCAGAGAAAACCAGTGCTATTGGGGCGTTCGATCCTGCTTACCGCTGCGGGGCAGTCCCGGATTCGCACCGGGTTCCCTTTAGGCGTTCCCCTAGGAACGCCACCAGCAATCGATGCACAAGATAAAGGGCTGTTCATGGTCTGTCAATCTAAATGTTGCGGTTTTTGGAAACTCTGTGAACGCGGCGGTGCACATTAATTCCTTGCGCGTGCTCGACAGAAACTTCGACACGGTCACCATTGCCTGGAATTTGGGAGTCAGCGTTGCCATACCAACGCCGCCACGCGGCGCGGAGTCTAGCTTTCCCGACTCGATTGGCTGCCACTCGCTTGGTGCTGCCCTTGCGGATTGACCTGGGCGGAATTGCTAAAGGATACGCCGTTGACCGCGCGATCGAGGTCTTGTGTTTGCACGGTTCGTCTTCGTGCGTTGTGAATGCGGGCGGCGACATTCGCGTTGCCGGCGATGAGCCGGCGCATCACGCTGGGGGCCCACTGGACGGAGCGGTGCGCAGCTCTCGAATTGAGTAACAGAAGCGTTGCGAGCAGCTCGAGCGAACGACTTCGAGGGCCAGCGGATGGTGAGCAAGGGCGCGGAGCCCATGTGCACGGCGCTCGCGGGTCGCCCGTAGCGGCGGGCCGCTTTGCGTGCGTTCTTGCTGAATGTTGCATCGTTGCAGACGCGTTGACGAAAATTGTGCTCGCCGAAGGACGGGACAGCAGTGAAATTTTGAAATCCTTCGGAGCAGCGGCGCACTTCCATGAGGCGTTTGCGGGTTGGCTGCATTTCGGGGCCGAGATGGAAGCGGCATGAATGGCGCGAACGGCAAGGCAGGCGGCAGCCGTGCTTACAGGCGGCCCTGGAAAATCGGCGTCTATTCCATCGTTGCAGGGTTGTGGCTGTCCGGCGGATTGTGGCTTCTACTTCATTATTTCTTGACGAGCGAGAGTGAATTCGGGCCCCAGAGAAACCCACTCGAACCGTGGTGGCTCAAATTTCATGGAGCGTTTGCGTTCGCCGCGATCTGGTTGTTCGGACTGCTGTGGGGAAAGCACGTAAGCCTGGCCTTACGGAAAGGGGCGATGGTCCGGGGCCGCCCTTGCCGGGCTCTTCTTCTGGCTCATGATGAGCGGCTATCTTCTCTACTACATCGGGGGAGAAGGCACTCGGGCGATCGTATCAGTGCTGCACTGGGGGGATTGGCTTCGCGGCTCCCCTGCTGCTGTTGTGGCACAGCTTCGATCGCGGAAAAGCGAACTAAAACCGGCAGGAAGACTTATAGCCCAACACGTTAATTGACAAAGGATAAATTAAGGACTAAAGTCCGCGCAACTCTTTCGGTCCGGATGTGCCCATGCGCAAATACCTCTTCCTTCTCCTCTGGGCTTACCTCGTCTCCTCCAGCGTCGCCTTCGCCGACACGGTTGTACCCACAAACGAGGTCACAGCTCGTGTAGTAGTTCGAGCCGGAGCTCATTCTGCGACCGCTGAAGTCGGTAGCCTCCGTCCGGGCGAACGGGCCGAACTGTTGGGCTCGGTTCCGGGATGGCATCGTGTCCGGCTGGCAAGCGGAACAGAAGGATTCGTCTCAAAGCGCTGGACGAAGGTTGTTTCGTCCGGCCCTGCCCCGGCCGCTGCGTTACCGTCATATACCATGGACGTAGTCGATGTCGGTACAGGTCTAGGAATTCTTGTTCGCGGCCCCGACTTCACAATAGTTTACGATGCAGGCTCGAATGACGATGAGGCCACCGGTGACAAGAACAGGATGGTTGCGTATATCAAAGCGGTTGCTCCTAGCATCACGACAATCGATCACATCATTCTGAGCCACCCCCACAATGATCACGTGTCCTTGATGGCCGATGTCTTCAAGCAGTATCAAGTCCGGCAGGTTTGGGACTCCGGCGCCCTGAACGACATGTGCACCTATCACGCTTTCCTCGTGGCAGTCCGAGATGAGCCGGGCGTTGAGTACCACACCGCTGCAAACGGTCCCGGCCAACACGACGCCACGTTCGCGGCCCATGCTTGTTCCGAGACCGTGCATCTTACGCTCGGGACCATCATCAGTACTGGCGAGGCAGTTCCTCTGGGTCAAGGAGCATCCATGACCTTTTTGCACGCCGACGGCGAGGTGCATTCGGATAAAAACTTCAATCGGAATAGTCTAGTCGTGCGTCTCGATCTTGGCGGCACGCGCGTCCTGCTGATGGGTGATGCACCCGCCGGTGATCGACAGGCCCCCTCCACGGCACCCTCGGCCGGCTCGATCGAGAAGACCCTGCTGACATGCTGCGTGGCAGACCTAGCCGCGAAGGTCCTTGTCGTGGGACACCATGGCAGCATGACTTCATCCCGCCGCGCGTTTCTCGACGCTGTAGGGGCGTCTATATTCATTGTCTCCGCTGGACCGAAGGCATACGGCAACAACAATGTCGTGCTACCCGACCAGGCGGTAATCGCAGAATTGAATTCACGACATGGCAAAATCTTAAGGACGGACGGCGATGGAAACGATGACCCCTGCAAGACGAATCCTGCCAAGATCGGACCGGACGCTGATGGCAAAGCCGGCGGGTGCGATAACATTCGAGTAACGATCTCACCTTCTGGTGAAGTGGAAGGGAAGGTCTGGCGCGGGTCGGATTAACGATTCTGACGGGCAACATTGCAGCGATTGATGGGGCTAGGAAAACTGAGGCCGCAGGTGCTTAGTCGAGTTGGAAACGTGAGTCAACAATCGAGCAGTCTTCGCCTTTTCAGCCTTGGAATGGCGCATTGGGCCTCCTAAAAAAACTGTAACCGAATCGCGATTACCTGAATCGAATCCGGAGAATGGATTATAACAATAATCCATATTTGAGCACGAGAGAACTCCGCTTGAAATTGGGGGCAATGAAACGTCTATAAAAAACGCAAAAGAACTCATACTCGAATGCACCGCTTTCTCGTTCCGCGATCCGAAGAAAGCGGCGGAAATGTCGAGCAAAACGGGACGATCCGTTCATCAGCTCTTCTTTGGCCGCCTGGTCAGCGACCGCGACGAAATAGCGCAGATGTCGTAATTCAAATCGTCCATATCCATGCTTTGAAAGCATCGCTATTTCAGCCTACAAAGTATTGTTCGGAATGCGACGACTAGCTGATTATCGCATCTGATGGAGTGATCTGAGAGTTGCGCCAGATGGGTTAACAAGATGAAGCGTCATGCCTGGTCAGCATACCTCAACCCGAGGGATAATCATGAGTTGGCGGCTTTTGCGTTCGGCACTTATCGGCACTCAAGCCCTTCCAGATAGCCGTGACCGAATGAACGCCAGGCAACTCTCTGAACTCTGCAACGCTCAGAGCGCGCTTAAGAAGGCGGCGAGGTCGGACTCTTCCTGCGGAGTGAGGACGAGACCGAAGCGAGTTTCGTAGAAGTGGACGACGTCCATCAAGGTTTGCGCCGAGCCGTTGTGAAAGTACGGCGCGCGGGCAGACAAGCCGCGAAGTATGGGTCCCTTGATCTTGCCGATATGGTCGAATTTGCCATCGACCAACGCCTGCCCGATGTCGGTGGTGGTCTTGCAGGTATTCGTGGGCAAACCACTGACGGGATCCTTCTTGCAAACGACGATCACCGGCAAGTAGGCGATATCGAGGCCACCCATGTTGCGAAAAACGCTGGTCGCACTGGGATCACCGGTGCCAATGTCGAGCGGAGTGGGAAAAGAGTGGTTGCCGACGTTGGAAGTGTCATGGCAGGTGCCGCAGGTACCCTGAAGCACGGGCAATCCTCCGGAAACGAGTCCGCCGGCGGCGACATCGTCGTTGATTCCCGCGACTTCAGTAATGTTGATGGCTTTGGAGTTGAAGATGGCCTGGCCGCGCGCAATCGCCGCGCGCGGGCTGTTGTAAGGGAGGTCGGACCAGGCAGAAAACGTGTTGAAGATGGCAGGCGTGAACTTGCCGTCGCCAGGAGTGACGAGACCACCAGGCTGCTCGAATTGCGGAAGCAAGAAATGTACGCTGGAGTTCAAGCCAATGAAGAACGGCTGGTCGACCAAAGCGGCCGGGCCGCCGGCGGCGTTTTGCGCGTCAAGCTTGCCAGCAGTCGAACTCACGGCTTGCGCGGTGTACAAACCCATTTCAAAGTCGACGATCTGCTTTTGCTCCTCCGGGGTGGGGTGTGAACCGTCACCCTCGGCGTGGCCCGTGGTGGCGTCGACGGACTGATGCGCAAGGTCACTCTCTAGAGATGCCGGGTAGTTTGTGAAAATGATTTTCGTCGTGCCGGTGGCAGGCGAGGATTCGCGGCCGTCAAACATGACACTGCTCAGGAAACGCAGGTTGGTGGAAGGCAATGGGCGGCGATACATGGAAATGACGTCCGTTTCGTTGCAACCGTAAGAGTTGGCCACGCTCATCACCTGATAGTCGGCGCTGGCCGGCACAGCAAGAGCGACGCGGATCAGACCGCGGGTGCGCAACAGGCTGAAAGCCCTGTTACGCCCCGCCAGAGTTGACACGTCGATGTTGTGATTGCAATTCGAGCCATCGACGGTGCGGAAGATTGGATCCAAACCCTGGGTTGCAGTAAATCTAGCTTGAACGTTGGCTGCGGAAACAGACATGCCGTCGCTGGGCTGATGGCAGGTGGCGCAGGAGCGGCCGTTGCTGCCGAGGCTCCGGAAGAACGGTCCGGTCAAGTCGATACCCTTGCCGCTGGTGCTGAGGGTCTGCGAAGCGCCATTAGGATTGAGGAACAGAGCGCCGTTGGGTACGACGGAAAACTGCTGTCCGCGAAGGGACGTGATAAAGAGCAAAGTACCGACCGTCAGAAAGAGAGCGCAGGAAAGCCCGAGAGTGAATCGGCGCGGCGAGATGGATCGCATGGTGTTGTCCTTTCCGCAGAGAGCCTTAAGCCAGGGAGCGTCAAGGCGCCAGAGAAAAGTCGATCCTGGAGACGGGAATCGAGTTCTGGGCTTCTTACCTATAGAATCGGAAATGAAGGGGAAAAGACGACAGGGATTCCACAAAGATTCAATGAAAAGTTGCGGCGTTTTTCGAGGGTTTGGAAGTACTAGCAGCGTTGCGGATGGGATTTAGTGGTGGAGCGATTCGGACAGGTGTCTTGTTGCCTCGAGAACCAGGTTTGCCGACTGCTGACGATGCTGCTGATCGTATGTAGTGGATTTACCAACGTCCGTCCAATGCTCCCACAGGCTGGCGCTCTTCTCGTATTGAAGTTTTGCGGCTTGCCAGTCCGAGCGATGCGCGGCAAAGTCTCCCTTGGCCTGGTAACAATCGGCGAGGTCGCGGAAAAACAGAAGAGTGTTGGGATTGTCTTTGTGTAGGTCGGACAGGACTTGCTCGGATTGTTGCAGATCCTTTTCCCCGCCAGCGGCGTCACCGAGGGAGAGCAACTGGCGTGCTCGTGTGTAGAGGGCGACACCGAGAACCTCGCGAGCCGAAATGCTGGTGTGGTCACGATCGACGAGGCGTTGAGCGACAGTCACCGCGGAGGTAAGTTCCGATAAGGCGCGCTCCTTCTTGCCGAGGCGCTGCAAGTTCATGGAGAACCAGATTCGGACAAAAGACTGCCAGGTGAGGGCGTCGGCGTCCGGATCGCTTTGCAGTGCCGAATTTCCGAGGCTCAACGAACGTTCGTAAAGTTTCTCTGCTCTTGGTGGATCAGCGTCACGATAAGCGCCCGCCAGCTCCGCGAGCGACTGGCTCAGGTCAAAACGCGCGCGCTGATCGCGAGAATCAGCCGCCACCCGCTGCTCGCCCTCGCTCACGCACTTTTGCAACCATTCCACGGCCGCCGGGCGATCACCCAGATTGAAGTAATCGGGGTCGCCGCTCACCAAACCCAGCCGTTCCATAATGACCAAACGCTCCCGGTCCCAATCCGCGTTTGCAGGATCTTCAGCAATCGCATCTTTGAACATCGCAAGAGCCTGCAAGAACGTTTCGCGGGCTTGCGGGAGGTCTCCCGTTCCCCAGAAGATATCTCCCTTCTCTCTCGTGAACAGTGCGGCGAACACCCTTGGTTCCGGACCTGCGTCGACGTGCGACCACTCGGTCGAAAGATCAAGCGCATGACGAAGCGGCTCAGCGGCGCGGACAGGATCGAAGAGCCCATCGATGTCGCCGAAGTAGCCATAGGCAAAAACTCGTAGCTGGTAGTAAGGCTTTCCGGTGAGCTTCGGAAGAGAATCGGCGATCGTTGTTGCGAGCCTGAGGTTCTCGCGGCCCTCCGTGCGCAAACCAAGCTGCATCACTTGAACCGAACCCACTTCGGAATAGGTAGTGGCAAGAAGTTCGAGCGCTTCAGGAGACTGTCCGACCTTACGGGCGATGGCGACCGCTTTGCCGTAGCTTTGCAACGCGGCTTCCGGATGACCCAAATTGGAGTACTTTGCGTTTCCCTGGACGTTTCCAATCTTCGCGTAAGCTGTTGCGAGTTCCAATTGCAAGCTGGGATCGTTGCCGCTTTCCTTTGCCAAGCTGTCGAGATAATCGAGAGAAGTTTTCACCAGCAACTCGCGTGCTTTGGTGGACCCGCTAAGATT
>Ga0070708_100001243_pt1 | contig 19588 bp, 12 predicted proteins | sample KBSK5503metaG_FD_65469 | JGI IMG/M metagenome (GOLD analysis project Ga0070708, IMG submission 65469) | Corn, switchgrass and miscanthus rhizosphere microbial communities from Kellogg Biological Station, Michigan, USA - KBS K5-50-3 metaG | ecosystem: Host-associated > Plants > Roots >... | reverse complement strand
TGACGTGCCCGCGGGGACACCGGCTACACATCGAATGCCTTCGTCTGCGCGAAGTGGACAGCACACTCGGATTTGAAGCTGCGTGTCCGCGTTGCGTGGCGGCATGACGAGTATGTGCGGGCGCCAGGCTCGTCATGGACCGTAACCGCGCCGAAAACCATGCGGGGAATTGGTCGCAAATGGCCACATCATCCACGGCCAGTTTCATTGTGCAGCATGCCGCGGCCTTGAACTCGTGGCCTTTCTTGACTGGCGCCAGTCAAATTCGGCAGTAAATTCAGACGGACCAAGCAATATCGGCCGGCGAATGCCGGACCATGTCTTGCACGAATTCAGGGCGAAGAGCCACGAAAGACGTCGCGGATTTCGTAGTCCAGCGATCCGCCGCTGCCTCTCTTTGCCCGGCTTTCCGATCGCTATCACCTTGTCGCGCCCGACTACCCGGGCTTTGGACACAGCGACTGGCCGGCCCCGCAGAAATTCGCATATACGTTCGATCACTACGCCGAGATCATGAATCACTTCACCGAGGCGCTCGGGCTCTCGCGCTACACGCTCTACGTGCAGGATTACGGCGGCCCCGTGGGGTTTCGCATGGCCTTGGCCCACCCGGACCGGATCATGGCGCTCATTGTCCAGAACGCCGTGGCGCACAACGAAGGCCTGGGGGCGATTTGGAAGCCGCGGCGCGCCTTTTGGGCCGATCGCGCCGCCAACGAAAGCACGCTTCGCCAAAACTTCCTATCGCTGCCGACGACCCGGGCGCGCCATGTCGGAAACGATCCCAACGTGGAACGCTATGACCCGGACCTCTGGGCCGATGAATTCACCTTTCTCAACCAGCCCGGCCAGGCCGACATTCAAAGCGATCTGTTCTACGACTATCGAACCAATGTGGACGCCTACCCGAAATGGCAAGCTTGGATGCGCGAGAAGCAGCCGCGCCTGTTGGTGATCTGGGGTCAGTATGACCCCTCGTTCGACCTCTCGGAGCCGGGGGCCTATCGACGGGACGTGCCGAAGGCGGGAATCCACGTCCTCGATGCGGGCCATTTCGCGCTCGATACGGCTGCGGATCAGATTGCGCAGCTCGTTCGTGGCTTCATGGAGTAGCGGGCTCCAAAGAAGTGCGGATCGATATCGGCGCGTCACCGCTCGCGCACTACCCGCGCAACGCCTACCTGCGGTTGCCCAAGCGCGACGCGATCACGGTGGAACACCTGGCCTGACACACCGCAACCCGTACTAGACGTAAGCACGCCAAGGCGAGGATGGCCATGACCATAAGGCTCAACGTGGCCGGCTCGGGAACAGCCCCGTAACTCTTTAGCCGGAATGAAACATCATCGGTAATGTTCCACGTCGTGGTGCCGTTTTGCATTTGGCGCCCGCCAAACGTGTCTACATTTGCACTCAGCCAGACCCAGAGCGTCTGGAGCAGCGTCGAATACTGACAACCAATACGGAGTTCCCGGCGCGGCACTGAAGGGCGTGCTCAGAGTCGCAGAGTAGAACGTGACCGGGTCGAATGGGCTGCCTGCAGTGGCACTCGAAGATGCGGGAACTACGGCAATGGTTGACAAAGGCAAGCCGGGATTCCCGCTAGAATCCGGATAGAAGGTAATCTGAAAACTGGTGCCGCCACTGCGCAGTGTGCCCCACCACTCTACGGTGCTCACCGTTCCGCCGCCCGCGAGTTGAAAATTGTCCGCGACCCGGAACCCGGGAGTCCCCCCAAGGTTGTTTAGCGTGCTTGAAATGAGCTGACTGCTTGAATCCGCCCCCGGCAATTGCTCGAACAGCGTCGCCGCGTCGGACACATTTGGTCCTAGAATCAGAAACACTGCAATCAAGAGTCGAGATGTTGTCACAGGTTCCTCCCCTGAGTTTCGGTGCGCCGGTGGAACCGCAACACGCAGTAGATCGCGCTCGCCATGTTCAGACGCTTTGTCCCTGCAACAGGGTGGCACCGCCAGGCTCAACCGCCACGAGGGTTAGGAACGCCACAAGCAGACCCGTCTTTCGACCTACCCGTCAGGTTTGCTTACACAACCGGTCCCTGCCATAGACTCATCGGGACCGACAGCAACTTGCAGGCCACCTCGGAGCACGCTGGGTTGACGCGTCGGTAGGACGCACCGCTGGGAAGGCGAGGATCGATCTGTCAGGTATGTCGACGTGGCCCGCATCGGAAGGACGAAGCTCCAGTAGCGTGGGCGTCTTTCGTGCAATGATGGAGCTTGCGTCTCTTCTGTTCGTCAACGACGTCCTTTCGCGTCCGGGTCAAGACGCCTGACTTCCCAGGCGGCCGTAACGGCGTCAGAGCAGGCTTCGGGGGACCGCATGTCCGACAAGAGCAGTCCGTACTCTCAAGGGCGCCAACCATGCGGCGCCTTTCAGGAAGATCGTCTAAACAGGCCGAGGACGTGCCCGCAGTGCGCGACACTGGTTCAGTGGTGTCGGGGTTGCGCGCGGAATCATCACTCGGGCGGCTGGGAGACGTGCCCGGAACAGAAGCAGATCGGCAATCGGCGCGGCGCGTAGCCTGAGATGCTACCTCGATTCAGCCGAGAACTATTCGGGCTCGATGTGTTTTCCCGTCATCGGCCAGCCTGAGGCTGAGATCGCCCGTGAGGAAGACGCCGTCGACCTCCACTGACGACACTCCCCGCGACACACCCCTTGGGTTCTCCACGGTGAGGTGATAACGCGCGGAGCCATAGCGGAACATGAGTCCGAAGCCGGGCCACGCACGGGGGATACAGGGGTCGACCACGAGCCGCGCGCCGCGCAGCCGAAACCCCAGGATCGATTCCAGTCCGGCCCGGTACATCCAACCTGCTGATCCCGTGTACCACGTCCAGCCCCCGCGGCCGACGTGCGGCGGCTCGGCGTAGACGTCCGCCGCGATGACGTAGGGTTCGACCTTGTAGCGTTGGACGCCCGCTTCGGTGCTGGCGTGGTTGATCGGATTCAACATTGCGAAAAGCTCGGCCGCCGTGTCTCCTTCACCGAGCGTCGCGAATGCGATCGCCGACCAGATGGCCCCATGCGTGTACTGCCCCCCGTTCTCTCGGACGCCGGGCAGATACCCCTTGATGTAGCCCGGCTCCAGAGACGTGTCATTGAACGGGGGCGTGAAGAGCAATACGAGGCGCTCGAGGCGACGCACGAGATACGTGTCGACCGCCGCCATCGCGCGCGCCTGACGTGACGGTTCCGCTGCGCCCGAGATCACGCTCCAGGACTGCGCGATGGAATCGATCCGGCATGCGTCATTCACGGCGGAGCCGAGCGGCGTTCCATCATCGAAGTACGCGCGTCGATACCAGTCGCCGTCCCAGGCCTCGCGCTCGAGCGAGTCCTTCAGCGCGCCCAGATACCGACGCCATCGCTCGGCGCGCTTGGCCTCGCCGCGCTCGTCGGCCAGCTCCGCCCATGCGGACAACACAGTGTGAAGGAACCACCCGAGCCAGACGCTCTCTCCCTTCCCGTCAGCGCCCACTTCGTTCATCCCATCGTTCCAGTCCCCTGTCCCCATGAGCGGCAGGCCGTGCGGTCCGGCCGTCATGCTGACGTCGAGGGCGCGCGCGCAGTGTTCGAACAGCGTGGCTCGGTCATCGGAGAGATGGGGCTCGAAGTACGACTCGGCCTGTCCGACGGCGAGTGTCGGGCCCTCGAGGAAAGGAACGATCTCGTCGAGGACCCGCCCATCGCCCGCGACCTCCACGTACTGGCTCACGACGTACGGGAGCCAGAGCAGGTCATCGGAGATACGGGTTCGGACCCCCTGACCGCCGGGCGGGTGCCACCAGTGCTGGACGTCGCCCTCGCCGAATTGGCGTGCCGCCGCGCGTAGGATGTGCTCGCGTGCCAGGTCGGGCGCCGCGATCGTGAGCGCCATCACATCTTGAAGCTGATCCCGAAAGCCGTAAGCGCCGCCGGCCTGATAAAACGCCGAACGTGCCCACAGCCGGCACGAGAGCGTCTGGTACAGAAGCCAGCAGTTGAGCAAGATGTCCATGGAGCGGTCCGGCGTCGTGACCTGCACCGTGCCGAGCACTTCGTCCCAGCGCTCGCTGACAGCCCGCAAGACCGCGGCCACGTCGCAAGTGCGGTAGCGAACGATCAGCGCTCGCGCCTCCTCGGTGCTCGATGCCTCGCCGAGGAAGAACACGACCTCAGCTCGACCTCCAGCCGGGAGCTCGATCGTCATCTGCAGCGCGGTACACGGATCGAGGCCGGCACCGACACGTCCCGAGAGACGATGTCTGGGCACGAGCGCGGCCGGATGATCCGGCGTGCCGTGACGTCCGAGGAACTCCGTTCTATCGGCGGTCCACGCCGTTTGGGAGCCGCCCAGATCGGCAAACGCGACGCGAGTGCCGAACTCGCGCCTCCATGCGTTGCGTGCGAACATCGCTCCCGTCTCTTTGTCGATCTCGGTGACCACGAATGGAGCGGCGGCGCTTCGTGACACTCCCAGAACCCATTCGACATAGGCGGTCACAGAGAGTCGCCGCGGTCGCCCCGACTCGTTCGTCAGGGTGAGACGCGAGATCTTGATGGGGTCGTCACGCGGCACCAGTTGCAGCAGTCCCAGCGAGATGCCGTGCGAGACATGCTCGAAGCGCGTGTAGCCTTGCCCGTGTCGGATGACATAGGGCGAGGTGCCCTCGCGGATCGGCAGCGCCGTCGCTCCCCACAGATCTCCCGTCTCTTCGTCCCGGACGTAGATGGTCTCCCCCGACGGATCGCTGACCGGATCGTTCGACCAGGCGGTGAGCTGATTCTCTCGGCTATTGACCGCCCACGTATATCCCGAACCGGACTCGGAGACCTGGAAACCGAAACTCGGATTGGCGATCACATTGATCCATGGCGCGGGCGTCCATCGCCCCTCGCGCAAGATGATGACGTACTCGCGTCCATCCTTTGCGAAGCCGCCGTGACCGTTGAAGAGCTCGAGATCCTGGGGCAGAGTCGCCGCACCGACCGTCGGTTTCGTCGGCGCCAGCCGCCGTGGACGATGGGGCAGAGCCCCGTCCGGTCGCTGCGCGCGTGTCAGCTGCTCGGCCAAGGTTCCGCGTCGGCTCGACAGCACCGCGCGCGCCACGGACTGGAGCACGTCACGCTGCGACGCCGTCACACGATCTGCCCGCACGATATGGACGTTCCCGTGTGGCCCGTGTCCATCCTCGGGTCCCGCCGACTGGCTCGTGCGGAGGAGCGTCTGGAGCAACGCCTGCAGATCCTGAGCATAGGAGGACGCGCGCTCGTTCAGGATGACCAGATCGACTGCGAGCAGCTTCATCCGCCAGTACTCGTGGGCGCGGAGGAGCTGACGTACGATGCCGACGTCCTCGGGCTCGTCGACCTGAACCAGGACGATCGGGAGATCGCCGGAGATCCCATACGCCCACAGCGCGTCGGGACCAGTCATCTGACGCGCGAGCACGCCCGCGGGGGGCCGCAACGCTCGGTCCGAGTACAGAAGGCGGCTGGCGAGACTCTGGAAGAGGTGCGCCTCGTCGGGGCCGATGCCCAGGTGGTGCTGCTGAACCTGCGCCTGCGTCCAGGCCAGCGTCGCGGCACGATCGAACGTCGCGGTATCGTGATATTTCTCGGCAAGACTCAGCGCCGTCGCTCGTGACGTCGTGACGAGCGTCGTGAACGTGACACGTGCGGTGTCGCCGGGTGCGAGGCGGACACGACGTCGGAGGCTCACGATCGGATCGAGCACGGCGCCGACTGTGTTGGCGAGAGGCCCGCCGTCGATCACCGCCGCTGGAGTCTGGACCCCGCGGCCGCGCCCGAGGAATCGGGCGCGATCGGTCTCCCATTGCAATCCCCCAACCGTTTCGCCTTCGACGACAGCCACGTGAGCCAGCCACACCGAGGCCTCAGCTCGCGACCGTCGCCGTCGTGTCGCCAGCAGAGTGTCCAGTTCGGGTACGCACTCCGTCTCAACGCTGAGATTGGAAAACGCCGGATGGGCCGCGTCCATCGCTGGTGGCGCCAGTACGACTTCCGCGTACGACGTCACCTCGATCTCCCGTTCCTTCGTCCCAACGTTCGTGAGCGAGACGCGGCGGACCTCCGCGTCGTCCTCCGGCGACACAATCACCTGCAGCATGGTCCCGATGGCGTGGTCTCGCCTGACGATTTCCGCCCGATCTTCTGAAAACGTGACCTCGTAAATCTCCGGCTCACCGCCGCACGGCTGGTAGCCGGCCGACCAGCTGTGGCCAGTGTGGACATCGCGAAGGAACACATACGTTCCCCAACCGTCGCGGGTGACGTCTTCCCGCCACCGCGTGATTGCGAGGTCGCGCCAGCGGCTGTATCCCGAGCCTGCCGTCGTCAGCATCACGGCGTAGCGTCCGTTCGACAGGAGCTGCGCGCGCGGTGTCGCGCTCTGTGGCGAGGTGAAATGCCGATCGACCGGCGGGACGAACTCGCGCACGTCGCCGACGGCCTGCACCTCGTCGGTGCGTGGTCGGGCCACCGCCACGTCACGCGGCGTCCGTTCTTGAAGGAGCAGCTCGGTGGCCTGGACACTGGGCTCGGCATGGAAGCGCGCGCGCATCATGCCGCCGTGGAGGGCATTGGCGATCGCGACGACGATCATCCCCTGGTGGTGCGCCATGTAGGCGCGAACCACCGCGACCTCGCCCGCCTCCGGAAGCCGCGGCGCAGTGTAGTCGAGTGCCTCGTAGAGCCCATAGGCGCCGCTCGCCCCGGCGGCCGCTAGACGTCGAAAGTTTTCGACCGCTTCCGCGGGGTCGATCATCGTCGCCAAGCCCGTCGCATACGGTGCGATCACGACGTCCTCGTTGAGCCCCCGTCGTAGCCCGAGCCCCGGCACGCCGAAGCTCGAATACTGGTAGGTCATCTCCAAATCCCGCGCGTTGTAACCCGATTCCGACACTCCCCACGGCACGCCGCGCTCGCCCCCGTACGTGATCTGCCGACGCACGACGAGTCGCGATGTTTGCTCGAGCAGGCTTCCCGCCGGCTCGCGCATGACGAGCTCCGGCATCAGATACTCGAACATCGACCCGGACCACGACACGAGCACGGAGTCCTGTTCCACCGGTGTCAGCGCGCGACCGAGCCGGAACCAGTGCGAGACGGGAACGTCGCCTTTTGCGATCGCGACGAAGCTGGCGAGCCGCGCCTCCGAGGCGAGGAGATCGTAACGGCCGGTATCGAGGCTACCGTCGGCGACGCGGTATCCGATCGCAAACAGCTTGCGCATCGGGTCGAAGAGGAAACCGAAGTCCATGGCGTCCACCAGTGCCCGCGCGTGCAGGGCGAGGATCCTTAGACGGCTGGTGAGCGTGTCGAGCAGTGCGAGGTCGCGCAGGTGGCTGTCGACTGTCGCGCAGAGTGACTCAGCCCAGACGACGAGGTCCGTCTGCGCGCTCTCAGGATCTTCGTCGACCAGCGCGCGCGCGGCGTCCAGCACCGTTTGAGCCCGTGCTTTCATGCCGGCGAGCCATACGAACCAATCGGATGAGTCGTGGGGGAACTCCTGAACTCCCGCCGTGACGGCCTCCAGAGCCTCCTCCAGTCGCGCGCGAGTGGCCGGGCGCAACCGTGCATGGCCGGGCGCCCCGACGGACAGGCGGACGAGCTGAGCAGTATCGTCGATCGCGCTGAGTGCCGAACCGAGGCGGCGCGGCTGGACAGCCATCTCCTCACACGCGTGTGCGAGCGCGATAAGATGGCCGGCAAGATTTCCGCTGTCCACGGACGACACATACTTCGGCTCGAGAGGAGAACACCGCGTCGTGTCGTACCAGTTGTAAAAATGGCCGCGGAAGCGCTCCAGGGTGTTCATCGTCTCCAGCGTGGCCTCGAGCCTCTCGACGGTGTCGAGCGTGCCGAGCCACCCGAAATCGCGTGCCGCCACCGTCGCCAACAAGTACAGTCCGATGTTCGTGGGTGACGTGCGATGCGCCACCACCGGGCTCGGGGTTTCTTGGAAATTGTCAGGCGGCAAGGCGTGGTCGTCGGGACCGACGAACGTCGCGAAGAACCGCCACGTGCGACGCGCGATCAACCGTAGCGCGCGCGCATCTGCCGCCGAGAGCGGCCGGGCGCTCGCCGTGCTCCGTGGGAGGCTGATCCATCGAGCCACCGCGGGCGCGGCGAGCCAGAGCAGGAGGAAGGGCACCGCGGCGGACAAGGCCGCCGGCCGCTCCCACGCCACGGCCATCGCCGCGGCGGCGGCGAGCGCGACCCCGCCGCTCATGCGACGGCAGAAACCACGAAGATCGAGACGGAGCCCGGCCTTCGCCTGCGCCGCCGTCACCCATTCCAGCATCCCGCGGCGGGTGACGTACACGCGCAGGAGCGTCCGCACGATCGCATCGCTCATGAGCCAAGCCTGGTGCGCCAGCGTCGTGATCGTGAGTCCGATCCGGGAGGCAGCGAGAACGATATCCCTGGCGACCGCTCGGATGTGACTGCGCTTCGAGATGCCGCGTCTGTGAGGCATCAATCCGCTGAGCACCGGCAAGAGCGGGGGCACGGCGATGGTCGTGAGGATGAAGGCGCTCCAGATCGTGGGCGACGCACCCGGAACCACCCACGCAGCCACCAGCGTCAGGAAGGCCGCCGGCGCGGACAGGGTGCGACGCAGATTGTCCAGCATCTTCCAGCGCCCGATCACCGGAACTCGACTTCCAAGAATCCACGGAAGCAGCTGCCAGTCGCCGCGCGCCCATCGATGCTGGCGCGCCGTCGAAACGCCATAATGCGTCGGCGCGCTCTCGAACAGTTCGACGTCGGTCACGAGACCGGCGCGCGCGAACACACCCTCGAAGAGATCGTGACTCAGCAGAGTGTTCTCCGGCACCCGTCCCGCCAGCGCTGTTTCGAACGCGTCCACGTCATAGATGCCTTTGCCTGTGTACGAACCTTCTCCCCAGAGGTCCTGGTACACGTCGGACACCGCGGCCGCGTACGGGTCGATACCGGCCGTGCCGGACGACAGACGCTGGAAGAACGAGCCCGCCCGCCCGGGAAGCGGCGGCGTGACTCGCGGTTGAAGGATCCCGTAGCCTTCGACGACGCGCCGTTCTCCGAGGTCGAACCGCGGGCGATTGAGCGGATGCGCCATCGTGCCGACCAGCCGATCCACCGCGCCACGCGGTAACCGCGTGTCCGAATCGAGGGTGATGATGTAGCGCACGTCGGAGGGCACAACGCTGCCCGTCGGCACGAAGGTCGTATCGGTCGCCCCGCGCAGGAGAAGATTCAGCTCGTGAAGCTTGCCCCGTTTGCGCTCCCAGCCCATCCACGCCCGCTCGCTCTCGTTCCAGATGCGTCGACGGTGAAAGAGTAGGAATCGCTCGCCACCCTCAGGCGCAGCACCGTGACGCCGGTTCAGCCGCGCGAGCGCCTCCTGCGCCGCCAGCAGAGTCTTTTCGTCGCCGGGCATGCTGTTCGTGGATGCGTCCATCCAGTCCGAAAGGATGGCAAAACGAACATCGCCGTCCGGATTGGCCAGGTAGTGCACCTCGAGTCGCTCGATCTGCTCCTCGACCTCGACGCCGTCGGTCAGCAGCATCGGTACGACGACCATGGTTCGCAGGTGCGATGGCACGCCGTCGCGAAACTCGAACCGAGGCAACATTCCCGGCGTGATGAGCGCGGTGACGCTCCGATTCAGAAGCGCGATCGCCAAGTCCGACGCCGGGACGGCGGCCAGCAGGGCGAGCACAAGCACGCTTATCGGTTCGACGCCAGGTGCACTGGCGGCGAGCAGGGGCAATGTCAACATCACGCCACTGAGGGCAGCGATCGTTCCCAGATATCCGGGCGTCGCCGCCGCGACATAGGCTCGAAGGAGGCGGCGCATCGGCGGTGCTCGGTAACCAAGCGCCCGCTCGAAGACCAGGCGCCCGTTGCCAATGAGGTAAAAGCCGGGATCGGCCCGCCGCTCATCGTCCCCATCCGCGCGGTGCGCGAGCGCCATGGACTCCCGGGCAACATCCAGCTCGGGCCGGCCCGAGCCCCGCGCGAGCTCTTCAATGGCATGGCGGTAGCTGTTGCGGGTCGCGAAGTCCAGCGCGGCGTAGTTTGGGTTCGCTTGCAGCACCTCGTCGACGAGGCTGACCGTCTCGAAGAATCCCATCCAGTCCAGCGCAGACATCAAGCTCATGCTCAGGATGACGTTTCGGACGCTCACGTTCATCGCGGCCTGCCGCTGATGCTCCACGCGAACGATGTCGTCGGATGTCGTCCCCTGCGCCTCTAGCCGCTGGTTCAGCCACAGCAGCGCCGGAGTGACGGCGGGATCTTGCTCGCGCAGCCGCTGGACGAGCTGCACGGCGAAGGCGGTCACCAGAGGGCCGCTCTCGAACCTCGCGAGTCCCTTCGCCGTCGGTACGACGGGCTCGTCGTCGCCGACACCGAGTAGCTCGTCCGCGAGAGCGTCGGCCTCCTGACGCGCCGCCCGACCGCGGACGATGCTCTCCGCCAAGCGCCGAAGGTTTTCGACGAGCACGACGCGCAGTGTGATCGCTACCGCCCACAGCTCACCGATCGTCAGCGGCTGCACCCGCTGGTACGCGTGTAGGAACCGCCGGAGCGACTCGGGGTCGAACCGGCTATCGGTATGGGCAACGAATGCCCAGGCGATTCCGTAGACACGCGGATAGCCGGCCAGTGGCCCCTCGGCAAGCTTCGGCAGCTCGCGATAGAATCCAGGCGGCAGGTCGTCGCGGATCTCGCGTAACTGTTCGTCGACGACGTGAAAGTTGTCGACGAGCCATTCCGCCGCCGGAGTGATGGCGCGCTCCTCACGAATGGCGTTGGCGATCACGCGATACGATTCGCGGAGGACGCGACCGTTGTCCTGGACACGTGGCAGCAGTCGCCGCCCCCGGCCTGACGTCACACCCTGGGCAGTCGCCAGGCTCGCGGCGTGCTGCTCGAGGCGCTCGATGCCGAAGAGCTCGGCGCGGATCGGGTGTTCGAACGACTCTCGGGCGATCAGCGTCACGCCTTTCTCGGGAGCTTTGTCACAAACCATGAAGGTCTGGGCACGGTGATGTCGCGATAGCCCGATCGAGGCGCAAGGATGGCGCGACTCGCCGCCACGCCGCGCCCGTCGCGGCGGCGAGTGTAATGCGCGGTACTACGCGGTACTACTTCGAAGCGGTCTTCAGAAGCGCGGTCGCGCACGCTTCAGCGACGTCACGATTGGCATCCCCGCTCCCGGGGACGGTCGCCCAACCGGTCTTGGTCACAAAGTCGCGTTGTTCATAGGACGACGTGAGCGCTTTGAGTTCTCCCATCTTTTTCACCAGGCCACCATCGGCCTTCGACTGCGCGATACAGAGCGGCACGAGTGCCGTGGTCACGGCCGTGTCAGCCTGTAGTTGCGCCAGGCGCGCGGCGGTACCGCTCGTCGTCCAGCCGCCATAACTGAAACCGATGATCATGGTCATCACGCTTCCCGCAACAGCACCCCATACGACCGGTTTGATCCACTGCGGCATTGGAGTCTCCCTTCTCTCTCACAGTTCGTGATGCGCCAGCGCCACAGCGGATGCCATAGATGGAGATCGCCGTCGCCTGGAGTTGACAACAACATAGCGGTGTGGCGTCGCGAAGGACATTGGACGAAGGTCCAATCTGTGAACAGCGCTTTCTCAGTCGGACGTTCTATCGGAATGGTACGCGACCACCGGCCGAGGGCCAGCAGAGATACCGAAAGGTCGTGAAGTAGCGACGGCTCTCATCCCACACCTTGATTCCGTCCGAGAGCTGTTCGGTTCGCGGTCCTTCGCGGGGCCGGGCCTCGAGCCAGAGCAGCCACGCGGACAGTATCACTGCGAATACCATGTGCGTCTTCATTCTCCAGCTAGCGCTCGAACTGCCATGCCGCATAGCACCGCGGGTGAAGCTGATAGAAGGCGACGAACGGCGGCGTCGGCCGCCTGAACTCGAGCTCGAAAGCCAACTCGTCGCCCGTAATCGCCCCAGCACAGACCGAGCACGCCGAGCCGTTGCCGGAGCAGGCAAACGTTCGAGCCGACGCCGTCGCCGGTAGGCGGCCGCTTCGAAGAGATTGCCGGACCGCTTCACGAAGCACCACCTCATCCATCACTGGGGTGAGCTTGAGTAGATACGAGCGGAGCGATCCGATCTATTGGACCTTGGGTCCATCGGAGATCGAGGCAGGCCCAGCTGGTGCGCGGAGAGTTCTCGACTAGAGTGCTCTCATATCGATCGGACAGACGGCCGGGGGGCGGCCTGTGACGAGGGCGGCGCACCGAAATAGTCGATGGCGTCGTCAATGCGTTTCTTGCGGTCGACGTCGACGGCGAACAGCTGTGAGCGCACGATCTCGCTGCTCGCGGTGCGTTTGGACACGTCGGCGTTGACATGGGCGAGGCGTCGCTGTGGCATGAGGAACCCCCAGAGGGTTCGGGTTCGCGGCGAGTACGACGGTTTCATCGTCGCTGACGTTAGTCGACGCAATGCCGCCGGCCTATTGGACCAAGGTCTACTAACTTCGCCGATTCGAAGGGAGACGGGATGCCGCAGACACCGCACGTCGAGACGCACTTCACCTCGTCGGAGAATATCCGGGACATCGTCATCGGGATGTCGGACGGGTTGACGGTGCCCTTTGCCTTGGCCGCCGGCCTATCTGGGGTCGTGGACTCGACCGGGCTCGTGGTCACGGCCGGGCTGGCCGAGGTCGCGGCCGGGGCAATCGCGATGGGTCTCGGGGGCTATCTGGCCGCCCGGACGGATGCCGAGCATTACGACTCGGAGTACGCGAGAGAAGAACGGGAGACCTTCAGGGTCCCGGAGGTCGAGATGGAAGAGGTGGCGAGTATCTTTCGCTCCTACGGCCTGCCGGAGACGACGGTCACGACCGTCGCCGAAGCGATTCGGAGCGATCGCCGCCGCTGGGTCGAGTTCATGATGAAGTTCGAGCTGGGCGTGGACAAGCCAAACCCGGCGCGGGCTCGCGTGAGCGCGCTGACGATTGCGCTGTCCTATGTCGTGGGCGGTCTCGTGCCGTTGGCGCCGTACTTTGTGTTGCGAAGTACGCGGACCGCGCTGGTCGTCTCCATTCTGACAACGCTGCTCGCCTTGCTGATCTTCGGCTACATCAAGGGAACCTTCACGGTCAAGAAGCCGATCCGCAGCGCCTGGCAGACGGCGGTCGTCGGGGGGCTGGCGGCCACGGCCGCGTTCGTGATTGCGAAGTTGATTGCGTAGCGGCCAGCCATAATACCCTCGTGCAGGAAGGTACGATCGCGGAGGGTAGGAAATGGCTACGGACGCCCAGATTCAGAAGTTCGTCCAGCGCCACCATGGCTTCGTCCCGAAGACGGGGTGGATCGCTCACGTCAAGGAGGTTCACGGCATACCGACGCTGCGGGCAGCGAACCGGGCTCGTCGTCATCGTGACATCGAGCCCTGCCCGCCTGAGAAGCGTGAGGCGATCGAAGAGGCGCTTCGGCATTTCGGCATGATCTGACGCCGGCGAATGGAACACGTTTCAGATACGCGCTGATTGCCGGATTCGAGTAGACGCCAAAGGCGTCGACAAGCGTTCCACGGACTCCGCTCGAGCTCTCGAGCGCGTAAAGAATCGCCATGTCGTCGGGATCTGAGACTCCCTCGAAGCGGTCGTACTCACGGATGATGACGTCCCGAGAGCCGAAGGTCGTGAAGCCCCGGCGGACGAGCCTCTCCATGGCCTCAGACAAGGTCTTCATCGTCGTTCACTCGGGTAGTCGCGGTTAGCGCGCTCGAGTTCATCGACGAGCTCGCGACGCTCGGCGAGGAGGCGTCTCGCTTCCTGAGCGCGCGTGAGGAGGAGCGCGCCGAACCTGAGCTGGTGGCGCAAGCGCTCGGTGCCAACCAGGTACCGATACGCGATCAGCCCCCCGAGTGGGAGTGAGAGGAAGAAAGCGAGCGCCCAGCCGAGACCGGCCACCCACCCGACGACCGACGTCTCGAGCGTCCAGAAGAGCGGAAACGCGACGATGCTCGCGAAGAGTCGGGTCGTCGCGTAGTCCGTCTGCCTGCGCGACATCCGCCCCGCGAGCCACCCGGGCAGGTAGTAAGGAAGGAAGTTCACGGCCGCGCCGTACGAGAAGAGCGGGAGGCCGACGATCGTCTGCCATGACCGTGCAACCCGCTGCGGCTCCGCCGTCGGCTCGAGGCCAGTTTCCACCGCCTCGTCACGGAGCCGGTAGGCGGCAAGTCCGGCGCGGTAACCGAGAATCCGCTGCCAGAGCCGTTCGATGCGCTCGGGGTCGTGGTTGCGAACGTCCTCGAGCGACCCGGAGAGCTGTGCCGGGGCGTGGTGTCGTTCCGAGCGCCCGCGCTCACCCCACAACTCATGCTCGAGCTCGCCGCGATAGAGTGCCTCCACGGCGCGGGCGAGCGCCGCCGTGTCGATGCGCTCGACGTGGACCACCTCGCGCTCCATCGCCCGCTGGATCGCCGTGGTGAGCGTATGGAGCGCCTTCGCCGGCTCCTCGCGATAGGTGGCGAGATACGACGCGACGGCCACCGGCTCCCCGAACGAGACGAGCACACGTCCACGAAACCTCTTGCGGGCCTCGAAACTGAGCCCTACCGGCACCACCGTAAGGCGCCCCGGGGCGTGCGTTTCGTAGCCGAGCGCGATGCGCGCCGCGCCCGTCTTGATCCGCTGCACGTGCGCCTCCGCGCGGGTGGCACCTTCGGGGTAGATGGCGATGAGCCGGCCGCGGTCGAATGCCTCGTCACACGCCGCGAACATCTCCAGATTGCGGTCCATGTTGTCGGGGTCGTCCGCCTTCCGGTAGATGGCAATCACCCCCAACGCGGCGAGGCATCGCGCGATGAGCGGGTTCCGGAAGAGTGCGGCGGTGGCGAGGTAGTGCACCTTGCGCGACAGAACCGATCCCACGAGTAGCGAGTCGATCAGGTTGTTCGGATGGTTGATACAGAGGAGGACAGGCCCCATGCGCGATACGCGCTCGGGGTGCCGGACCTCGACGCGCTCGAAGAAGAACCAGATCCAGAACCGCGCGATCAGCCTCACGACGGCATAGAAGGGCGAAGGTCCCTCGGCCGGTTCGCGATCCAGACGCTCCTTCCCGACGCGACGATTCCATCGCCACACCCAGACGACTAGCATCGCCGCAAGCGCCAGGACGCCGGCGAGACCGAGCCAGCGCTCTGCCCGGTGCACGTCGGCCATGATGGCTTTGATCTGATCCGTGAAGAAGTAGGCCAGCCCGAAGGCCAATGGGACGCCGAACAAGGCGGCGCCCGCGTCAGCCACCACGAACTTCCAGAACGGGACGCCGGCACTGCCCGCGGTCAGAAACGCGGCGGCGCGAAGTCCCATGACGTGCCGCGCGGTGACGACCGTCTTCAGTGCATGCCTTCGATACGCGGCCTTCAGCCACTGCTCCCGCGCGGGCGACAGCACCAGCCGGGCCAGTCGCCAGTTGAGGACCCGCTCACCGCAGTGCCGACCCACCCAGTAGAGCACCATGTCGCCGGACAGCACCCCGAGCAGGCAGATAGGCAGCGCAAGCCACCATCGGACGACATGCTCATGGCTCAACAGGGCGGCCGCGATGATGGGCATTTCCTCCGGGATTGGCACTCCCAGGCTCCCGAGCAGGAGTACGGCGAAAATGCCGAGGTAGGTAAAGTTGTCGACGTACTCTTGAAGTGCCTCCATCTAGTCCCTAGTCCGGACCGCGCGCCTCAAGCGTCCTCTCCACCACTCAGCCTCCGTAGACTTCTCTGCACTCGCCGTACTGCCGGCATTTTGAATCTAGGCGGTGTCGTCCAAGCGGGATAGTGGACCTTGGTCCATCCGCGCAGATGAGATAAGAAGCTAGCGCCCTGCTCGAGTCAGTCGGCGCACCCGGTTGAGCGATCCTCCTGCAGGGCGCGCGGCGGACACGTCGTCGCTCGGTGTCATCGCAGTCGCATCGAAGCGTCTGGCGTAGACTTTCGTGAACTCGGCGCCGAAGAAAACGATCTGCGCCGAGTAGTACACCCAGAGCAGGATGACGATGAGGGACCCGGCGGCGCCGTACACCGACGCCACCGTGCTGCGGCCGAGATAAAGTCCGATCAGCGTCTTACCGATGGTGAACAGGACCGCCGTCACGGCCGCGCCGGTCCACACGTTCCGCCACGCGATCGTCACGTCCGGCAGCAGCTTGTAGATCAAGGCGAACATGAAGGTGATGACCACGAACGACAGCAGAGCATTGGTCGTCTCCATCATCGCCGCGGGGAGTGGCAACAGCCGGGAGAAAAACTTCCCGAGCGCCGCCAGCCAGGCACTCGCCGCGAGCGAGACGAGCAGCAGGAACCCGATGCCGACGACCATCGTGAACGACCAGAAGCGCTGCTTGATAGCACCGATGACGCCACGGCCCGGCCTGGTCGTCACGCCCCAGATGGTGTTCAGCGCGTCCTGCAACTCCCCGAAGACGCCCCAGAGTCCGAAGAGGAGCGTGACGGCGCCGAGGCCGGTGGCGAGAAGGCTGCCGCCGGCGTTGCGGGCGCTCTCGATCGCTGCCCGAACCGCCTGGGCTCCGGCCTCGCCGGCGAGGTCCTGGACCTGGCTGATGATCTGGCCCTGGGCCGCCTCTTTCCCGAGGAGGAGTCCGGCGAGGGCAATGATGAGGATCAGCCCCGGCGCCAGTGCGAAGACGGTGTAGTACGCGAGCGCCGCCCCCAGCCGCGGCGCGCGGTCTTCGTACCACTCGAAGAACGTTTCGCCGAGCAGCGACCAGACGACGCGTGGCGTGAGACGGGATGGCGCAAGGCGGGAGATACGCGACACGATCCTGCGCGACGTCATCGCATTCGACGCTCACCGTAACAGCGTGGAGGAACGCCACCTAGTGGGCTTTGGTCCAATAGGCGGGGCGTGATCGTGGCGACTAGAGTGAGGCAAATGCGATGAACCGGTTCTTCCTCGATCTCCGGACGGCGCGCGTCGCATGGACCATTCTGGTCATCCTCGTCGGCATCGGACTCACGTATGCCGTCCGACGAGTGCTCCTGCTCGCCGCGCTTTCGCTGTTCTTCGCCTACCTTCTGTTGCCACTCGTCCGGCTCGCGCAACGCTGGCTGATCTCGAGCCGACCGTTGGCAATCGCGGTCGTGTACCTGGTGGTGCTCGCGGCGCTCAGCGGCGCCGTGCTCGCGATCGGGCCACCGCTGACGATCGAGGTTCAGGCCCTGGCGCAGAAGCTCCCCGAGATGTCCAAGCGCGTCCAGAACCAAGAGATGGTCGGGAGCCTCGTGCAGACGCACATGGGTGAGATCATCGCCTATGCTCAGCAGGCCGCGTCCGCGCTTCTCAAGTGGCTCGCCTCCGCTTGGGTGATCGTCCTCATCCCCGTCTTCGCCTTCTTCATCCTCAAGGACGTCGAGCGATTCACCGCCGCGGCGATCTCACAGTTGAGCCATCGAGGACATCGAGGGATGGGCTGGGACATCGCCGAGGATTTGCACCTCTTACTGGGCCAGTACGTGCGTGCGCAGCTGCTCCTGGCGCTCATCACGTTCGTCGTCTGGTCGGCGGTCTTCTTGACGGCGGGCGTGCCTTACGCGCTCGTCCTCGCGGGCATCGGAGGCGCGCTCGAGTTCATTCCCGTCGTCGGTCCGCTGACCGCGGGCATCGTCGCCGTCGGCGTGAGCCTGTTGGGCGGCTATTCGCATCCCTGGGCTCTTCTGGTCTTCGTCCTCGTGTGGCGGGGGATCCAGGACTACGGGACCAGCCCTCTCGTCATGGCGCATGGCATCGAAGTTCATCCTGCGCTGGTGATCGTTGGTGTGCTGGCGGGCGGCGAGCTCGCCGGCGTCGCCGGCATGTTCCTTTCGGTCCCTGTCATGGCCGCCGCCCGAATCGTCTGGCGGCGTCTGCAGCCGCCAGCGTCCGAGACCATCCCATTGGGCGACCGGGAACTCGACTTGCGGCTGCGATGAAGTCAGCGCGAGCCGGCCGCCGAGCGTTGTTCACGGTGCGCCGACGGTAAGCCGCCGTCGGCGAGTGTGGCCTGCGTCCCGATGATTGCGACGAGCCCGACGGTCGCAAGCGCGCGGATCACCAGCCACGACGGATCGAATTCGCACCGTCGAACGCTGAACTTCGGCGAACGCGGGTGTGCGTGGTGATTGTTGTGCAGGCTCTCGCCCGCCGTCACCCAGGCGAGCACCGGTGAGTTGTATGCCGTGTTGCTGAAGTTCTGCGCCCCGCGCCAGTGACCGAGTCCGTTGATGAGCGGCGCGAGGACGAAGACGTAGAGAACGGCATGCACGGATGCGGCGATGATGCCAGGCCAGGTGCCGAGGACGAGGCACAGCACGGTCGTGCCCAGCGCGACACCTACCAATCCCCTTGAAAAGACGACGCGATCGAGCCGGTCTTCGCGTATGTCCGAGGCAAACCGCCGAATCGTCTCGGGATTTTGCGCTTCGCGCATGTAGTAGTAGGCGTTCAGGAGCTGGACACGCCAAAGGCCGCGCAGCTTCGGGCTGTGAGGGTCGCCGTCCCGATCGGTGAATGCATGGTGTTTACGATGGACGGCTACCCACTCGCGCCGATCCTGTCCCGTCGTCAGCCAGAGCACAGCTCGGAAGAGCAGATCCGCGGCCGGGTGGACGACCAGCGAGCGGTGCGCCAGGGCGCGGTGCAGATACATCGACGTCGCGATGACCGCGGTTTGGGCCAACGCAACAGCAACAAGCGGAACGATCCAGAGCGACGTTATCGCCATCGGGCGTGCGCTGCGGCGCCGAGAAGGAGGCCAGCAGCCAGGCGACCCCGAGCGGACGTCTCGGGCTCGGCGATCGTTGCGCCAGCGACGGCGTCGGGAGACGGGGGGCGACGTGATGGCTCAGTCCGCATCCGCTCGAGGAGCTGGGCAACGGACGAGGTTCCGATGATCGCGTTGAACTGACTCCGATAATTCGACACCAGACTCACGCCGTCGAGCACGATGTCGTAGACGGTCCACTGCGAGCCGCTCCGGGATAAGCGGTACTCGATCGTGGTCTCCGAGCCTCGCTCCGCCGAGATCCGGGAATGTACCTGCGCGAAGATTCCGGCGATCTCCTCATCCACAGAAGCCACATTGTCACCGGTGTACCGCTGCACGATCGTCACGAAGGACTGCGTGAGCACGTCCCTGAACAGTCGAATGAACTCGTGCTGCTCCTGGGGCAAGAGGCCCTTCCAGTGTTGCCCGAGGGCCCGGCGGGCTATCTCGTAGACGTCGAAGAGCTCGTCGGCCGCGCGGCGGATCTCCGCGCGCCTGTCCTCGCTCGTGTTGAGTTCGACCCGGTGCGAACGCAGGCTCGCGAGCCCGCGCGACACCGACGAGGTCACGATAGCGAGCGGCCTGATCTCAGGATCGGCGATCGACGTGACGCCGTCGCCCGGCGCCGCCTTGTCCCCGAAGCCCTGACTGATGATCGAGAGCACGAGCACAGGGATCACGAGGCCGGCGCGCTTGATCACGCGTCAACCCTACGTCGCCGTCTCTCGGTCTCGTAGTGGACCTTCGTCCAATGG
>Ga0070708_100001241_pt1 | contig 19611 bp, 15 predicted proteins | sample KBSK5503metaG_FD_65469 | JGI IMG/M metagenome (GOLD analysis project Ga0070708, IMG submission 65469) | Corn, switchgrass and miscanthus rhizosphere microbial communities from Kellogg Biological Station, Michigan, USA - KBS K5-50-3 metaG | ecosystem: Host-associated > Plants > Roots >... | reverse complement strand
CGCTCAGCCGGCTGCCGCTCGCCGCCATGGTCGTCGTGGCCATTCTCCTCGCCGAGCGCCTGGTCGAGAAATACGCCGTCGCGAGGGTGGGCAATGCCGCTTCGCGCTACAACCTGACGCGGGTCATCCGGCTCGTCGCCGGGATCTGCGTCGTCGGCGTGGCCGGCACGATCGTCTTCGGCAACTTCTACACGGGGCTCGTCTCGCTCGGCGTCGTATCGATCATCATCGGGCTCGCCATCCAGACCCCGCTCACGAGCTTCTTCGGCTGGATCTATATCCTCGCGCGAGCCCCCTATCGTGTGGGGGACAGGATCCGGATCGATAACGCCACCGGCGACGTGATCGAGGTGAATTACCTGGACACGACGCTCTGGGAATTCGGAGGGCAGTACCTCTCGACGGACCACCCGAGCGGACGCATCATCAAGTTTCCCAACTCCAAGGTCTTGAACAGCATTGTCTTCAACTACTCGTGGCCGCTCTTCCCGTGGATCTGGAACGAGATCAAGTTCCACATCGCCTACGAGAGCGATCTCGACTTCGTGGCCGCGACCATGAAGGAAGTGGTCGAAGAGCACCGCGGCGCAGTGATGGCGAAGAGGGTCAAGGTCTATCGCGAGCTGCTCTCGAAGACGCCGGTGGACGAGCTCACCGTGAAAGAGCATCCCGAAGTCTTTTTCCGCGTCAGCGAGAATACCTGGATCGAAGCGATCGTTCGCTATCTCGTGGATCCCAAGCACGCCGGGGGAGTGAAGACGGAGCTGATCCGGAAACTTCTGGACCGGCTGAACGCGGCCCCCGAACGCGTCAAGTTCCCGAAGAGCGACCTCCGCTAGGCTCGCGATATCGTTTGCCGGATATGAGGCAGCGCGTCGGATGGTCGCGAATCGTGATCCTGATCCTGCTGGCGGTCGCCTGCGCGGGCGTCTCGAACCTCGCCGCCTCGCGAGAGAGAAAAATGGAGTGGGTGGGGACCTATTCACGGGCGCTGGAAACCGGGCCGGCTTCGGGCGAGGCCGGTTCCGTCCCGGCTCCCGCGCCCGCCCCCGCGCCGGCAGCGCCGGAGACCTCCTCCACGACTCCCGCGGCCGTTCCGTCCGCGGCGCCGGCCTTCGTTCCCACGGGTGTTCCCACGGGCGTCCCCGCGGAGCCGGCGAAAGCCGCGCCGGCGCCGGCCGCGTCCTCGAAGACGTTTGCTCCGCATCCGGACCGGGCTTCTGTCGAAATCGGGACAGATGAGGCCGAACAGCTCTTCCGGGAGAAGAGGCTCTTCCTCGACGCGCGCCGGACCTCCGCGTACGCGGACGGGCACATCCCGAAAGCGCGCAGCTTCCCTGTCTGGGAGTCGGACATTGCCGATCGCGTCAAGGCCTTCTACGAGGAGGGGCTCGACCAGAACGCTCCGATCGTCATCTATTGCAGCGGGGGAGATTGCGAGGATTCTCACATGCTCGCCGAGAAGCTCTACATGGTCGGGTTCAACAATCTCCTCGTCTACAAAGACGGGTTCCCCGGCTGGCAGAAGCGCGGTCTTCCCGCCGTCAAGGGACCGAAACCTTGACCCGCCCCCTCGGGGCATGGCTGACGCATCCGTGGCTCACGGTGCGCGTGCAGATCGCTCTCGGCGCGATCTTCGTCGTGGCCGCGCTTCCCAAGATCGCCGACCCGCCCTCTTTCGCCCACATGATCTACAACTACCGGCTCGTGCCGGGCGCCGCCGTCAACGCGCTCGCGCTCGTCATGCCCTGGGCCGAGCTGCTCGTCGGCCTGGCGCTCATCCTGGGGGTGTGGCCGCGCGAGGCCGCAGCCCTCGCGGGCCTCCTGCTCATCGTCTTCATCGCGGCGATTGCCATCAATCTCGCCCGCGGCCGCGCCGTGGACTGCGGCTGTTTCGACGTCCACGCGGCGGGGAAGAGCCGGGAGGAGCTCCTGGCGGACATGCGCTGGGTCCTCGTCCGCGACACCGCGATGCTCTTGATGGTGGCTCAGGTGCTCTCCGCGACGCGCAAACCCGCGATTCCGCCTTTTCGGTAAGAGACACTCCGTGCTTGCGGCAAGGCGGCCTCGGAGATGAGGCAGCAGGCCTGTTATGGTGAGGCCGTGAGCGTGCTCGACGCGTTGGGCAGCCACGGTTACGTGCCTGCGCCCGGAGACCTGACCCGCTTTTCCGTTGGGCGTCCGGACCGCGAGACCTTTCCCATGACGGCCGCCGACGGATCGGCCGTCGTCGTTAAGGTCTACACGGGTTTCGGGGGCCAGGCCGCCTTCAGGAACATGACCGTCCTCTGGCACTCTTCCTTCGGGCAAGACCGCCGGCCTCCCGGTCTACCGAGGCCGATCGAATACCTCCCGCTTCCGGAAGCGGATCGGGGGGCTCTCGTCATGGAGTGCGTCAAAGGGCGAACGCTCCTCGAGCTCGGAACGCCGGACGAACACCTGGAGTCCGCGATACGCCTGGCCGCGGATCTGCATCGTTCCGGCGTGACCGCGCCGCGAAACCGCGGAGCCAAGAAACTCGTCCGGTCGGTGCAGCGCAAGGCTGAGCGCGTCATGACGCTCGCGCCGCGTTTCGGTCCGGATCTTTCGCGGGTCGCCGAGGCCCTGGAGGCGAGCCGCCCGCGAGACGCCGAGCTCGTCCCCTGTCACGGCGACTTCTCGCCGCGGAACGTTCTCGTCGGCCCCGATCGGCACGTCCTCATTGACTGGGATCGGCTTCAGCTCGCCGACCCGGCACGCGACGTGGCGTACTTCGGGACCTGGTGCTGGGCGCGGGGACTGCGCTCCGGCGTCGATGACTGGCGGGTCCTCGACCGCGCCGTGAAAATCTACCGGGCCCTGCGGCCGGAGGCGGAGCTCGCACCACGCCTCGGCTTCCACATCGCGGCGGCTCTGGCGCGCATTGCGCACGGCCTGGTGGAGCTCTGGCCCGCAGAAGCCGACGTCGTTCCGCGGATCACGGCGGAGGCTCTCCGGCGGCTTGCATGCGAATCACCGTCCTGACACACAACCTCTCCTCCAACGCCGCGATGCGCGCCCACCGGCTCGCGCAGGCCGCCTCCCGGTTCGCCGAGGTGACGCTCATCGGGCCCGTGGCGCGCGCCGGTCCCTGGGGCGCGCTCCCGCGCGATATCCCAATCGTCTCGGTCAAGAAGAGGCGTTTCCCCGAATTCTTCAACCGGTTCGTCGATCTCGTGGAGAAGGCGGACGGAGACGTTCTCATAGCCGCCAAACCTCACCTGGCGTCCTTCGGCGTGGCCCTGGTGGCGGCTGAGAAGCGGAGTGTGCCGGTGATCCTCGACGTGGACGACCTGGAGGTCGCCCTGGCTCCGCGCTCGAGCTGGGTTGCCGACTCTCTCACGACGGATCTCTCTCGCCCCGGATCGATCGTCTATGTCTCTCTCCTGACGCGCGCCGCGGGCGCCGCCGCGGCGATCACGGCTTCCTCCACTGCCCTGGCGCGCCGATTCGGAGGAATCGTCATCCCGCACGGCGTCGACACGGATCTCTTCGACCCGGCCAGGATCAACCGCGAGGAGGCGCGCCGAGCCTTCGGCTTCTCGGGGCCGACGGTTCTCTTCGCTGGAACCCCGCGCGGGCATAAGGGTCTGCGGGAGCTGGCGCTCGCGGTGGCGCGCGTTCCTCATGCACGCCTCGCGGTAGCCTGCCGCCCGACGGATCTGACGGGACCCGAGTGGGATCTCCTGCCTTTCCACCGTATTCCTCTCCTTCCCTATACCGAACTTCCCGCGTTGCTCGCTGCGGCCGACGCCGTCGCGATCCCACAGCTCGACAGCGAGGCCGCGGCCTACCAGATGCCGATGAAGGTCTTCGACGCCATGGCCGCAGCCCGGCCGATCGTTGCGAGCGCCATCTCCGACCTCCCGATCGCGCTCGAGGGTTGCGGCCGGTTGACCCCGCCCGGGGACGTCGAGGCGCTGGCGGAAGCCATCACGGACCTCCTCCGCCATCCCGGGGAGAGCCGAGACATGGGGCGGCGCGCCCGGGAGCGATGCCTGGCGATGTACACGCTCGCCGAGACCAGTCGTCTCCTCGAGGAGGTCGTTCTCCGGGCCGTCGATGCCGTCTGATCGGGACGACGGTCCGAGCTCACCGGATCAAGGCTCGGCCGCGGTCAGCCGCCAATCCGTCTTCAGCTCGAAGAGGCGCTTGTACAGAGGGCTGCGGGCCAGCAGCTCCTCGTGCGTCCCGCAATCGACTGTCCGCCCGCCCTCCAGGAGAAGGACGCGATCGGCCTCGGCCGCGGCCTTCAGGTCATGCGTGATGAGAATGCAGGTCTTGCCGGACATCAGGCGGTCGAGCGCCTCCTTCAGCTTCACCTCGGCCTCGATGTCGAGTCCGGTCATGGGCTCATCCAGGATGAGAATGGAGGCGCCGCGGATGAGCGCGCGGGCGATGGCGAGCCGCTGCCTCTGGCCGCCGGAGAGAGTCGAGCCGCGCTCGCCCAGGATCGACTCGTAGCCGTCCTCCAACTCTTCGATGAACTCGTGCGCGTTCGCGGCCTTTGCCGCCGCCACGATCTCTTCGGCCGTGGCGTCGAGCTTGCCATAGGCGATGTTCTCCCGGACGCTCGTCCCGAAAAGGATGGAGCCCTGGAGGACGAGGCCGATCTCGCGCCGGAGCGACTCACGCGTGAGGCGCCGTATGTCGATGCCATCGACCGAGATCGTCCCGCCGGAGGGGTCGTAAAGCCGAAGAATGAGGCTCACCAGCGTGGACTTGCCGGCTCCGGAGGCCCCCATGATTGCGAAGCGTTCGCCCGGAGCCACGCGGAATGAAACGTCGCGCAAGGTTTCGCTCTCCTCATAGCCAAAGGAAACCCGATCGAAGACGATCTCTCCGCGAAGGGTCTTCGCCTCGATGGCATCGGGGGCATCGCGGACTTCAGGCTCCTTGTCCAGGATCTCCGCGATCCGGCCGGCGCTCACCGTGGCTTTCGAAAGCTGCGTCGAAAGTTTCGCCAGGTTTCGGATCGGGCGGTACATGCCGTTCAAGTACGAGACGAAGACGAGGACGAGACCGATGGTCAGCTCGCCCCGAAGGATCGCCAGAGAACCGAAGAGCACCACGACGCAGGTGCCGGCCGCGCTGATCACCTCGACGGCTCGCGCGGCCGCGCCTTCGATCCGGTCGTTCCGGATGCTTTCCTCCAGGTAGGCCGCACTCTCGCTGCCGAAGCGATCCTCCTCGTACTGCTCCCGCGCGAAGGCCTGGACCAGAGGGACGCTCGACATCACCTCGCTGATGCGGCTGGCGATCTTCTCTTCCTTCTTCCGCTGTTGCCGGGCGATGCCGCGGGCCTTGCGGTAGAGCAGGAGGAGGTTGCCTCCGAGAACGGGGACCATGACGAGAACGATCATCGTCAGACGCCAGTCGAGCGCAAACATGATGGCGACCATGGCCACCAGGGTCAGGAGCTGGGAGAAGACGGTGAGGATCGACTCCGCGAAGACGTCTTTGAGGGCGTTGGTGTCGCTGACGATCTTCGTCAGGAGCTCGCCGGCGCGCGCGCGGTTGTGGAAAGAGAGCGAGAGACGCTGCAGATGGCCGAAGAGCTCGCGTCTCAGCGTAGAGACCATGCTGTTTCCCAGGCGGGAGGTCACGTGCACCTGTGAGTACGCGAAGGCGCCGCGCAGGACGGCGATCACGACGATCAGGCCCGACATCGCCACGACCGAGCCCGTCTTTCCCAGCGCGAGCAAGCCGCGAAGGAACGGCAATGCGGAGGGGAGCGGCTTGCCCAGCAGGATGTTGTCGAAGATGACCTTCAGGGGCCAGGGCCTGGCCAGCTCGGTCACTGTGAGACCGAGCGTGCAGAATCCGGCCCAGACCAGCGCTCCCTTCGAGCCGCTCAGCTGGCGCACGACGATCTGACGGAGACGTCGGGCCTTCTTCTCGTCCGCGCTCATCCAACGGAAGAATCTCATGGGCGAAGGCTCGCCGACAGACGCTCTTCAGAGAGCGAGAGAAGCTGCTCAGTGAATGCGCGCCGCTCCGGCGATCGGCTGGAGAGATAGACGTGGCGGACCAGGGTGAGCGCCGCGTATGCGCGCAAAGAAGGACGCACCGCCTCTCCCGAGAGCTCGATGAAACGTTCCTCCAGGGCCTCCTCGGGCTGCCGGAGAGCCGCCGGATCGCCCCAGAGGCGGAGCGCCTGTTCCGTCATGTGCCCGAGAAAGTTTCCCGGGTCGAGACCCGGATCGGCCCTGCAGTAGAGGTCGAAGTCGAGAATCGTCAGACGGCATCCATTCACGAGGATCTGGTCAGCGTAGAAGTCGCGATGGACCGTGGCGGTCCGGGTCCGGGCCAGAGTGTTTCCCAGGCGCTCGCAGTTCTTCACCAGGCGGTCGAGGCGTTTCTCCCACCGGGGCTCGGCGCCAGCAACGCGGCCCAGGCACTCGCGAAGAATCCGCAGCTCGTCCGCCATTGCGTGCCGGCTCTCGGCTCGAACCCGGCAGGAGTGCAGCTTGTGGGCCGCCTCGGCGATACGCCGCGCGAGCGCCGTCTCACCGGGCTCGAGCAGCTCCGTAGCCGGACGTCCGGCTACCTTGCGCTGCATCCACATGCGAAATGCCGGAACGACGCCGATCGGCTCAGGCACCGAGATGCCGTCCCGGCTCGCATCGTCAAAACCGGCTTCATGGAGTGCGGAGAGCATCCGGTAGCCGGACTTGCCGAAGCGGTGAACGCGCAGCTTGCCAATGATCGTGAATGCCTCTCGAATGTCCTCCCGTTGGACTTCCACGTCGTATTCCACGAGGCACCGCCTGCCGGGCTTGTGGCGTGTCACGCGGATGGCGAGAAGCCGCACGGAGCCGTCGTGACCTCCCGAGAGCCGCGGCAGACGGTTGAGCTCACGCGTTGCGAAATCCGGATCGAGAGCGTCGGCCAGAGCCGGAAGCGCGGCGTCGGCCACGGCGTCGAACGGATCGAGCACCACGACGCTCATGCCGCCGATCTTTCGGTGAGGACGCCGTTCCAGAGCGCAAGCAGCGAGTCCACTTGTCGCCGGAGCGAGAAGCGCTCTTCGGCGCGGCGCCGGGCGGCCAGCCCCATCTGGCGCGCGGCGTCCGGCTCGACGAGGAGACGCTCGAGAGCATCGGCGAACGCTCCGACTGCTCCGGAACGGACGAGCAAGCCCGTTACGCCGTGCTCGACCAGCTCGGGCACGCCGCCGACTGCCGTGGCCACGACCGGGACCCCGCAGGCCGCCGCTTCCATCAGAGCGACGGGCATCCCCTCGCTGACGCTGGTCAAGACGCCGACCGTCGCCCGCTGCCAGTGCTCGAGCGTCTCAGCCTGCGAGGCGGCGCCCGTTGTCTCGACGACGTCCTCCAGGTGAAGCCTGGCGCGCAGGGCCTCAAGCTCACCGCGCAGGACGCCGTCACCCACGAGGACGCAACGGAATTTCAATCCACGATCTCTGACGAGAGCGCACGCCCGGAGAAGAAGCTCATGGTTCTTGACGGCGACGAGGCGTGCGACACAGAGAATCCGATGGGGGTCGGGCCTCGGGCCGGAGGCCGGGCGGAAGCTGTCTGTGTCGATTCCGCAGGGAATGACCGCCAGATGGGCCGCTGGAACGCCGAACGTCCTCTCGATGTACCGCGCGTTGGCGTCTGACACGGTCACGACGGCGCCGGCGGCGGCCGCGCGCTCCGCGAAGTCTTCCGGCGGCTTGCGGTAGACATCGTAGCCGTGCGCCGTGAACGTGAAAGGGCATCCCAGATCCGCGGCAATCTCGCGCGCCTTTGCCGTGGCCTCGCGCGCGAAGTGCGCGTGGAGGAGATGTGGCTTGAGCTCGCGCAGAGCTTCGCGGAACGGTGCCTCCTCGTAGAACGTCCGCTCGAGGAGACCGGCGCGGACGATCACGTCGTGCCGTGGCTCTTCGGCCGGCAGCCGGAGCGACAGGATGAGGACTTCGACGCCGCGCCGCCGCAGCTCGGCCAGCTCCCCTGCGATGAACGTCTCAGAGGTCCTGGGAAAGACGTTCAGCACGTAGCCAACGCGAAGGGAACTCATGTCCGTCTCGGGAAACAGTCGAGGATTCCCGCGCCGATCTCGCCGACACGTCGGGCGTTGATGTCCCAGGTATAGCGCTCCCGCACCTCTCTTGCCGCGGCCTCGCCGAGACGGCGCCGCAGCAGGGGCTCCGACAGAAGCCGGTCGCAAGCACCCTCGAGCTCGTCGAGGTCGCCCGGTGGATACAGGAGGCCGTTCTCGCCATTTCTTACGACGTCAGCGATCTGGCCGAGCGCAGGCGCCACGACGGCTGCGCCGCATGCCATGTACTCGAAGAGCTTTAGCGGGGAGAAGTAGAAGGCATGGTCCGGCCTCGGGTACGGCGCCAGCGCTACGTCGAACTCGCGCAGGAGCGGCGGGACCTCTTCCTGGGGCACGGCTCCGGTGAAGACGGTCCGCGGCGTGAGGCCCCGCCGCTCGAAATCCGAGCGGAGCGCCCCTTCGAGAGGTCCGGCTCCCACGATGACGATCTGTAACCCTTCGTACCGCGGCGCGAGTCTCTCGAAAAGCGGCGGCAGCGCATCGACGCCATGCCAGGGGCGGAGCCCGCCCACAAAACCGAGGAGCGGTCCATCGCCGATCCCCCAGCGTGCCCGTGTCGCGGGCTCGCGAGGGCCGGGGCGAAACAGCGCGGCGTCAACTCCGTTGGGCAGGACATGGACCCTCTCGGCGGGGACGCCGAGGGAAGTCGCGTGTTCCGCAAGAAGCGCCGAAACGGTCAGCACGGCATCCGCCCGCGTCAGCGTCCATTTCTCGGCCGCGGCCGCCAGTTCCGCCAGGCTACCGCCGCGATATGTCGACTGTTCGAGCGAGAGAGGCGCGTTGAGCTCCAGGAGAAACGGACGGCCGAGCGCAGAGGCAAGCCGGGCGCCGGCCGTCGAGAAGATCGAACCCCGCTCGTAGACGATGTCGGGAAGGTCGTCCTTGAACCGTCGCAGGAGCCTCGGAAAGATCTCCTCGTCGTAGAGAAGCCGGCGGATCTCGCTCGGAAGCGAGCTCGTGACGCCGAGCCTCGTGATCATCTCCTTCAGGGACACCACCGCTTCCACCGTCCTGTCGCCTGGCGGCAGCGTGAGAAGGAAGGTCGGCGGCCGCGCGGGCTCTTCCCAACGGGACTTGGCCGCGGACGGAGCAGCCAACACGACCGTGTGCCCCTCCCGCTCGAGGGCTGCGACCAGATTTCGCACGTGGACCGCCGCTCCCTTTCTCCCGAGTACGGGAATGCCCAGGTCGGCGCAGATGAAAAGAACCTTCATGTGGACCATGTAAAGGCAGAGTATGTACAATGTAAACACCGATCGTCTAAAGATTAGACGGTCCTTCGTCTCACGGCGTACCAATGAGGGGGGGGTCGACCGTGCGTTTTATCTTCTATTCTCATGATGGAGTGGGGTTAGGGCATGCCCGCCGCAACCTCGCCCTGGCCGACGCGGTGATGGAACTCCACCCGGAAGCCGCGGTCCTGATTGCCACAGGCGTGGAGTCCATCCGCCACCTTGGGATCCCTCGCGGGGTCGGAGTCCTGACGCTTCCGAGGCTGCGCAAACTGAGCAACGAGGTCTATACGGGACGGGACCTGTCGATCTCCCTCGCCGACCACGTTGCCGTTCGGTCGGCGCTCCTCAAGGCCGCGGTGGAGTCGTTCCGTCCGGACGTCCTCCTCGCCGACAAGCACCCTTTCGGGGTCGGCGAGGAGCTCGTCCCGGCTCTCGAGGTCGTGCGCGCCAACGGTGGCCGAACCGTTCTGGGTCTCCGGGATATCCTCGACACCCGGGAGACGGTGCTGAGAGAGTGGGCGCGACGGGATCTCGCGAACCGCATTCCTCAGTATTACGACCGCGTGCTCGTCTACGGGAAGTGTTCGGTTTTCGACCCGATCGCCGCCTACGAGTTCCCTCCCTCGTTGGCCGAGAGAACTGTGTTCTGTGGCTACGTTGTCAACCGAACGCGCCGCGAATGGCGCGCCGCCGACGCCATGCCCGAGCTCTCCGGACGGCGGCCCGCGATTCTTGCCACCGCGGGCGGCGGCCAGGACGGCATCGACCTGATTCGCTGTTTCCTCACGGCGGCCGCCGGGGCCGGATGGGACGCCATCGTCGTGACCGGGCCCCAGACCTCAGAGCATGACCGGAAGACACTGAGGGCTCATGCCGACGATGTCGGCGTCACGTTCCGGAGTTTCGTCCCTTGCCTCTTTCGATGGTTCGAGAGAGTTGACGCGATCGTTTCCATGGGAGGCTACAACACAATGGTGGAAGCCCTGGCAAGCGGCACGCCGACCGTCTGCGTTCCGCGGGTTGCCCCCCGCATGGAGCAACTTCTGCGGGCTCGCGCTTTCGCGCGACTCGGCCTCTTGCAGTTGCTCGATCCTGGCCGGCTCGAGCCGCTGGCCCTGCGTGAAGAGATCCAGGCGGCGCTCGAGTGCTCCCGCGAGCGCGAGGAGCTGAAGCGGCGCGCGCAGGCCGCTCTCGGCTTCGACGGCGCGGAGAACGGGGCGGTTCAGCTCACCGAGCTGGCGGCCGAGGCCGCGAGCTCCTTGCGTGGCAGCGGGGCGTCCGCTTCGTCTCTTCGTCCAGGCGCGGCCTGATGAAGCACGTCTCCCTGCGCGGGATCAAGCCAGCGCTGCGCTGGGGAGCCCTTCTCGTCGTCCTTGCTGCTGGCGCTCTCGGCTGGCGCTTCCTGTGGAAACCCGACGATACCCGGCTCAACCTCATCACGACTCTCGTGTCGCGCCGCGATATCACGGCCACCGTCAACGCCAGCGGGACGCTCGACCCGATCGTGAAGGTGCTCGTCAGCAGCCAGGTTTCGGGGCGCATCCAGACTCTCTCGGCCACCTATAACGACCGCGTGAAGAAGAACCAGGTCCTCGCGCAGATCGAGCCTTCGTCCTTCAAGGCGAAGGTGGAACAGGCCGAGGCTCTGGTCGCCAAGGAGCAGGCAACGGTGATGGACGCTCAGCGCACGTTTCGCCGCATCCAGGATCTCTCCGCGGAGAAGATCGGCTCGCAGTCCGATCTGGACTCCGCACGGACGAAGCTCGAGCTCGCCCAGGCGGACCTCAGGGAGTCACACGCGAGCCTCAACCAGGCTCGGGTGGACTTCGCGAATACGCGGATTCTTTCGCCCATCGACGGTGTGGTGATCTCGCGCAACGTGGAGGAGGGGCAAACCGTCGCTGCGAGCCTCTCGGCGCCGACGCTCTTCACGATCGCGGACGATCTCGCGAAACTCCAGATCGTAGCAAACGTGGACGAGGCGGACGTGGGTCAGGTCGCCGAGGGACAGGAAGTCTCGTTCACGGTGGATGCCTTCCCTCAGTCCTCGTTCCAGGGAATCGTGCAACTCATCCGCAACAGTCCCGTGAACGTACAGGGTGTCATCACCTACGAGACCATTATCCATGTCGAGAACCCGGAGCAGCGCCTGCGGCCGGGGATGACGGCCAACGTGACCATCGTTGTGGCGAGGAAGAAGCACGCCCTGGCGCTTCCCAACCTCGCTTTGCGCTTCCGCCCCCCGGAGGGGTTCTCGCAGAAACGTCCCGAGGGCGAGGAGAGCGCTCCGGTGGACAAGAAGAAGGGAAAGAGAGTGAAGAGCCACGTGACGGTCTGGTGCGTCAAAGACGGCGTGCCGACTCCGGAGAGGGTCAAGATCGGCATTACGGACGGCGCGTACACGGAGGTGAGGGACGGACTGGCCGAGAAAGTCGTCGTCGTCGTCGGCGTCCAGCCGACGGAGGCATCGGGCCCGAAGGCGGCGCCGCCGGAAGGAAGGTCTCCAGTACGATGAGCCCGCTCGCCTCCGTGCCGATCGCGTGGCGCGCTCTCGTCGGAAACCGTCTTCGGAGCGTCCTGACGATGCTCGGCATGATCATCGGCGTGGCCGCCGTCATCGTCATGGTGGCGATCGGCACGGGAGCGCGGTCCCAGATCGAGTCGCGGATCGCCACGCTCGGCCTGAACATCATCCTCGTAACGCCTGGCTCCCAGTCGAGTGGCGGCGTGCGGTCCGGCTCGGGCTCGGCGCAATCCCTGACAGTCGAGGACGCGGAGGCGATCGAGACCGAGTGCCCCTCCGTGGGTGCCGTGAGTCCCGTCCTCGAAAAGACGCTCCAGGTGATCGCGAAGAACCAAAACTGGTACACGCGGGTGGAAGGCGTCACGGCCAGCTACCTGGACATCCGCTCCTGGCCGCTTGCCGGAGGCGAATTCTTCAACGAGCAGCACCTCAAGTGGGCCGCGAAGGTCTGCGTTCTTGGAGCGACGGTGGCCGAAAAGCTGTTCGGGGGCGACGCTCCGACGGGGGAATTCGTCCGGATCACCGGCGTGCCGTTGGAGGTCATCGGCATCCTCTCGAGGAAGGGCCAATCCGCCCGCGGAACGGACCAGGACGACGTCGTTCTCGTTCCGGTGACGACACAGCTCAAACGCCTCTATAAGAAGGACCGTTTGACCTCGATCATCACGGTGGCGCGGGATGCCAGCAGCCTCCATGCCGCTGAGGGACAGATCAACGACCTCTTGCGCCAGCGCCACAAGATCGGGAATCCGGAGGACGATGACTTCACGGTCCGGAGCCAGGAGGAGATCGTGGCCGCCGCGACCGCCACGTCGCGCACTCTGGGAGCTCTGCTGGCGAGTGTTGCCGCCGTGTCTCTGCTGGTGGGCGGAATCGGCATCATGAACATCATGCTCGTGTCCGTTACCGAAAGGACTCGCGAGATCGGTATCCGGCGTGCCGTGGGCGCGCGGGCCTTCGATATCCTGGTGCAGTTTCTGGTCGAGGCGGTTGTGCTGGCCTTTCTCGGCGGCCTGGTCGGTGTCGCTGTCGGCGTGGGCGGCTCGCGGACAGTCGCAAGGGTCGAGGGGTGGCCTGTTTTGGTGTCGTTCGCTTCGATTCTGCTCGCGTTTCTCTTCGCCGGAGCGGTGGGAGTCTTCTTCGGTTTCTACCCCGCATACAAGGCGGCGGCACTCGAGACGATCGACGCGCTGCGCTACGAGTGACTGAGGAGTACGTCGCGCGTCAGTGGGCCGGGGTGTCCGGCACGAAGATGTTCCCCACGAAGCACTGGTGCACGAACTCGGGATTGAAGCGCTTGACGACGGAAGCCGGGATGTCGGCCTCCTTGATCTCATTGAAGTCGAATCGGATCGCGCCGTCGGACTGGACGTTCGCGGCCAGAAATCCGTAGAGGTTCGTCTTCGCCTCCTTCGCCTGCGTTGCAGCCGGCGGAAGCGCGTAACGGATCGCGCCCGTCGTGCCGATGATCCAGCCGGGCAGCACTCCGCCGTGGGATCGCCAGTAAGGCGTGGCAAAGATTCCCGCCATGTAAAAGTGGGAGTGGCTCGCGAGGACGTACACCTTCTTGCCCGCGGCCTGCGCTTTCAAGAGCGCCGCGTACACGCGTCGCCCGCTCTGGTCCCCCTGCGCCCAGTCGTTCATGCTGTGGCCGGAGGCGATGCTGTCGGGCAGGGCGGCGTGCATCCCGGCGACGACCGTCGTGACGGACGAGTCGGTGATGTCCGCGTTGACGACCCGCTCGAGCCAGGCAACCTGCTCGAAGTCGAACTGATCGTTGCTCGCGTTGTCGAGAGTGATGAAGTCCACGCCCTTCTGAATCCAGTGGTAATAAGTCTTGACCCTGTGGTCCTTGGGGTCGTCCTTCAATCGCTGGCTCTGGATCGGCAGCGTGTTCAGCCAGTCGCCGAATTGCGCCAGGTACTCGAGGCGCGACTTGGGAGCGACGAGCTCGTGGTTGCCGATCGCGAGAAAGACCGGGATCGTCCCGAAGGGAGCCACCTGGCTCTGAATAAAGTCGTCCCAGGCGGCTTTCTGGTACTCGGCGATCGCGAGCGGTTTCTCGCCGGCGATCTTGCGAGCCTGAAGGAGATCCTCGTCGAAGTCGTAGAGAGCCCGGAAGTCGCCGAGGTGCCAGTAGAACGCCGCGCCCGCGGAGGCGGCGCCGGCGGCGACCGCGGGCATCACCACGTCCCCGCAATTGCGCGAATCGCCTCCGACGACGAACTTCCAGGAAGGGGCAGAGCTCGCGGCCGGCGACGGCGTTGGTGAAGGCTCCGGCGACGGAGCGGCCGATGCGCAATTGCCGAGGAGAAGTGTCGTAACGAGAGCGGCCGGGAGAGCCGTTGCGATTTTCATGAGTCGTGACGATACCAAATGAGCCGTGCGAAAACGCCCGCGAGTCCACCGGACGGCCGGCGCGAGGTGTATGTCAGATTTGATATAGCAGAAACTCACTCCTGGAGCGGGCGCCCGCCCGTTGACCGCCAGCGTCCCCCAGGGAAAGGCGGGCCCCAGGAGAGCGAGCGCCCAGCCGGAGACCAGGTAACGCGCGCCCGTTCCCGCCGCGCCGCCCACGCAGATCCAAAAGAACCGTGACATCTATTCACCCCGTTCCCTGGCTCCTTGAGGCGAAAAGAAAAAACTCCCACGACCTCTCGGAACCTGTCGCAGGAGTCATTGGCTGCTCCCGGGAGCAGCGGTTCTGGCGGACTCCACCGCCTTTCGTCGCGAGAATCCTAGCAGACGTCCGGCGGCCTAACCCGCCCTGGAAAAACGAGGGGCGCTACCGGGCCGCGACTCCCTACAGAAACCTAAACGATCGGCGTCGGCGTCGGTGTCTGCGTTCGTTTCGGTTTGGGGATTCGCGGCGTTCTCGTGGGAGTCTTCGTCGGCGTCACGGTTGCCGAGGGCGCTGCCGTTGCCGTCGCGGGCGGCTGGGTCGGCGTCGCGGTCGCCGGCGGCGGGGTGGGTGTGACGGTCCGCGTCGGGGTCGGCGTCGAAGTCGCCGGGGCGGTCGGCGTGGCCGTCCTTGTTGCGGTCGGGGTCGCGGGAGTCTGGGTCCCCGTCGGCGTCTGCGCGGGAGGGTTATACCCGAGGGTGATGACCTCGAAGTCGCTCGCCGACAGCCCTGAAAAGGCCGGGTTCAGGACGTCGTTGTTCCAGCGCGTGTCGTAGGTCCCCGTGATGTACATGTCCGAGCCGTTGTCGGCGACGAGAAGACCGTACTTCTTCATCGCCCGGAAGATCTTCTGCGCGTCCGCCGGGAAGGAGGAAATGTCCTTGCCCGCTTTCAGCCGCAGGCGCGCGCCCATCGGCAGCGCGCCGGATGTCGAGCCCGCGCGGTGCGAGGCGGGATAGACGTAGCCATTGGTCGCGCGCACCGTGACGCGGAACGCGTGGCCGATCTCATCGGGCCCGTACACTTCGTCGTAGCGGACGAGGCCGGCCAGGATCGCGAGACCCGCGGCGTCCGCCGAGGTCCATCCGTCCGGGCGGCGGTTGTTCGTGTTCATGTCGAAGAAGGCGCCGGAGCCGCCCAGCCAGTTCGTGCCGTCGTAGAAGACGTTGTACAGCTCGTAGAGATAGTTGTTGTCCCGATCCACGATGAGCATGTGCCGGTCGTTCGAGGACCGCAGGTCCTGGTTGCCGGGCTCTCCCCCCTCGATCCAGTGCGTCTGCGTGATGGCCTGGTCGGGAACGGGGTAGAAGGGGAAGCTCGTGTTCGTCGCGTGGTCCACACCGTCACTTTCGGTGGAGTAGTAAAACTGCACCGCCTTCTTCGGCTGCGTGCCGTCGACGACGATGTAGGGCATTCCGTAAATCTGGACGCTTCCCGGAGAGACGTCGCCGCCGAAGTCGGGATGGAGCCGCCGCGTCCCGCCGTTGTTGATGAAGGCAATGAAGGCGGCCGAATTGGAGTCCACGGGAGCGCCGCTCACGTCCAGGTTCCACCAGTTGGTCGGAGGAAAGAGCGGAAACGGTCCCGGCAGCGCGCCGTTGGCGACCGGGCCGGTGTCCGCCACGGCGGACTCGGCCGTGCGGACGGCGGGAGAAGCGATGACCATCAGCAGCATGGAGCTTCCCAGAACTCGAACCGCGAGCGGCAACCTCTTGAACATTTTTTGGGTCCTTTAGCGGCTTCGCTCGCGCAGCGAACGCCGCAGCCGAAAGCGTTGGTTCAAAACTTGGACAGTCATGATCCCCCGGGGGTTCACAAAATGTCAATTGCGCAAGGCAAACTCGCGTTTTTTCAAGTACTTGAAATGGAACGGCTTTTGCAGCTAGCCATGGTGAAAGGAGGGCTGACCATGAGAAATACGCCGAGCTCGACTCGAACCGCCCGTCAGCCCGTGGTCCCAGCCGTCGGCCCCGAGCACGAGGAGCACGACATCACGCAGCCAATCCGCAGAATTTCTTCGCGGGCGACTCGGCCGGGCGTCCCGCGCCCGCGCGTTTCCTGGTTCAAGAAATACGAAGAGGCTGGCGTTCGCCGGACTCCCGATTTCACCGAGATCGGAGATCCGCCGGCCTGACCGTCGGCTCCGCTCGCTCGGGACGTTGGCGGGCGTTCCGCCCGCCTTGTCCCTTCCTCTCGCTCCGCCTCCCGCGGCGTGAGCCTCCTCCCCTCGGTTCCCTCGGGAGACTACTCACGCCGCGAGGGCACGTTGACGGCGCTGGCGCGCCGCGGTTAGGGCTTCGCATCCGTTGTAGCCTTGCGGAATGAGTTCCCGCTCTTGGAGCTGGGGGGGCTGCGTCTGCTTGCTCGTCGGAATCGCCGCGGTTGTCGGGGCGCAACAGCGACCGACGACAGAGCGGCCGGGGGTTGAACGCGGGGCGACTCTTCTTCCCAACGGCTGGAGGATCGCGCCGGCCGGACGGCACATGAACATCGGCGACCTGCCGCTTGCGATGGTCGAGTCCGACGACGGCCGGTCCCTCATCATCAGCAACAACGGGTACGTCCGCCCCTCGCTGACCGTTGTGGACCTGAAGACCTTCACCGTCCGCGGCAGAGTCCCGCTCGAGAACGCCTGGCTGGGCCTCGCCTGGAACCCGAATCGCACGCGGCTCTACTCCTCGGGCGCCGCCGCCAACACGGTCGAGGAGTTCCGCTTCGAGAAGGGGCGGCTGACGCCGGCGGCGTCGTTGCCGATCGCGGAGCGCGACAAGGGGGGAGAGACATTCATCGGAGGCGTCGCGGTGAGCCCCGACGGCGGCCGTCTTTATGCCGTCAACGTGCTCGGGCTGACCCTTTCCTCCGTGGACCCGGTCACTTGCGAGGTCCGGAGCGTGCCCCTGCCCGCCGAGCCGTATACGTGCCTGGTCCCTCCCGACGGCCGGACGGTCCTCGTCTCTCTCTGGGGAGGCGCGAAGGTCCTCGTCTTCGACGCGGAGACGCTTGCCCTGGCCGGAGAGATTCCCGTCGGGGAACATCCCAACGCGATGGCGTTGTCACACGACGGCGCGCGCCTCTTCGTCGCCTGCGCCAACACGAACGCGGTCTGGGTCGTGGACCTCTCTTCAAGGACGGCGAAGGAGCAGATCTCGATCGCCCTCTACCCGAATGCTCCGCCGGGCTCGACGCCCAACGGGCTCGGCCTTTCGCCGGATGGCGCGACCCTCCTCGTCGCGAACGCCGACAACAACACGGTGGCCGTCGCGGACGTGTCGCGTCCGGGAGAAAGCCGCGTCGCGGGATTCATCCCGTCCGGCTGGTATCCCACGGCCGCCGCGTTCAGCGGCGACGGAAGCCGCGTCTTCGTCCTGTCGGGAAAGGGGCTCACATCGTCGCCGAATCCGCGAGGGCGGCAGCCCGCGGTCCCGGCGGCGGACGGCCAGTACATCGGGGCGTTGTTGCAGGGCTCCCTGTCGGTCCTTCCGGCGCCCGGCCCTGCGGCGCTCGCCGCGTACACGCGCACCGTCTATGCCGTGACGCCCTACAGCGATGCCACGCGCCTCTCGCCGGCGCGTGCTCCCCTCCGGTCTCCCGTGCCGCGGCGGGTCGGAGGCTCCTCCCCGATCAAGCACGTCTTCTACGTCATCCGGGAGAACCGCACCTACGACCAGGTGCTGGGAGACATGCCGGAAGGCAACGGCGATCCGACGCTCTGTCTCTTCGGGGAAGACGTCACGCCCAACGCCCACGCGCTCGCGCGCGCGTTCGTGCTGCTCGACAACTTCTACGTCAACGCCGAGGTCAGCTACGACGGGCATGCCTACTCGACCGGCGCGTACGCGACCGACGCCGTCGAGAAGATGTGGCCGATGAACTACGCCTCGCGCGGGGGCCGCTACCTTTCGGAAGGCGGCGGCGCGTTGCGCAACGCCTACGGCAACGTGACCGCGCCCGCGAGCGGCTACATCTGGGACGCCTGCATTCGGGCCGGCGTCTCGGTCCGGAGCTACGGGGAGTTCGTCGAGGATCCCAACCCCGCCCGGCCACGCGAGTCCGACAAGAGTGGCGCCGGCGAATTTCAATCGGGCCCGGGACCCTACAAGGCGTCGGTCCCCGGCCTCAAGGGGCGCATCGCACCGTTCTATCCCCCCTTCGACCTGTCGATCCCCGACATGCGCCGCGTCGAGAAGTGGCTCTCGGAGTTCCGGCAATACGAGAAGGACGGAAGCCTCCCGTCTCTCTCGATCATCCGCCTCGGCGACGATCACACGGCCTACGTCCGCGAGGGATTTCCGACGCCGCGCGCGATGATCGCGGAAAACGACCAGGCCCTCGGACGCCTGGTGGAAGAGATCTCGGCGAGCCGCTACTGGAAGGACTCGGCGATCTTCGTCCTCGAGGACGACGCGCAGAACGGTCCGGACCACGTGGACGCGCACCGCTCGATCGCCCTCGTCGCGAGTCCCTGGGCGCAGCGGCGCGCCGTGGACTCGACGCTGCTCACGACGTGCGGAATGCTGCGCACGATCGAGCTCATCCTGGGAATCCCTCCCATGAGCCAGTGCGACGCCTCGGCGACGCCGATGTACCGCGCCTTCCAGTCGAAACCGGATCCCAAGCCCTACCGCCGCCGCGAGGCCCGCGTGTCCATCGACGAGATGAACGATCCGGCCTCGGCGGGAGCGGCCGTTTCCCTTCTCATGAACCTCGACGAAGCTGACCGCGTCCCCGACATCGGCGCCAACGAGATCCTCTGGAAGGCCGTGCGCGGCCAGGATTGCCCCATGCCCCCGCCCGTCCGCGCCGCCTTCGTCCGCCCCGTCACCCCGCCGCCAGACGAAGACGACTAAGCCCAGTCGAGAGTCGGCGTCCCGGGGCTTGAACTGCTGACTGTCGACTGTCGACTGTCGACTTCTTCAATATGGGGCGACCTGCTCCGCGATGACCTTCTTGTCTCCGACGACGACGATCGTGGCCTTGTCGGCCTGGATGTATTTCGTCGCCATCTGCTGAACTTCCGCCGGCGTCACGGCGTAAACGCGGGAGACGTAGGTGTTGAGGTAGTCGCCCGGCAGGCCGTGCAGGTCTACGAACGCGAGCTGCGCGATGATCCCCGTCCGAGAAGAGTTCTGCAGAACGAAAGTGCCCGCGATGTAGTTCTGAATTCCCTTCAGCTCCTGCGCCGGCGGGGCCTCGCTTTGCAGTCGCTTGATCTCGGCCAGGATCTCCTTCAACGAGGCGCCCGTGTCCTTCGTCGTGACGTCCGCCGTCTCGACCCAGTAGCCGTCGCGGTAGCGCGTGGAGACCTGGGAGTTGGGCGAGTAGGTATAGCCCTTCTGCTCGCGGATGTTCGACGTGATGCGGGAGCC
>Ga0070708_100001240_pt1 | contig 19632 bp, 22 predicted proteins | sample KBSK5503metaG_FD_65469 | JGI IMG/M metagenome (GOLD analysis project Ga0070708, IMG submission 65469) | Corn, switchgrass and miscanthus rhizosphere microbial communities from Kellogg Biological Station, Michigan, USA - KBS K5-50-3 metaG | ecosystem: Host-associated > Plants > Roots >... | reverse complement strand
GCCTTCCTCAATCGGACCGTGTCCTCGGCGGAGAGCAGAAAACGGGAGTCGGTGGTTTGGATCAGCCTGATGATCTCCTCGTCCGAATACCGTCCCTGCGACAGGCGGATCACGTCGAAGACGGAGATCGCCGCGAGAGACGCGGGCAACAGCGCCAGAAGGAGAATGAGAATTGGGACCGCAGGGAGACTGGAGAGTTTCATGGAGCCAGGTCCTGCAGGGGCAAACACCAGACTAGCTCCCGGCAATTCCCGGTCGGTATCCGGCCCAGCCCGACGCGCGGCCCGCCGCGGCCAGACGACGAACCGACCTCCAACCCCGGCCGATGAGGATGTCGTATTTCCGAAGCCCTACGCGGTTCCGAAGAGGAGAAGGTTGCCTTCGCTGTCCTTGAAGATCGCGTGCTCGCCCCAGGGCTCCTTTTTTGGCGGCTGCGTGAACTCGACGCCTTTGGCCTTCAGCTCCGCGTAGGTTGACGTCACGTTGTCGGCGACGAAGACGACGCCCGGCGCCGGCCCCGGTTCCGGGACTGCCCTCTTGAACAGGACGAGGAGGGTCTCGGCGCCCGGCACCTGCAGCTCGATCCATCGCGACTCACCCATCGACTGGTCCGTGAAGACCTTCAACCCGAGCTTCTTGGTGTAGAACTCGAGGGCGCGCGCCTGGTCCTGCACCGGCACCGCGGTGAACTTGATGCGCTTCAACATTTGAGCGTTCTCCTTTCGATCGGAGTTTTGCCACGACCGCGCCGAGCCTGTAAAGGCGCTTCTCCTCTGCTATAGTCTTTAAAGATATAGCCCATGACGACGTTTCGGCTCGACGATTACGTGGTGGACGTGCTGCTGAGGGACCTCGTCGGTCACGACCACAGCTCCGCCGCCTTCGAGGTCTACCTCTTCCTCTGGCGGCGCACGGTGGGCCGGCGCCGGAAATGGGAACGAATGAGTCACCGGCAGATCGCCCTGGAGACAGGCTTGTCGAAGAGTGCCGTGCAGCGGGCACTACGGATCCTTCACCGCTGGGGCCTGGTGCGGTCCCGGCGTCATCACGAGACAGACACGCCGGAGCACTCGGTCCAGCGCCCCTGGGCGGCCGGCTCCGGAAGATGACGGAGCGTCACGGTCCGAGGAGCTCGAACTCGCTGGTCACCGCGATCGCCTCGTGGATCGAGCGGTAGACCGGGCATTTCTGCGCGAAGAACCCGTGGACCCGTTCGACGGTCTCGCGGACGTTCTCGGGGGCCTTGAGGTGAAAAACGATGTGAATTCGCTTGATGACGAGCACGCCGTCCTCGTTCTCGATTTCCCCGCGGACATCTGCCGTGAGGTTCCCGTGGCTGGTGTCGATCTTGCGCGCCTCCAGCGCGCCTCCAAAGGTTCCAGTCATTCACCCGCCGGCAGCGGCCACGACGTAGTCGAGGGTCGTCGCATGCGGCTCCGACACGTCGGGTGAAACCCCGTAGTGCGCGGCGACCGCGCCATGGACGCCGAAGCGAATCGGTTCCTTCTCGGCTGGCAGGTATGCCAGGCGGATGGGGCCGGCAACCCGCTCGATTCGAACCGAGGAGACATAAGCAAGGTCGGCCATTTATCCCTCCTATCGTGAGGCCCGCAATATATGCCCTGTCCATCTGCGGTGACGCTCCGCGTGCAGGGGAGAGCGTCGCGAAGAAAGGCGACACTATCGCGCTCACTGCGGCGATAGGACCCCGGCGACTTGGTCTGCCAGCTTCTTGATCTCGTCGCCCTGCTCGCCAAAAAATGCTGGATTGGATCCGAAGGGTGAGGCACGACAGCGACGTGGTGATGTCGGTCTGTTCGGGCGCGTTCAAGCTGGGGGCGGCGGGCTTGCTCAGAGGAAAGAAGGCCACGACGCATCACGGATCGTACGCAGCGTTTCAGCGCGAGTTTCCGGACGTCGCGCTTCAGAAGAACGTGCGTTATGTGCAGAGCGACTCGAAGGTTTTCACCGCCGGCGGCCTGAGCGCCGGGATCGATCTCGCACTCCACATCGTCGAGCTGTACTTCGGCCGGAGCGTCGCGGAAAGCACAGCTAGGACGTTGGAATACGAAGGCAAGGGATGGATGGGTGACGGCGCCGCCGGTGTGAACTACGCGGAGGCGCCGGCGAGCTCCAATCCGTCCGATGGGCTTTCCGGAGGCGTCCTCGGAAACTGGCAAGGCTCGCTCGACCCGGACAGCGGCTCAATGCGCGTCCTGGTCCATGTCTGGCAGGACAAGGACGGCAGGCTGACCGGGACCGTGGACAGCGTGGACGAGGACGCCAGCGGCATTGCGATCAGCGCGATCCGTCGCGAAAAAGGCACCGTTCACTTCGAGATCGCCAGTCTCGGGGGCGTTTACGACGGCAAGCTCGATGGCGACGAATCAACGATCACCGGCACCTGGAAGCAGTGCGACGCCTCTCTGCAGCTGGTCCTCCACCGCGTCCGCAAGTAAGAGAGCGGAGGGAGGGTTCTTCGGCAGGAGGCGGCCTCGCTACCGGTTCAATCCCCGGGCGAGCTCGGTTGCCTCGGATGTGGCGCTGAAACAGCCTGAGCCCGCGACCGGCTCGAGGTTCAGTCCGCCTGGCGGCCGACCAGCCGCCAGAACCGCGTCTCGTTGAGCAGCGTGATCCGGTGCCCCTTCTCGCGCAACCGCTTGATCTCCATGAGCTTCAGGCCCGCCTCCCGTCCAGCGGCCTGCAGCGGATTCGGCCGCCCTCGGACGACGACCGTCGTCCGTACGGATGGCCCGTCGTGAACGATGGCGCCCGCCCGCTTCGCGGCGCGGGCAGCCTCGCTGCGGCGCCTCGTCAGGATGCCCGTGAAAGCGAGGTGGACTCCCTTCAGCGTCCGCGGCGCTCCCACATTCGGCAAAGCGGGCGGATTGCGGAGGGCCTCGATCAGCTCGTCGGCGCTCTCATACCGCTTTCGACGCTCGCCGATGCAGCGGTAGACGATCTCCTTCAAATGGTCGGTGCACGGGAGAAGCCGGATCTCGCGGGTGCGAATCCGTGTCCGCGCGTCTCCCTTCACGAGCATCCCGAGTAGCTGCCCCACCTGATAGACATCGTCGCGCGCCTGCCACTTGGGGGCGGCGCCTTCGAGGATGTCGCTCGGGGCTGTCAGCGGGTTCAGCGTTCCCGCGCTGGTCCCTCGCCGATCGCTCTGGTGCCGGACGATCCCGAAATCGCCAAGCTTCAGGCTCCGATCGTCGCAGACGAACACGTTCATCGGCGTGAGATCGCGATGGAGCATCTGGCCGCGGTGCAGTTTTCCGAGGACCTGGAGAATGCCCGCGATCTCGCGCCGCACGGTGGCCTCCGGCCATCTCTTGGCGGAGCGGTGCAGAAACGTCCTGAGGTCACCCTGGCTCGCGTACTCGAGCGCGAGGCAGTACAGGACGGGGCGATCGGGAAGCATGAGCGGGAAGGTGTCGAAGACACGGATCGCCCGCGGATGCCCGTCGAGCAGTTGCCCGAAGTACGCTTCGCGCAGCCATCCGTCGATCCGTTCGCTGACTTTGATGCAAACAACCCGGGGGACATCCCGCGAGCGCACGAGCCGGGTGGCGAGGTACGCCTGGCCGAATCCGCCTTCACCGATCAGCCGTTCGATCCGGTATTGGAGCCGCGTCTCCGGACTGGTTATGACCTGCGAGGGGACCAGCAGAAATCCCGTTTGACGAAGGAGAGCGCCGCCGGACATCGAGCGGGTCGTGGCGCCGGATATGTTTTTCATCAGACCCGTTCGATCGGCGTAGAGCGCGAACGAACCGAACGAGCATAGCGCATGCGAGAGCGTCAGCCCCGAGGGGGAAGAACCGGAAACAGTCTTGAGATCGTGTGTTGGATCGGTCCCTCGCGAGTCAGAGTTCCTTCCCGGCTGACTGACGGACGAAGAGGCCAATCCTTCGCAGGTCCTGTGGAGGCCTGCGTCTGAATCCCAGGCCGCACCGGCCGACTACTTAACGGACGCGGTCCTGCTGGCGCCCGGTGCGCCCGACGGCCGATGGGAGGAATCATGCCGAAGATGCGAGCGGTGCAGGTTTCCGGACCGAAAGGACCCTTCGAGACGGTCGAGCGCGAAATTCCTGTGCCCGGTCCCGGCTTTGTGCGGGTGCGCGTCGAGGCCTGTGGGATCTGCCACAGTGACTCGCTGACGAAAGAGGGGCTGTGGCCCGGGATCGAGTACCCGCGGGTGCCCGGCCATGAGATTGCCGGCGTCGTGGACGCCGTGGGCCCCGACGTCCCCGCCTGGAAATCCGGGGATCGCGTCGGGATCGGCTGGCACGGCGGGCATTGCGGTTACTGCGATTCCTGCCGACGGGGCGACTTTCTCACCTGCCGCATCGCGGCTCAGGTCCCGGGGATCTCCTACGACGGCGGCTACCAGGAGTACGTCTCGGTGCCCTCGGTCGCGCTCGCCCGGATCCCCGACCGGCTGACCGCGGCCGAGGCCGCGCCGCTCATGTGCGCCGGCGTCACGACGTTCAATTCCCTGCGGCATGCCGGCGCTCTCCCGGGCGACCTCGTCGCCGTCCTGGGTGTGGGCGGGCTCGGGCACCTCGGCGTCCAGTTCGCCTCGAAGATGGGCTTCGACACTGTTGCGATCGCTCGTGGCCGCGACAAGGAACCTCTCGCGCTCCGGCTCGGCGCCCGCGTCTATATCGACAGCCGCGAGCAGGATCCGGCCGCTGAGCTCATGCGTCTGGGCGGCGCCCGCGTGATCCTGGCGACCGTGACGAGCGGCGCGGCCATGACCGCCGTCATCGGAGGCCTCGGGACCGACGGCAACCTCCTCGTCGTCGGCGCTCCGCATGATCCGCTGCAGGTGCCTGCGGGGCTCCTCATCGGGGGTCGCCGCTCGATTGCCGGCTGGCCGTCGGGCCGATCGATCGACTCGGAGGACACCATGGCCTTTGCTGCCCGGACCGGCGTGCGCTCGATGAACGAAGCTTTCCCGCCTGACAAGGCTGCCGAGGCCTACGAGCGCATGATGAGCGGCGAGGCGCGCTTCCGAGTCGTTCTCACGAAGGCGGACTGACGCAGAGGACGAGCGCGATCCGACGACTCGCGCGTTTCTCGATCGCATCTCCCTGACGGCGCTGTTTCTGTGGCAAGACCTGCTCGGCTCCCAGCCAGGAGGTCGATGGGGTCGGCCGTGCTCAGTGGTACGTTCAGCTCCGAATCAGCCGTCATGATCGACAACATCATTCCTGCTTGGCGACAGGGGTTCCGGCGGCTTGGGTCCGCTCCCGCGAACGGAAGGCTGTGACCGCGGTCGGTAGGGGGCCTTGCGATGAGGCGGTCGTCCGCACGGCCGGCGAAGCGCTGGCTTGTGACACGTCAACCCGACGCTGGGTCCTGGCGGCCACGATCCTCGGCTCGAGCATGGCCTTCATCGATGGGACGGTTGTCAACGTCGCCTTGCCGATCATTCAGGAGCGGCTTGGCTCCTCGGTCCGGGGCGCCCAGTGGATCGTCGAGGCTTATGCGCTCGGCTTGTCTTCGCTCCTGCTCGTCGGAGGCGCCCTCGGCGACAGGATCGGCCGCCGCCGCGTCTTCGTCGCCGGAGTCGCCGTCTTCGCGATTGCCTCGGCGGCCTGCGGTCTGGCGGGAGACGTCCGCCAACTCGTGGCGGCCAGGGCTCTGCAAGGTGTCGGAGCGGCGCTTCTCGTTCCGGGCAGCCTCGCGCTCATCGGCTCGGTCTTCCCGGCCACCGAGCGCGGGCGAGCGATCGGGACCTGGTCGGGCTCGACTGCGGTTGCGACCGCGATCGGACCGGCCCTCGGCGGCTGGCTCGTTCAGGCAGTTTCCTGGCGCGCGGTCTTCTGGATCAACATTCTCCCGGCGGCGGCGGTCATTATGATCACCGTCCGGAAGGTTCCCGAGGCGCGTCAGGAGCGAACGCAGCCGGCCGATGTAGCGGGGCCGGCGCTCGTCACCGCGGGGCTCGGAGGAGTGGTCTTCGGTCTCATCGAGTGGACCGGCCGAGGCCTACGAGACCCCCGTGTCGCGGGGGCTCTCGCGCTCGGCGCCGCGATGCTCGTTCTGTTCGTGGTCGTCGAGCGATTCGGCGCCCATCCGATGCTGCCTCTCGACCTCTTTCGTTCGCGTGCCTTCGCCGGCGCCAATCTCGTGACCTTCTGCCTGTATGCCGCGCTGTCCTGCACGATGTTCTTCCTGTCGTTCGATCTGATTCAGGCTCAGGGCTTCACCCCGGCCGCAGCCGGAGCGGCCCTGCTGCCCTTGATCGTCCTCATCTCTCTCCTCTCTCGCTGGTCGGGTCGATTTCTGGATCGCGTGGGGCCGCGCCTTCCGCTCACGGTCGGACCGGCCATCGCCGCCGTCGGCTTCGCTCTGCTCGCGATCCCCTCCACCGGGGCGCACTATTGGTCGGCCTTTTTCCCCGGGATCTGCGTCCTCGGTCTCGGCATGGCCGTCACCGTCGCGCCGTTGACGACCGTCGTGATGAACGCCGTGGATCCAGGGCGAGCAGGACTCGCTTCGGGCATCAACAATGCCGTGTCACGGGTCGGGGGTCTTCTGGCGGTCGCGGTGCTGGGACTCCTGGTGTCGGCCGTGTTCAACCGCTCGCTGGATCGGCGTCTGCAGATCTCCGGTCTCGCGAACGTGGCCAGCCGCCTATCGCCTGAAGAGCGGTTGAAGATCGGCGCCGCTCGGCCCCCGCTGGGCCTGCCGGCCGATCAGGCTCGCGCGATCTCGAGCGCGATCGCCGGTGCGCTGGCGGCGTCGTTCCGAGTCGTGGCCCTCGCGTCCACGGCCCTTGCCGGTTCCGCGGCCATCCTCGGGGCATCGCTCTTCAAGCCAAGCGACAGCGGATCGTTCGCGAGTCGCGCCTGACCATCGTCAGGGATCTCGAACAACCTCGGTTTCGCTCTCCGCCGCGGGCAGGGCTCTTTCGGCGCGAATGAAACGAGGCCGAGGCGCGAGCGGTCAAGGGGCAGGTGCGGGCTGGGCGGTGAACCGGGTCGTCGCGAGCACGGCGAGGAATACGAAGAGCGCCAGAACGGCGAGCTGCGTGATCACGAACGGCGGCTCCTTCTGGGTTGGGGCGATCGCCTGGAGCGCGGAGATCTTCTCGAAGAGCTGGACGATCAGGACGAAGACGTTCAGATAGAGACCGAGCACGGCGCAGATGACGTAGATCCGACGCCAGGCGCCGGCGAGGTGAAGCGCGTACAGGGCCGCGATCGCGGCGGCGAGCACAAACAGCGACAGAATGCCGACCTTATGCGACGGCAGCAGGTGATCGAACGGGAAACCAAACCCCGTCACGGAGGTCGCCACGGTCGTGGCCAGGAAGAGCCCGGTCCACTCACCGAGCCGCTTGCCGGCGAGCAGCCCGAACAGGACGACGAGCCCCGAGCCGATCCCCACGAGACTCAACGCAACGTGAACAGCCGTGAAGGTCGAGGTCGTGAGGCCCCAGATCATGATGTCCCTCCCTTCCGATCCGCGGATGTTAGTCCGCGCTATCCATTGCTCCTCCGCGATGAAGCCGTCAGTACTCGAGAAGGCCCTCGTCGGGATAGCAGTACAGCCAGCGCTCTCCCGGTTCCGCCGAAGAGACAACCGGATGCCCCGTTGCGCGCGCGTGCTTGCTCGCGTGCCGGTTCGGAGAATCGTCGCAGCAACGCGTGCCGCCGCACTCCTGACAGGTCCGGAGATGAACCCAGCGCGCGCCGATCTTGACGCACTCTTCGCACTCGCGGCGCTTCGCCTGCCGCACACTCGCGACGGCGCGAAGATGGACGCACGCGGCGTCAGACGCCGCCGTCTCCCTCCTACTCATGAAGCACCTCATGGACAAACGTGATCGCGATTGAGCCTTCGCCCACGGCCGAGGCGACGCGTTTGACGTTGCCCCGGCGCACGTCACCGACCGCAAACACTCCCGGAAGACTCGTTTCGAGCAGATACGGACGCCGCGCGAGCGGCCAGCGCGAGGCGGCGAGCACCTCGTCCGAGAGGTCCGGACCCGTCTTGATGAATCCCTTCTCGTCGGTCGCGACGCAGCCCTCGAGCCAACTCGTGCTCGGAACCGCCCCCGTCATCGAAAAGACGTGCTGGATGTCATGAGTCGTGACGGCCCCGGTCTCGTTGTCGCGCCAGCTCACGCGTTCAAGGTGGTTGGCCCCTTCGAGCGCCACGATCTCCGTCCGCGGCCGGAGGACGATCGCCGGATTCGTCTCGATCCGGCGAATCAAGTATCGCGACATGCTTTCCACCAGTCCGGTCGCCCGGACGAGGACGTGCACGCGCTTCGCGGTCTGTGCCAGGAACACGGCTGCCTGCCCCGCAGAGTTGCCTCCGCCCACGACCACGACTTCCTCGTCGCGGCACAGTTGTGACTCGACCGGCGTCGCGCCGTAATACACTCCCGCGCCTTCGAACCGCGCCAGGTTCTCGACGCGCAACCTCCGATACTGCGCGCCGGTCGCGATGACTATGGTCTGGGCGGCAACGCGCGGACCGTGATCGATCTCGATCGCGTAGGGCCTCCTTTCGCAGAGGAACCGCCTCGCCCCCTTCGCGATCATCAATTCGGCTCCAAACTTCTCCGCCTGTGTCAGCGCGCGCGCCGCGAGCTCCTGACCCGAGATGCCGGTCGGAAACCCGAGGTAGTTCTCGATCTTCGAGCTCGAACCGGCCTGTCCGCCAGGCGCTTCGGATTCGAGCACGAGAACGTCGAGCCCCTCCGAGGCGCCGTACACCGCCGCCGCGAGGCCGGCCGGCCCCGCCCCGATGATCAGGATGTCGCGGAGGCGCGCCTGGTCGACCGCTTCGTTGAAGCCCAGACAATCGGCGATCTCGAGGTTGCTCGGGTTTCGAAGCACGACATTCTGACGGCAGATGAGCACCGGTACATCGCCCACTCCGACCCCGAACCGATCGAGCAGGTCCTGTACTCCGGAATCGCGGTCGAGGTCGACGAAGGTGTAGGGATGTCCGTTACGGGTCAGGAACTCCTTCACGCGCAGCGTGCCCTGGCAAAAGCTGGACCCGATGAGCACGGCGTCTCCGAACCCGTGAGCGATCAGCTCGACTCTCCGAAGGATGAAGGCTCGCATGAAGATGTCGCTCAGCTCGCTGTCGGTCTGGACGAGGGCAAGGAGATCGTCCCGTTTCACGTCGATCACTTCTCCCGATTCGCCGACCCGAAGAGTGACGAGCGCCTGCCTTCCAGAAAGCATGTTGATCTCACCTGTGAACTGGCCCGGCCTCTGGACCGCGACGATCTCCTCGCCCTTCTCCGACCGCCGGACGAGCTCGATGGAACCTGCGTTGACAACGAAAAACGACTCGACCTGCTGTCCCGCCGACGCCAATACCTCTCCGCCGCGAACCGGACGGAGGCGCCCGTGGGCGGCGACGCGGGCGACCTGCTCCGGCGTCAGCGTCGGGAAGACCTGGCCGGCGGGCGCGGAGAGCGTCACGTTGACGTCGGACTTGGGCGAAGTCCTCTCAACGCTCTCCTCGTCTGAAGGAGAATTCGGGTTTCTCCCGGTCTTCGGGAGCGATAAGTCTCGCGCCCCTGTCATGTGACCTCCCTTGGGCGCCCCGGCTTCACCGGTCACGGCGGCGGCGAGCCGACTCGGCGCGCATCCGCTGCATGGCGTCGGTCTCCTGATCGGAGTAGCGCTCCTCCTTCCAGGGGTCGGCGTGGAGATGGTATCCGTTCTCCTCCCAGAATCCCGGAACGTTGGCGTCGAGGAGCTCGAAACCGCGAACCCACTTGGCACTCTTCCAGAAGTAGAGCTTCGGCACCACGAGGCGGCAGGGGCCGCCGTGCTCGATCGGGAGGTCTTCGCCGTCGTGCCGGAAGGCCAGGAGGACGTCGTCGCCCCGAAGGTCCGCCAGCGAGATGTTGGTTGTGTAACCCCCCTCACTGTGGGCCATGACCGCGACCGCTTCCGGCCGGACGCCCACGCGGCGAAAAACTTCTGCAACGGCGACCCCCTCCCACCTGTTGTCGAACCGGCTCCAGCGCGTCACGCAGTGGATGTCGGAAGTGACCTCGACCCGCGGCAGCTCGAGGAATTCCTTCCACGTCCACGAGACGTCCTTCTCGACCAGGCCGAAGCACCGAAAGGCCCAGGTCAGCAAATCGGCGCGGGGCGTCTCCCCGTACGTGAGGACGGGCCACTTTTGCGTGAGGACCTGCCCCGGCGGAAGGCGCTCACTTGTTTCCTCCTCTTTCAACTCACCCGGCTCCATCGACATCTGCGCCGAGACGAGCCGCCACCTCTTCGCTTCCTCCGGGACTCCTGGGTTTGCTCACGATGTTGATTCTCCCTTCGATCGTTCGCCTCAGCGATCGCCATAGACGGGGATCGACGCCCCGTGGATGACACTGGCATCGTCGCTGCACAGGAACAGGATCACCCTCGCGATGTCGCGGGGCTTCGGCCACTTCGCGAAATCGGCCTTCGGCATCGCCTGACGATTCGCTTCCGTGTCGATGATACTGGGAAGGATCGAGTTCACGCGCACCCCCGTCCCCCTCACGTCGGCGGCCAGCGAATCCATCAAGGCGACCGCCGCGGCCTTCGAAGCGGCGTAGGCGGCCTGGCCGGGCCCGGGATCGACGGCGGCCTTCGATGCGACGTTCACGATCGCACCCTGTCCCAGCTTCAGCATGACCCGCACGGCCGCGCGCGAGAGCGCATAGCCCGACCGCAGGTTGAGATCCAGCATCTGATCGAAGGCTTTCGTGTCCAGCTCCCAGAGCCTCGCGCCACCGGCGTAGCCGCCTACCGCATTCACGAGGATGTCGAGCCGGCCGTGGCGCGCGACGGTTCCTTCGACGAGCTCGCTCGATGCCGCCTCGTCGGTGACGTCGACGCGCTGTCCGTCGAGACGCGATTCGGCCGCGCCGGCCTCGTTCGTCAGGAGTTCGAGCTCCTCCCGCCGGCGGTATGTGACCACGACGCGGGCGCCCTCTTCGAGAAATGCCAGGCTCACTGCGCGGCCCAATCCGCCCGTTCCGCCGGCCACGAGCGCCACTCTGCCGGAAAAGGTCGAAGTCATCGTACTGCCTCGTCATGCCTCGCTCGAGCCCGCGCTCGACCGTGGGGTCGTGCACGGCGCTCTCGCTGTCCATTCGGGTCGTGTCGGTCGGACCGCATCCCCCGTCGGGACATCACAGGAAGCTCATAAGGGCGTCCGTCGTTTCCTTCGGGCTCTCTTCGAGCACCCAGTGCCCGGTGTCCTTCAACACGACAACCTTCACGTTCGTGGCGACCGCTTTCGCCTGCTGCCCGAGCGCTTCGCCGTTGGCCTTCTCGCCGCCGACGGCGAGAACGGGCATGGTGAGCTTCGTCTCCGCGAGCACGGCGAAGTCGCGCGCCGCCTTCTGAAACGAAACGAAGTACGCCCAGCCGGCCCGCATGCGGCCCGGCCGGGAATAGGCCGCCGTGTAGGCCTTCCGGTCCGCCTCGGGAATCGAACGGTTCTTGTCGGCGGCGAAGTCGTTCCAGAAATGCTCGAAATAGATCCGCTCACGCCCTTTGACCAGCTTCTCCGGCGTCGGTCCGTTGAAGCGGAAATGCCAGATGCCGGCATTGTTGTAGATCGCCTCCCATCCGACGACTCCCGGCAGGAAGGCGTCCATGAGGACGAGCTTCTCCGTTTCCCCGGGGAATTGCGCGGCGTAGGCGTAGGCAACCATCAGACCGATGTCGTGCCCGACGACCCGAGCCTTCTCGACGCCGAGCGAGCGGGCGAGCGAGTGAATTCGAATGGCCGCTGACTTCATGTCCAGGCCGTCCACCGGTATTGCCGAGTCTCCGATGCCGGGCAGGTCCGGGGCGATGACCGTGAACCGCTTCGCGAGAAGCGGGATGATCGACCTCCACATGCGCGACGTCTCTGCGTACCCGTGCAGCAAGATCACCGTGGGCCCCTGGCCACCAGTCAGGTAATGCAGCTCGACGCCATCGACCTTCGAGGAGCGCGAGACGGGGCCGCCGTCAGGAGCCGCATTCACCGTCGTCGAAAAAGCAACGAAGAGGAAGAGGAAAACAGTCCCAACGGGATCCGGGAACAGCTGAAAGGCTCGTTTCACGGCAATCTCCTTCCTCTGGGATCTGCAGGAGGTCCTGATCGGGACTTGCGTCTCCATACCAGGTTCACCCCTCTGTGGGCGCATCGTTCAGCTCTTGATGAACGAGAGCAGTTCGGCGTTGACCCGGTCCTTGAGAGTCGTGCACATTCCGTGCGGGGCGCCCTTGTAGACCTTCAGTGTGGCGCCCTTGACGATCTTCGACGAGAGCAGGGCCGAGGCGCCGATCGGGACGATCTGGTCGTCGTCACCGTGCAGGATGAGCGTCGGCACGTCGAATTCCTTGAGATCCTCGGTCAGGTCCGTTTCAGAAAACGCTTTGATGCAGAAGTACGAGGCGGGGAGGCCGGCCATCATCCCCTGGAGCCAGAACGACTCGCGCACGCCTTCCGAGACCTTGGCGCCGGGCCTGTTGTAGCCGTAGAAGGGCATGCTGAGATCTTTCCAGAACTGCGAGCGGTCGGCGAGGACGCCGGCGCGGATCTGGTCGAACGCCTCGATCGGGGTCCCGCCGGGATTGGCGGCCGTCTTCAGCATCAGGGGCGGGATCGCGCCGATCAGAACGGCCTTGGCCACCCGCCTTGTGCCATGGCGGCCGATGTAGCGGGCCACTTCGCCGCCGCCCGTCGAGTGGCCGACATGGATCACTTGCTTCAGATCGAGCTCCTCGACGAGCGCCGCGAGGTCATCGGCGTAGGTGTCCAGATCGTTGCCGTTCCAGGGCTGGCTCGAGCGGCCGTGGCCGCGACGATCATGGGCGATGGACCGGTATCCGCGGGAAGCCAGGAAGAACATTTGGTCTTCGAAGGCGTCTGCCGAGAGCGGCCAGCCATGGCTGAAGACCACGGGCTGTCCGCTGCCCCAGTCGTTGTAATAGATCTGAGTGCCGTCTTTGGTCGTGATCGTGGACATGGAATCCTCTCCTTTCCTGCGGTCGGGGGAGTCGAACTCGCGGAATGCCCGCCGGCGTTCCTTCCCTGCAAGTACGCCGACGGTGTGTCCGCGATTCAAAGAGATTTTTTTGCGACTCGGCACCAAGAGGGTCAATCCTGAGCGTGCCCGATTCGAGGGTTCAGTCCCTTGCTGCGGGTGTCGGCACGGGCGTTGGGGGCAGCGACGGGGCCGGGCCGTTCGCGGAGGGCAGGAGCGAGACGCGAAGGTGGAAGAGATCGCCGACCGCGGAGGGCGCGGCTTTTCCGGCGAGGGAAATGTCGCGCAGCGCCGCGAGGAAGAGGTTGAAGCCCGGCCCCCACCTCATGCCGACCCCGAAGAACAGCCCTCCTCGCCGGTGTTTCGGCTGAGAGCCGAGTAGCCCAGGGCCCTGCACGAAGGCGCCGCGTTGCAGCCGTAAATGGGCCGCTGCTGGGCCGAAGCCACCGGGGACGCAAGGATCGTCGCGCCGGCGATCCCGAGGACGAGCCAACCCCCGCGCATGGTCGTGTCAACACCCGCGCCCCCACCGCGATTCCGTTGGATCCGACTCGGCGAAGCGAGCGAAAGCGGCGTTTGTGTCAGCCCGAGATCCAACGCGAGAATAGCGCCAGTTTGGAGAACGCCGACCGGGGTCGTATCGCCCGGCCTCGGCCGCTGAGGAGTTGCCGATGACACCTGCCCCGATAAAACCTTTGGTTCCGATCTCGGCCCTGGAAGCTCTCGACATCCGCGTCGGCACCGTCGAGAATGTCGAAGACGTCGCGGAATCTCGAAGGCTAGTGCGCCTGACTGTCAACTTCGGCGACCATCGGCGCACGGTTCTCGCGGGCATGAAGCGGGAACGGCCCGATCCGACGGAGATTCGGGGGCGCCAGGCGCTCTTCGTCGTGAACCTGGAGCCGCGGAGGATTCTGGGCGAGGTGTCGGAAGCCATGCTCCTCGATCTCGGTTTCGCTGACCGAATCAACCCAGTCCTGTCGATCCCGGAGCGCCCGGTGCCTGACGGCACCCGGGCGGGCTGACCTGGATCGAGGGGAGCGCTCGGGTCTGCCATGATCGGGCCGCTCGCGGGGTCCGAGCGGCACCGGATCGCCACGAGGATGCCGAAGACTCCGAAGAGCGCGAGAACGGCGAGCAGCCGTCGTTCTGTTGTCAACTTCCGAGGGGACGTCTCGTTCAGCGGCGGGCGAGTCGCGCGGCGCTTCGGATCGAGCGTCACTTAAGAGTTCCCTTAATCCGATCGGGCTGGCAGTCCGGTTGCTAAGATCGCCCTCGGGAGGCGATGCCATGAAATCACTGAGAAGCGGGATGAGTCTGCTGGTCGCAGCGGGCTTGCTGTTTTGCGCGCCCTACCCGGTGACTGGGGACGACGGCAAGGAAAGGGTCTTCCACGCGAGGCTCGACGGCGCGCACGAAACTCCTTCGATCTCCACCCTCGCAACAGGGGCCTTTCGGGCCACGCTGAACTCGGCTGGCGATGAGCTGTCGTACGAGCTTGAGTATTCGGGCCTCGAGGGGGGCAACACGCTCTTCGCCCACGTGCACCTCGGACAGAAAAGCGTCGCCGGCGGTGTGATGTTCTTCCTCTGCGGCGGCAGCGGGAAGCCGGCCTGCCCCAACGGAAGCGCAACGGTGACAGGCACCGTCAACGCCAGCAACATCATCGGTCCGACCGGGCAAGGCATCACGCCAGGGGAATTTGGCGAAGCGATTCGAGCGATGCGCGAGGGAATCGCTTACGCGAATGTCCACACCGCCACGTTCCCAGCCGGTGAGATTCGCGGGCAGATCAACAGCAACAGCGCGGATCGGTAGTCCGCCTGTTTCAGGACCGCCAGGGCCGCGGGCCGTTCGCCCCGGAAGGGCAGTCCTGACGCCGCTCAGATCCGCTGACTGACTGCCAGAGTGTTGCCCTCGCTGTCTTTGAACCAGGCGGTCTTCGCGCCGCCTCCTGTCGCGATGCTGTTCACGGTCTTGATTCCCGGTTGATCGTACTCCTCGAAGACCACGCCCCGGGCCTTCAGGTCAGCCACCTCGGTCTCGACGTCGGCAACGTTCCAGAATGCAGTGCTGGCCTTCGAGGTGCCTGCGCCGGGGGATGTGTACATGAAGAACCACGTTCCCTTGCCGCACAGGTAGATGACAGCGTGAGGGCCGTACTCCTCCTTGGGCTCGAAGCCCAGAGTCTTCTCGTAGAACTTCCTGGCTCGGGCCAAGTCAGCAACAGGGACATAGGGCACTATCTCTGCGTCTTTCAGCATGATTTCCTCCTCCAGGAACATCGCGGACCGATTCGAATTACGTGGGCGCGTCGGTCTGCTTCGGACTGTCGGAAACGGCCTCTGCAAGGGGCGTGCTCAGGCTCGCGGTGACGAGCAGGAAGGGAAGCCGGCGGTCACGCAGTCATGGCCCTGAGACGTGCCGCACCCGGGCGGCTTGCGACGATGCGAGCGCCGCTCTTCAAGACAGCGGCCGCGCGCGACCCCTCATGCGGCTCGATCGAGACGACGAAATCGAGGTTGACAACGTGAGACCGGTGGATCCGCACGAAGCGGCGGGGATCGAGCCGGGTCTCGAGGTCTTGCAGGCGCGCGTGGATCAGGTGCTCCCGCCCGCCGGCGTGCAGCGCCACGTAGTCGTCGCACGCCTCGAGACGCTCGACGCTGTCCAGGGGGACCGCGATCACGCGCCCCCGCTCCCTCACGAACACACGCGTGATCGGTTGAGAGGCCGCGAGCGCCTCCCGGGCGCGCGCGACGACGGGGGGCATCCCATGCTCGAGGGCCGCGCGGCTGCGCTCGGCCGCGGCCCGAACGCGTTCCCGGCCGAAGGGCTTCAGCAGGAAGTCGAGCGCGCCGATCTCGAACGCCGTGACGGCGTACCTCTCGAAGGCGGTGGTGAAGACGATGTAAGGACGGTGCGTGATCTGCTCGACGACCGCGAGGCCAGTGACCCCCGGCATCACGATGTCGAGGAAGAGGATGTGAGGCCGGAGGACATTCACGGCGCGGATCGCCGCCAATCCGTCGCCGGCTTCGTGGACCTCTCCGACCCAATCGAGAGTCTCGAGATGGCCGCGGAGGGCCCGGCGCGCCAGAGGCTCGTCGTCGGCGATCACGACGACCGGCTTACGAGTCACCCGTGTCCTCCTGCGGCGGCGGCTCGCAGGGCAGCTTGATCGACACTTCGTAGCCGGGTTCGGCGTCGGCGTTGACCCTCAGCACTGCGGCTTTGCCGTAGACCGCGTCGAGACGCTCCCTGAGCGCTCGCAACCCGTAGCCGGGCCGGGCCTCGTCGGGAGTCTTCGGTCCGGTCCCGTCGTCTCGGACTCGAAGGAGAAGAGTCGGCCCATCCACGCGCGTGGAGATCTCGACACGGCCGCCTTCGACGCGGTTCGCGATGGAATGTCGGACGGCGTTCTCGACGAGCGTCTGCAACGCGAAGGACGGCGTGCTGCAGGCGTACGAGCGCGGGTCGATGTCCCGCGAGACGCTCAGCCGTTCCGCGTAGCGAAGCTGCTCGAACTCGAGGTAGCGCTCCGTGAACTCCCACTCGTCGCGAAATGGGACCGTTTCGCCCGGGTCCTCCCGCAGCGTGTGTCGCAGGATGTCGCCGAGCTTCTCGACCGCGTTCTCGGCGCGAGCCGCGTCCTGCCGGACGAGAGCGCCGACGGTATGCAGCGCGTTGAAGAGAAAATGCGGATTGAGCCGGCTGCGCAGCGCCTCCAGACGCGCCTCGACGAGCGCCCTCTCCGCGCGCAGGGCCCGGCGCTCGCTTGCGTTCGCCCGCTCCCGGATCTGGATGGAATACGAGACCCCGGCGACCAGGCCGTAGAGCCAGAGTCCCATCAGGAGCTGCCATCCCACGACGCGCGAGGACACCACGGCTGCCATGTGCTCTCGAAACGGCTTCGCCATGAAGAGCGCCTCGGCCCAGTTCATGGCGGCGAGCCACGCGACCGCGTAGGCCGAAGCCGCCGCGAAATGCTTCGCGTAGAAGACGAGTCGGACACGCAGCGGCCAGGGCTGGCTCGCGCAGAAGCGCCAGACGGCGATGCCAAGGATGGCGGCGCTGCCGATCGCGATGACGCCCGACCAGAGCGCCCTCGCGAGCTTCTGGCCGGCATACGACAGGAAGAAGAGGACCCAGAAGAGGAAAAAGGGGAGCCAGGCTCCCACGAGCGTCAGGGTCCGGGCGACAACGACACGAGCGCGCATGGGCCGCAGTCTCAGGATAACGCGAGTCGGTAGCTCCGCCGGTCGATTCGCCGACCGGATTCGCGGGTTTACCGAAGACCTCTGGCGGCGACACGCGGCGGATCCTCTATCGTGTGGGCGCGAGGTGTCACGAAGGGCTAGTGTGCGTTGGCGCGAGATGAAGGAGGGTGTCGTGAGAACTCTGGCTGCAGTCGCGATGATGGTCCTGTTGGGGGCGGCCGCTCCAGCCCCCGGCCCCGCTCGCCAGAAGGTGGCGAAGATTGTCCCTCGAATCCAGAAAGCGGACTACGAAGACGATCGGCAGGCTCTGCTGAGCCTCGCGGCCGAGCTCGTTCCCTACACGGAGAACAACCCATTGGCGTCGCGGGCGCTGTACTGGCGCGGCTTTGCGCTGTGGCGCCGCGCCCTGAATGGATTCAACGATTCCGTCGACCCGAAGGAGCTCGAAAGGGACCTCACCGAAGCAGTCAAAGCCTTCACCGACACCATGGCGAAGGACCCGGAATTCGTGGACCCCAAGGTCGGAGCCTCTGCGTGCCTGTTTTCCCTGGCGTTCCTGAACAAGGACGACGCAGAACGGAGGCAGGGCTACCTGTCGCAGGGCATCCGGCTGCTGGAGGAGGCCAAGAAGGCGGCTCCTCAGAATCCCCGCGTTCTCTGGGTGCAGGGCGGCGGCGAGTGGTGGGTGCCGGTCGAGCGAGGGGGGGGCCAGGCGAAGGCGATTCAAACCTACGAGCGAGGATTGGAATCCGCACGCAAGCAGAAAGGCCGCGTGAGCGATCCGCTCGAGCCCTCCTGGGGGGAGCCCGAGTTGCTGATGAGCCTGGCTTGGGCCTATCTCAACCGCGCGGCGCCGGACACCGTCGCGGCGGAGTCCAACGCCCGGGCCGCGCTGGCCCTCGTTCCAAACTGGCACTACGCGCGGGACATCCTCCTGCCTCAGATCCGCGCGAAGGCGCCCCAGGCGATGCAACCGCCTCCCCACGGCGACCCCGCGCGGAGAGACCCAAGCTCCGCGGACTTCGATTTCCTGGAAGGAAAGTGGGCGATCGTCTACAACAACGCGCAGCCCGGAATCCCGCCCGACCTTCGAGGCACCTGGACGGCCACGAAGCAGGCGGACGGCCGCGTCCTTTATGACGAGTTCCGGATTCTGGGCCCCAAAGAGGAAACCGCCGCGCTCGGCGCGAGCTACCGGGTCTTCGATCACGTCCGGAAAAAGTGGGATTGCCGTTACGTCCAGCTGATCTTGCCTGGAGAGGAGGGATCTCAACAGCTCGCGCAATGGGCTGAATTCACGGCGTGGCCGGAGGGCTCGACCCTCCGCGTTGACCAGCAGGGCAGCCGGAGCTCGCTGCGAATCACCTACTACGACATCACAAAAGACCATTTCCGCTGGAAAGCCGACGTCTCGACCGATGGGGGAAAGACCTGGAAAACGGAACAGATCCTGATCGAGGCCCGACGAGTCACCGGCCCCGGCCCGAGGCCGTAGGTCCACTGGCTCGGACGGGAATCGGAACGCTGCCGATCGGCGCGGTTGTCGATGGGGAGTCAATCGCGGACGATCTCGCCGCTGGAGACCGGGACTCGATCCGGAACGCCGCAAGACGGTGGCGCGTCGACGAACAGGAAAGGATCGATCGACTGAAGCCCTGAGACATTCGCGGAAGGCCGCTGTTCTGTTCATTGAAAGGACAAAGAAAGTCCGACGCCAACGGCGTGTTCGCTTCGGGCTCCTTGATCCGGGCGGAACCACGAGGATACGATTTCGCCCATCTATGAAGGAGAAGGAATCCATGAGAAGAAATCGTATTGCGGCCGCGACGGCCATCATCTTCGGCTTCGGTTCGCTCATTGGAGGAACGGCGTCACCGGCCGCAGCCGGAGGGCATCAGGCGTTCGGGTTCAACGCTCCTCTCGTTTCCGGATTCCCCGGAGGCCGCTCGGCGGAAATCACCGGAGGCGGCGCCTACGACCTGCCGGACTTTGTCCATTCGGGCGGCGGCTTTCGTTGCCTTTCGGACATCGCCGCGGGACCATTCAATGGATGCCTGGCCGGGCAGGGAGTGCGCTGGGACACATCGAAGCTGCTCGCGTCCACGACCTTCAAATGCACTGGTGCCGCCAGCGAAGCCCTGAAGACGGCGAAAACCGGAGACAAGACCGTCGTGCTGTTCGCCGACTTCTACCGGCAGGGGGACGGGAACGACGAATCCTTCACCGCCCAGATGATCGTCTCGGAAACCGATCTGGATCCCGTCGCTCCGGGTGTCCAAAACGTCTGGATACAAGGAATCGGTTGCGGGACGGCGATCGCCAACTTCAACTAGAGCGGTGTCCAGCCCGGCCGGGCGTATATCAGTTCTGACATAGACCGGCCGGCGTCAG
>Ga0070708_100001238_pt1 | contig 19640 bp, 19 predicted proteins | sample KBSK5503metaG_FD_65469 | JGI IMG/M metagenome (GOLD analysis project Ga0070708, IMG submission 65469) | Corn, switchgrass and miscanthus rhizosphere microbial communities from Kellogg Biological Station, Michigan, USA - KBS K5-50-3 metaG | ecosystem: Host-associated > Plants > Roots >... | reverse complement strand
TGATCGCCTTCCGCGGGCTGCAGGGTATCGGCGGCGGCGGCCTGATCTCGCTCGTGTTCGCGATCATCGGCGACGTGATCCCGCCCCGCCAGCGCGGCCGCTATCAGGGCTACTTCGGCGGCGTCTTCGGCGTGGCCAGCGTCGTCGGCCCGCTGGCCGGCGGGTTCGCCGTGGACAGCCTCAGCTGGCGCTACATCTTCTACGTCAACCTGCCGATCGGGCTCGCCGCGTTGATCGTCACCAACCGGGTGCTGAGGCTGCCGGTGCGCAAGCGCCAGGTGCTGATCGACTGGTGGGGCGCGCTGCTGCTGGTCGCCGGCGTGTCCTGCATCCTGCTCGGCACCCAGTCCGGCGGCAGGGATTTCCCGTGGGCATCCTGGCAGATCATCGGCCTGTTCACGCTGGGCGCGGTGATCCTGGCCGGTTTCGCGGTCAGGGAGAAGCTGGCGCCCGAGCCGATCCTGCCGCTTGAGCTGTTCCGGATGCAGATCTTCACCGTCGCCAACATCGTCTCCTTCGTCAGCGGCGTTTCCATGTTCGGCGCGCTCGCCTTCCTGCCGCAGTACCTGCAGCTCGTGCACGGCGTCTCGGCCACCGAATCGGGCCTGCTGCTGCTGCCGCTGCTGGTCGGCCTGCTGGTAATGAGCATCGGCTCGGGCCGGTACATCTCCCGCACCGGCCGGTACCGCTGGTTCCCGCTGGCCGGCACGGTGCTGGTGACCGTCGGCCTGGCGCTGCTCAGCCGGCTCGGCGCGCACACCTCGCTGGTCATCGTAAGCCTGGACATCCTGGTGTTCGGTGCCGGTCTCGGCCTGTTCATCCAGGTACTGACCCTGGTGGTGCAGAACGCGGTGCCGATGCGGCAGATGGGCGTCGCGACCTCATCGGTGACGTTCTTCCGCTCGATGGGCGGCGCGATCGGGGCATCCGCGCTCGGCGCCGTGCTGACCGCGCAGATCGCTCATGAGCTGCCGCGCTTCCTGCCGCGTGCCGCGCTGGCCGGCGGCGGCAACAAGGTAGCCGAGCTGGTGCAGAGCCCGGACGCGCTGCGCGCGCTCAAGGTCAGCCATCCCGCCCTGCACGAGGGCATCATCCAGGCCTACTCCCGCGGCATTGACCGGCTGTTCCTGGTCGCCATCCCGGTGTCGGTGCTCAGCGTGATCGCCGCACTGTTCATCAGGCAGGTCCGGCTCCGGGGCAGCAACATCACCGTCCCGGCGGCCGGCGCCGCGGCGGCCGGGGCCGGCCCGGATGCCGCCCAGGTTGCCCCCGGCGGGACGCACTGATGCCCGGCGTGACCATCTCAGCAGGCTACGGAGCCGGCGGCAGCATCATCGCCCCCGAAGTCGCCAGGCGGCTCGGCCTGCCGCTGATCGACCGGGCGATCAGCTCGCGCGTCGCCGCGCAGCTGCAGGTGTCCGTCCAGGAGGCCGAGGGCGGTGAGGTGCGCCGGCCGCTGGTCGACCGGTTCCTTGCCGTGCTCGCGCCACTGGCCGGCGGCGTGCTCTGCGCGGGCACCGATGCGGCTCCGCCGGAAGCGCTGCCGCCGCCGGATGACGCGGCGCTGTTCCGCGAGCAGGCCGAGGCGATCATGACGGCAGCGCTGCAGGACGGCGCCGTGATACTCGGCCGGGCCGGCGCCGCCGCGTTTCACCAGCGGCCTGACGTGCTGTGCGTGCGCCTGTTCGGGCCGCCGGACGCGCGGATCGCGCAGGCGGCCCGGATCGAGCACGTCGATCAGTCAACGGCCAGGCAGCGCCTGCCGGGGGTGGACCGCGCCCGCGCGCAGTACGTCCGCCGGCTCTACGCCATCGACATCGACGACCCTGGCCTGTACCGGCTGCAGATCGACAGCACGGCCCTGCCGCCGGATGCTTGCGCCAGCCTCATCGCGACCGCTTACACGGAATTCATCCGCCGCTGAGCCAGCCGGCCGTCGATCGTGCCGGTGGCCTGCCGGCAGTGTCCGCGAGACTCGCCAGGCACGGTCGCCGAAAATTGCCCTCTTGACGTGCCGCGCATTGCCGACCTATGTTTCACTCCAAATACTGTTCCACGATGTCGAACAGTATTTACGATCTAGCTCGGCTCACAGAGGGAGGTGAGGAGCCCGCCGCCTGCCTCAGCGAGACAGCCGACGGGCGAACCGCATGGCAGCAACACCCACGACCCCGCAGAAGCTCCTTGCGGAGGCGATCGGAACCGCCTGCCTGGTCTACGTCGGCGCTGGCTCGGCAGCCGCGACCGGCGTTATCGCGGCCGGCACCAAGGTGCCGTTCTCGATGGCCCAGCTCGGCATGATCTCGTTCGCCTTCATGTTCGTCATCGTCGGCGTCGTCTACGCGATCGGCCACGTCTCCGGTGGCCACATCAACCCGGCAGTCACGCTCTCGCTGGCGGTCTCCGGCCAGTTCCCCTGGCGGGATGTGCCCGGCTACATGATCGCTCAGGTGGGCGGCGCGGTGGTCGGCGCGGTTGGCTACTTCGTCACGCTGGGCAAGGCCGCTGCCGTCGCGGCGGGCGGAGGCGTCACCGCGTACAACTCAGCGACGATGGGCTTCGGCCGGGCGACGCTGATCGAGGGGATCGGCACTGCCATCCTGGTCTTCGTCATCTTCGGCGTCATCGATCACCGCGCAGTCCCCGGCTGGGCGCCGATGGCAATCGGGTCGGCGGTCTTCGCCATCATCATCATCCTGGGGCCGGCCACCGGCGCGGCCATCAATCCTGCCCGTTACCTGGGCGCGATGATCTGGCAGAGCGGATTCGGCGGCACTGTGTCGTGGTCGCAGGCACCCGCCTACATCATCGGCGAGCTCGCGGGCGGAGTGCTCGGCGGACTCGCTTACATCGGCCTGTCACGCACCCGCTCGGCGGCCGCCATGACGAGCCTCGCACCGACGGACCCGAGCCCCAGCAACGAGAAGATCCGGGAAGGCACATCATGAAGAAGCTCATCAACAGCCCTGACACCGTGGTGGCCGACGCGCTGGCCGGCCTGGCCGCCGCGCATCCCTCGCTTGCCGTGGACGTCGAGAACAAGGTGATAACGAGGTCGGGCGGCGCGACTGCCGGCAAGGTCGGCCTGGTGTCGGGCGGCGGATCCGGGCATGAGCCGCTGCACGGCGGCTTCGTCGGCTACGGAATGCTCGATGCCGCCTGCCCGGGCGAGGTGTTCACCTCGCCAGTCCCCGACCAGATGCTCGCCGCCACCCGGGCGGTCAACGGCGGCGCCGGCGTGCTGCACGTCGTGAAGAACTACACCGGTGACGTGCTCAACTTCCAGATGGCAGCCGAACTCGCTGAAGACGAGGGCATCGAGGTCGCGCCCGTCGTGGTGAACGACGACGTCGCGGTGCAGGACTCGCTCTACACCGCGGGCCGCCGCGGCACCGGGGCCACTGTCTTCGTGGAGAAGATCGCCGGGGCGCTGGCGGAACGTGCCGCCCCGCTGGGCGAGGTGGCGGCCACGGCGCGCGAAGTCAACGACCGCAGCCGGTCCTTCGGCATCGCGCTGACCTCGTGCACCGTCCCCGCCGCGGGCAAGCCCACCTTCGAGCTTGGCGAACGCGAGATCGAGCTCGGCATCGGGATACACGGCGAGCCCGGCCGCACCCGCGCCCCGCTCGCGACCGCCCGGGACATCACGGCCGCGGCGCTGGATGCGATTGACGCCGACCTGCCGCTGACCGGTGACCTGCTTGTCATGGTCAACGGCATGGGCGGGACTCCGCTGATCGAGTTGTACCTCGTCTACAACGAGGTGCACAGATACCTGGCCGGCAAGGGCGCCCGGATCACCAGGAACCTGGTGGGGAACTACATCACGAGCCTGGAAATGCAGGGATTCTCCGTGACGGTGGGCCGGCTCACCGATTCGCTGACCGACCTGTGGGATGCGCCGGTGCAGACGCCTGCGCTGCGCTGGGGACGATAGAACGGTAATTCCGTTGCTTACCGTCTCGCCTCGCAAAGGAGCGCTCATGGACGCCGCATTCTTCCGCGCCTGGATCGCGGAGTCCGCAGCCGTCGTCGAATCGCAGCGCGATCACCTGACCCAGCTCGACGCCGCGATCGGCGATGCCGACCACGGCATCAACCTGGCTCGCGGATTCAGCGCCGTCACCGCGGCGCTGGACCAGGCTGCCACCCCTACCCCCGGCTCAGTGCTGAGGCTGGCCGGATCAACGCTGATCTCCAAGGTGGGCGGGGCATCGGGCCCGTTGTACGGCATGGCGCTGCGGCAGGCGGGCAAGGCGCTCGGCGATGCGCCGGACGTGGACGCCGGCGCGCTGGCCGGCGCGCTCGACGCGGCGCTGGCCGGCGTCCAGAAGCTCGGCGCGGCGCAGCAGGGCGAGAAGACCATGGTGGACGCGCTCGCGCCGGCCACCAGCGCGCTCGCCGTGGCACTGGCGGAGGGGGCGTCACCGGCCGACGCCTTCTCCGCGCTCGCGGCCGCGGCCGAGGCGGGGGCCCAGGCGACGATCTCGATGCAGGCGCTGAAGGGCCGGGCGAGCTACCTCGGGCCGCGCAGCGTCGGTCATCAGGACCCGGGCGCGGCGTCGACCGCCCTGATCCTGGGAGCGCTCCGCGATGTCGCGCTGCGGCAGGCCAGATGAGCCCAATCGCCCGCTTCAGAGGGCTGCCCGTCTCCGCGGGCATCGCCACGGGCAAGCTGCACATCGCCGACGCGGCCGGCCCGGCTACCGCTACCGCCGACGAGGTAAGGGATGCGTTCGCCGCCGTCGCCGCGCAGCGCTCCGCGCTCGCTGACCGGCTGCGCGCCGCCGGGCGCGGCGAGGAGGCGGCCATCATCGATGTTGCGGCGCTGATCGCCGCGGACCCTGCCCTCGTCGAGCCCGCGGTGGCGGCAGTGCGCGAAGGCACGGCGGCGGCCACGGCGGTGCACCAGGCATCGGAGGCTCAGGCTGCGATTCTCGAGGCACTGGCCACGCCCGAGCTTGCCGAGCGATCCGGCGACGTCCGCCAGGTCGGGCACGCGGTCCTCGACCAGCTCGGCAGCGCCGCCGCGGCCGCCCGGCCAGCGGGTGACTTCATCCTGGTCCGCCGAGAGGTAAGCCCGGCCGACCTGATCGAGCTCGCCGACGCGGGACTGGCCGGCGCGGTCTCGGTAGCGGGCGGCGCAAGCTCGCACGCGGCGATCATCGCGCGCGGCCTTGGCGTGCCGATGGTGACTGGCGTGGACGCGGCGGTGCTGGCCGCGCCCGGCGGCCAGCAGGCCATCGTCGATGCCGAGGCCGGGGAGCTGATCGTCGGCCCGGATCCGGCGGAGCTTGCCGCCGCGGGACACCCGGACGGCGCGGGCCAGCGGCCGGCTCAGGCAGGCGATCCGGCCAGCACGGCCGACCGGCACGAGATAACCGTGCTGTGCAATGTCGCGTCCGCCGCCGAGACCCGGCGCGGGCTTGCCTCGGGAGCCGCGGGGGTAGGCCTGCTCCGCACCGAGATCCCCTACACCAGGGCGCTGGCCTGGCCGACGAAGTCTGAGCACCTGGGGCAGCTGGCACCGATTCTCAGCCTGCTCGCGGGAAAGCCTGCCACGGTCCGGCTGCTCGATTTCTCCGGAGACAAGATCCCGCCGTTCCTCGGCGCGGCGCCCGGCCTGGCCGCGCTGCTCGCGCACCGCACCGCGCTGCCCGATCAGTTGCACGCCGTACTGCAGGCAGGCCGCCGCACCAGGCTCTCGATCCTGATTCCCATGGTCAGCTCGCTCGGCGAGGTAACGCAGGTCCGGGACGCGCTCGTGCGGGCCGCCAACGCGGCCGGTACCGGCCTGCCGAGGCTGGGGATCATGGTGGAGCTGCAGTGCACCGCCGCGACCGCCGAGGCCTTCGCGCCCGAAGTCGACTTCTTCTCGATCGGCACCAATGACCTGACCGGTCAGGTGCTCGGCCTGGACCGGCGGGATCCAGCGGCGAGGCCGGCCCTCGCCGCGCATCCGCGGGTGCTTGCCCTCATCGCGCAGGTCGCTGATGCCGGGCGGCGAGCTGGCATCGGAGTCTCGGTCTGCGGCGACTCGGCCGCCGATCCGCTGGTGCTGCCGCTGCTGGTCGGCTTCGGCCTGGACACGCTCAGCGTCCCGGCCGCGCACGTGCCGCGAGTCGCGGCGCTGCTGGCCGGACTCGACTACCGGTCGTGCGCGGTGCTGGCTGCCGAGGCGCTGCGCGCCTCGACCGTCGAAGAGGTGTGGAAGCTGGTGCAGGCCCGATGAGCTCAGCTGAGCGCGGACAGCACCGTGCCGCTGCGCCCGGCGCCAAGGTCCCTGGACACCGAGCGGGCGGACTCCACCACGGCGCGGGCGAGGTCATCCCTGGCCGATGGCGAAAGCAGCCGCTCAGCCGGCCCGACCACGCCGATCGACCCGGCGACCCGGCCCTCCCGGTTCACGATCGGGGCGGCCACGCCGCCGTCGCCCACCGTCGCCTCCTGGTCCTCCACGGCATAGCCCTGCCGGCGAACCTGAGCCAGCGCACGGCCGAGCGCGGCCCTGGTCGTCTTGGTCCGGCCGGTCAGCGATGGCAGGTCGCCGGCCATCGCGCGCGCGCTCGCGGCGGCGGGCAGGTGCGCGACGATCGCGTGCCCGAGCGCGCAGGCGTGCCACGGGATCGCGGCGCCCACCTCGAGTATCTGCACCGTGTTGTCCGGCCGGAACACGTGGTGCAGCACGATCACCCGCGAGCCGGACAGGGTCGCCACCCAGACCGCCTCGTCCGCGCGCTTGGCGAGGGCCTCCGCCCACCGGAGCGAGCGGGCACGCAGCTCGGAGCCGTCCAGGTAGGCGTTGCCGAGCTGGAGCACGCCTGCCCCAAGGCTGTACTTGCCGGTATCCGCATCCTGCGCGACGAGATCGTGCTTCTCCAGCGTGCGCAGCAGCCCGTAAACGGTCGGCTTGGCCAGCCCGACCCGCTCGGCAATCTCGGTCACGCCCAGGCGCGGCGTGCCGGAACCGAGCACACCGAGAATCGCGGCCGCGCGCTCCACAGACTGGATCATGGAACCCTTTCGGTGATGTCGAACAGTATTCAGGATAGGCCATGAGCGACGAAGCGAAGGTAGGGATCGTGCTCGTCTCGCACAGCGCCGCGCTGGCCGAGGGCACTGCCGAGATCGCCGGGCAGATCGGCGGCGGGACCGTCGTGATAGCCACCGCGGGCGGGACGGAGGACGGCAGCATCGGGACCAGCATCGCCAAGGTCCGGCGCGCGCTCCGGCTCGCCGATGCCGGCGCCGGCGTGGTCATCCTGCCCGACCTCGGCAGCTCGGTGCTGACGGTCCGGGCGCTGCTGTCCGAGTCGGAGAATCTGCCCGGGCCGCTCGCCGTCGCCGATGCTCCGTTCGTGGAGGGCACGGTCGCGGCGACGGTCACCGCGGCGGCGGGCGGGGATATCAAGGCAGTGCTCAGCGCGGCCGAGGAGGCACGTCATGCCAGAAAGCTGTGAGGCCGCGGTCACGCTGTCCGGCGACCTGCACGCCCGCCCGGCCGGGTCACTGGCGATGGCGGCCGCGAAGTTCGCATCCGCCGTCGAGCTGACCGTGGGCGCCAGCAAGGCCGATGCCAGGAGCGTGCTCGCCGTGATGGGACTTGGCGCGACCAGCGGCCAGCAGGTCACCGTGCGCGCCGCGGGACCGGATGCCAGGCAGGCCGTCACCACCATGATCGGTATCCTCGCCGACGCGACCAGGGTCGGCGACTAGGGACTGGCTCCTGGCCAAGCGGCCACGGCCATGGTTCAAGCCGGTCAGCGGCTCGCCCAGTAGCCGCCGGAGCCCTTGGTCTCGGCCATGCTCTCCGGCGTCTCGAACCCTGGGGCGAGCGAGGCGGAAGTGCCAGGCAGCACCTCGTGATGCTCGATGTTGAGCAACCGCAGCCAGCTCTGCTGGCCGAAGGTGAGCGCGATGAAGCAGCCGAGTTCCACCAGTTCCGGCTCCGTGAAATGACTGTGCAAGCGCTCCCAGCGGGCGTCGTCGTCCGGCAGCCGCCAGGCGATGGCCTCCGCGTAGGCGAGCGCCGCCTTCTCCCTGCCGTCGAACCGCTCTGACGTCTCGAAGTTCAGCAGGTCGTCGTACTTTGCCTCGGTGAAGCCGCGGCCTGCCGCACCGGCGGAGCGCTGATTCCCGCAGTACTCGCAGTTCACGGACCGGGAGATGTACAGCCGGCACAGCTCCTTGATGGCGTGATCGCAGACGCCGCTGCGGAAGATGTCCTGCCAGGAACGGGCGAACGACCAGAAGCAGGCCGGCACGTGCGCACGGATCGCCGAGCTCTCCGGCCGCGGGGTGCCCTCCCGGCGGCACCGGTCAAGCTCCGCCCGCATCTCATCGTCAAGCTGCTCGATCGGCGCGTAGCTGATCCGCTGTGCTGTCCGCATCCACGTCCTCCCTGCTGCCAGCATCCCGGCCCCTGCTCTGCTGAGTTTCGCAGCGGCCGAATGCGCAGGCAACCGGCGCCGGCCGCAAGCGTGCAGCCACCCTGCCGCAGCATGCAGCCGCCCCGCCGCCCGCGCAACGATTGTCGGGCGCTGGCCGTTGGGCAATGTCAGTAACCCGGTTCCTGGTCGCCGGCCAGCAGCGCGGCGACGGACGTACATGCTGACGCACGCCCGGATGGAGACCGCATGACGCACGCACGCCTGGCCCTCGGTGCCCTGCTCGGTACCGCTCTGCTAGGCACGGGCGCCCTCGCCGCCTGCGCCTCGGCCCCGCCACCGGCCCGTCCGGCCGGCACCGCGGCCGCCCCCGCAACCGGCAGCGGCCCGGCCTCGACGGCCGCCGCGAAGACCCGCGCCGGGCCAACAGCGGTCCTCCACCGCATTCGGATGCCGGACGGGAACAGAGTGACGCTGGCGCTATTCCGCGGCCCGGTGCGTTACGTCCTGCACAGCGGCAGCCGGGACCCTGGGACCGCGGCACTCGCGGTGGTGCACGCCGGGGCGCGCGTTCCCCGGCGGCAGCGCCACCGGCTGCTCGCCGCCTTCAACGGCGGGTTCAAGCTGTCGGCAGGTGCTGGCGGGTACAAGCAGGAGGGCCATGTCATCAGCCGGCTGCGGCGCGGGCTGGCAAGCCTGGTTATCGACCGGTCAGGGCAGGCCAGCATCGGCGTCTGGGGCAAGGGCCTGCCCCGGCCGGGTGAGGCCGTGTTCAGCGTCCGGCAGAACCTGACGCCGCTGGTCGCCCGCGGGCGGATCCGGCCTGCCGCCCGGCACTGGGCTCGGTGGGGGGCCACCATCACCGGCGGCGAATTCGTTGCCCGCAGTGCCCTTGGCGAGAATTCCGCTGGCAATCTCATCTACGCCGGTAGCATGTCCGCGTCCCCGGCCGATCTGGCCGGCGCGCTCGTCCGCGCCGGGGCGCGGGTGGCGATGGAACTCGATATCAACCCAGAGTGGGTGCAGCTTGACACCGCGAGGAGACCGGGCGGGCGCCTGCGGGCCGCCATCCCCGGTCAGGTTCGCCCGGCTGACCAGTATCTGGCCGGATGGCGACGAGACTTCATCGCCGTGGTCGCCGCGCCGTAACCTGGCCGGCCGCGGGCGCGGGCGAACCCCGCTGACTGGGCGGCGGCCCGCCGCGGCCGGCCGTAGCTGCAGGCGAACCCGGCGGACCGGGCGGCGGCCCGCTGTGGCCGGCCTTGTGCTGGCGCTACTGGCCACGTCCGGCGCGGCGGTCACGGGCTGCGCGGCAGGCGGCTCGGCGGCGGGGCCGGCCGCGGGCGGAGGCACCGGTGCCGCGCGGACCCCGGCCTCGGCGACGCCAGCCAGCACCCCGGCGCCGGCCCGGCGCCGCCGCCCGTCGCCGAGCGTGCTCCCGGTAGCGCCGCAGGCCGGACGGCGCCCGCAGACCAGAGCCTCGCCGAGCGCGCACGGCGCCGCCTTCCACGCCGCGATGACCGACCTCTGGGCGGCCGTCAGGACAGGACGGGCGCGATATGGCCGGCCCGCGTTCTTCCCGCTCGCCGCCTACGCCCAGGTAAAGGCAATCCCCTTCCCCGCAGCTGACTGGCACAATCGGCTTTACGCAGACTTCCGGCTCGATGTCGCCGCCGTGCATCACCTGCTCGGGGCGGCGGCGAAAAGAGCCACCCTGGTCCGGGTCATCGTGCCTTCGGCACAGGCCAGCTGGATCATGCCGGGCGCCTGCTACAACGCGGCAGGCTACTGGCATGTCGCAGGCAGCCGGGTGGTGTACCGGGTGGGCGGGCGGACCCGGTCGTTCGGGATCGCATCCCTGATCTCCTGGCGTGGCGTGTGGTACGTCGTGCACTTCGGCGCGGTACTGCGGGCGGCGGCCGTCGGCGAGGTCGACCGGCCGGCCGCCGGGCCGGGTGTCCCCGGCCCGCCGGGCGGATGCTGAGGCACGGTCGGCCGTACAGTCGGGATCAGCCGGTGAATTCCGGCAGCCCGCAGCGGACCGCGATGGCGGGATCCCGGTAGGACACCAGCGCGCTGATCAGCGGCTGGCCGCCGGTCTCGCCGATCTGCAGGACCTGCAGGCCGGTCACGGCCAGGCGGCCCTGCGGGTCTGGCGCGTAGGTGCCGAAGGCGGGCTGCCCGTTGCAGGACCCCGCTACCAGCCGTATGCCGCCGGGCCGCGCCGGGCCGAAGATCGCTTCATCGATAAAGGCGGCCGCCGCGTCCCGGCCGCTGAACCACATGCTCATCGGCGGCATCGAGAAGCAGACATCCTCGGTGACCAGCTGGACGAACCCGTCGATGTCGGCGAGCCGCCACGCCTGCACGTAGCGGCCGAGCAGTTGCCGCACCCGGGGGTCGGTGATGTCCGGCTGCGGCGCCGGCGGACTCTCCCTGGCCTGCGCGCGGGCCCGGGACAGCAGGCTGTTGACGGCGGATGTGCTGACATTCAGCACGTCCCCGACCTCCGCGTGACTGAAGCCGAGCACGTCGTGCAGCAGCAGGGCGGCCCGCTGGCGGGGGGCCAGCCGCTGCAGGGCGGCGACGAAGGCCAGGCTGATCTCCTCGCGGCGGACCAGTTCATCCTGCGGGTCGCCGGCGCCGGTCAGCTCCGAGTCGCTGACCGGCTCGACCCAGGCCAGCTCCGGGTCCGGCGGGGCCGGCGCCGCGCCAGGGTGTGCTGGCTGACCGTAGCCGCCCGGCTCGAGGCGAGCGCGCCGCCGTCGCAGCGCGTCAAGGCAGACATTGGTCGCGATGCGATGCAACCAGGCGCCGAACGGCCCCGAGCCGTCATAGGTGGTCAGCCGGCGCCAGGCGCGTTCCAGGGTGTCCTGCGTGGCGTCCTCCGCATCGGCGCCAGAACCGAACATGCGATAGCAGTGCCGGAAAACTGACCGCTCATGCGGCTGGATGAGGATCGCGAACGCCGCATCGTCACCGGCCACTGCCCGGGCGAGCAGGTCGGCGGACTCGGCGGAAGCCGTCATGTACGCAGCCCTCCCCGCTGTCGGCTCGCTGCCCGCCCGGGCTCCGTCCCCGGCAGCTCAGGCGTCCTGACTGGCCACTCCGACGACCTGGCCCTGCGGGTCGGCCAGCAGCCCGAACGTCACGCCGGGCACGGAGGTGGCCGGCTGCACCACGCGGCCGCCCTGCGCGGCGGCGGCCTCCAGGGTAGCGGCGACGTCCTGCACGCCGACGAAGAATGTCACCAGCGGCTCGCCGCCCTGCAGCGGGCTGATGCCGCCGGGCACGCTGCCATCGACGCCAGAGTCGACGTAGCTGTAGCCGGGAATCCCCCCGTCGGGGAAGGTCCAGCCGAACAGCTTGCCGTAGAACGCTCTCGTCGCGTCAGGGTCGGCCGACCGGATCTCGAAATGAACCACCGGACCTGGCATGGGATGCTCCTCTCATCGATACGGGCTTACGCCTGGTATGACGAGGACCCCGCCCCAATCTCTCGATCCGCGGCGACCCAGTTGCGTCACGCTTCATGATCATGGAAGATCCGGGCGCTGGAACCCCTCGGATCGTCCGCGATCAAGAAACGGTTACCGGTGTCTCGCGGACGACGCTGGCGGGGTCCTTGTCCCGGCGCAGGCCGAGGTAACTCGGGTGGCGCAGCTGGCCGGCTGCCGTCCACTCGGTGAAGGCGACCTGCGCGACCAGGCGCGGCTCGGTCCAGTGCACGCCCGCGCTCGGCGGCTCGCCGTGGCCGAATGGCGACCGCGGCCGCTCCAGGCCGGCCAGCGTCGCGTGCAGGCTGGCCAGCGTCCGCGCATCGAAGCCGGTGCCGACCTTGCCCGCGTAGGCCAGCCGGCCGTCAGCGCGGTAGTAGCCGAGCAGCAGCGCGCCGAATCCGCTCCGCGCACCGCGCGGCTCGGTGTAGCCGCCGATCACGAACTCCTGGGCGTTCTCGCACTTGAACTTCAGCCAGTCCCGGCTCCGCCCGGCCCGATACGGCGCGTCCGCCCGCTTGGCGATCAGCCCTTCCCAGCCCCAGCCGCATGCCTGCCGCCAGAATGCCTCGCCGTCGGTATTGCGGTGCGCGGTGAAGCGGAGCGGGCCGGCGAACGAGACCAGCCGGCGGAGCAGGCCCTTCCGCTCCCGCAGCGGCAGCCTCCTGATGTCGTGCCCGCCCGCGAACAACAGGTCGAAGAGATAGAAATGCACTCGCACGGCACCGATCAGCTCCGGCTCCGGCCTGGCCACCTGCATCCGTTGCTGCAAGCGGGCGAAGCTGGTGCGGCCCCGCTCGAAGGCGACGATCTCGCCGTCGGCCACGAAGTCGATGTCCGGCTGGCCGGCCAGCGCCGCGGCCACCTCGGGGTACGTGGCGGTGATCTCCTTCTTGTTGCGCGTCAGCAGCCGCAGCCCGGAACCGTCGCGGAATGCCAGGCAGCGCTCGCCATCCAGCTTCCGTTCGAAGATCCAGCCGGGATCCGAGAACCGGTCGCTGGTCAGCGTGGCGAGCTCGGGCTCCAGCCACGCCGGAAGCGGTGCCGCGGTGCCGTCCGGCAGTCGCGCCTGGCCATCCGTTTCAGCCATACGTCCTCCAGCCCCCGCCCGCCTGGCCATTCGTGCTGCTACCCCCGTTCCCCGGATGGCCGCGGTCACCCCTGGCCTCATGGTGGCTGATTTCATGGTGGCGGCGCCTGGGCTAGCCGCTCAGCGGCGCCAGCTACCTTGCCGGATGGTGGAGGCTACCTGTCGCTGGCCGCCCCACCGTCGCTGCCAGGAAAGTCAGCACGTCGGCGTCGGCGGCAACGGCCTTGGCCGTCGGCTTGCCTGCGCCGTGGCCGGCTCCGGTCTCGACCCGTGCGAGCACCGGTGCGTCGCCGCCTTGCGCGGCCTGCAGGGCAGCGGCGAACTTCAGCGAGTGGCCGGGCACGACCCGGTCGTCATGATCACCGGTAAGCAGCATGGTCGCCGGGTAGTGCGTGCCTGCCCGCAGGTTGTGCAGCGGCGAGTAGGCCCGCAGCCAGCGATACTGCACCGGGTCATCCGGGTCACCCAGCTCACCGGTCCAGGACCAGCCGATCGTGAACTTGTGGAACCGCAGCATGTCGAAGACGCCGACCTCCGCCACGCACGCGCCAAACAGTTCGGGGTGCTGGGTCAGGCAGGCCCCGACAAGCAGTCCCCCATTGGACCCGCCCATGATCGCGATGCGCTCAGGACGCGACCAGCCCGAGGCTGCCAGCCATCGCGCGCAGCCGCAGAAATCGTCGAAGACGTTCTGCTTGCGGGCCAGCACGCCGGCTTCGTGCCAGGACTTGCCGAACTCACCGCCGCCACGCAGGTTTGCCACGGCCAGCAGGCCGCCGCGGTCCAGCCAGGCCGCCCAGAGCGCTGAGAACGCGGGCGTGATGACGATATCGAACCCGCCGTACGCGTAAAGCAGCACGGGCAGGTTCCCGTCCGCCGCCAGGTCGCGGTGCCTGGTCAGGAACATGGGAACCGGCGTGCCGTCGGCAGACGGCGCGAGCACCTGCTCGCTGAAGTACGCGTCCGCGTCGAACCTCGCCGCGGACGGCCGGATCACCGTGGTCCGGCCGGTGGGCAGGTCGTGCGACCAGATCGCGCCGGACTCGGTGAACGAGGTGACCTCAAAATGGATCACGTCACTGTCGGGACTGCCCTTGACGCCACGGCGAGTCACGTCTTCGGTCAGGGAGGCGATGCCGGGTAGCGGGATCTCGCGCAGCAACGCGCCGTCGGGGGCGTGGGTGCGCAGTGCTGAATGCGCGTCCCTGAGGTAGTGACAGACAAATGCGCCGCCGAAGAAGTGCGCCGCCAGGAGAGTATCGCTGCTCTCCGGGATGATCTCCCGCCAGTCCGGGCGGCCTGGCCGGTCGAGGTCGACCGCGACCAGGCGCTGGCGCTCCGCCGCATAGTCGGTGACGAGATAGAAGGTCGTCCCCACGTTGGTGACCACGATGGCCTTGCTGGCGAAATCGGGGACAAGGGCACGGAAGCTCGCGCCGGGTACCGTTAGGTCGAGTACATGCAGCTGATTCTCGGGCAGTCCACGTTCGATGAGAATGATCAGGTAACGCCCGTCATCGCTGACCGTCGCGTAAGGAAACCAGTCGGACTCCGCCGCCACGAAGACAAGCACATCGTCGTGCTGCTGGGTGCCGATACGGTGGAAGAAGACCCTCAGTGGCTGGTTTGCCTCGAGATACTCGGCGCCTCGGGTAGCTGGCTCCATGCCGCCGTAGTAGAAACCCGATCCGTCCTTCAGCCATGCCGCCTCGGAGAACTTGGACCACTCGATCAGGTCATCCAGGTCATCGCCGGTCTCGATGTCCCTGACGTGCCAGGACTGCCAGTCCGAGCCCATGCTGCTCGTCGCGTACGCGAGCAGGGCGCCGTCGCTGCTGACGTTGATCTCGCCAACGGCGACCGTGCCGTCCTCGGACAGGCCGTTAGGATCGAGCAGCGGCCGCCCCTGCGCGTCCGGCGTGTCCATGACGTACAGCACAGGCTGTGCAACGAGGCCCGGGTTGCGCAGCTGGAACCAGCGGCCGCCGCGCTCGAACGGCGCCCCGGCCTTCGGGTAGTCCCAGAGCTCGGTGAGCCGGGCCCGGATGGCCTCCCGCGCCGAGACGGCGGCCAGGAAGCTCTCGGTCAGCTCGTTCTGCGCCTTGATCCAGCCGGCCACCTCCGGATCACCGGTAGCCTCCAGCCACCGGTACGGATCGCCGACGGGCTCGCCGTGGTAGTCGTCAGCATCGGATCCCAGCCGGGCTGCCGGATACAACCGCATTTTTAACGCCGCTCTCTCAGGGCAACTGCCGCTGCCAGCCTAAGCGGCCCGTGGCCGGCCGCGGCGCTGCCCGGCCGGTTCCTGCCCCGCCGCACGAGCCGGGCGGAATCGCCGCCAAGGTAAGACCAGGCCGGGCGCCTCGGAGGCGTCCTAGTACGCTGTACTACGACGTACGATGTACGAGCGTTAGGTCCGGAGCTTGGCGGAACTGGTGAGGACTGGGCTGCCGGACCGGACGCGGACATGAGCACAGCGGACATGAGCACAGCAGACCCTGGCATTACCGGGCAGTCGGTCGTCGCCGCCCTCACCGCGGGATTCGGGAACACTTACATCGGCTTCCCCGCCCTGCAGGCGTGGTTGACTGGCGCCGTCGTTTACCTGGTGGCCGTGGCGCTGGTCGCAAGGAATCCGAGGGCGAAGGCACTGCTCGGCTATTCGCGAGTGCCGGAAACCACCACGGCCGCCGAGCCGCTTGCAGGTGGCAGAAGCTGAGTGGGCACGACATTCGACCTGGTCATCAGGGCGTCCCGGGTCATCACCGGCGGCGCAGAGACCGCTGCCAGCATTGGCATCGGTGACGGGCGTATCGCGGCCATCGGTCCGCCCGGGGCCCTCACCAGCCCGGCGGGCGTGCTCGAGATCGGCTCCGACGTGGTCCTGCTGCCCGGGCTTGTCGACTCGCATGTGCACGTCTGCGAGCCCGGCAACACCGAATGGGAGGGCTTTGCCTCCGCGACCAGGGCGGCAGCGGCCGGCGGGATCACGACACTGGTCGACATGCCGCTGGACAGCGTCCCGGCGACGGTCAGTACCAGGGCACTCGACATCAAGCGACGGGCGGCGCGCGGCCAGTGCGTTGTCGATGTCGGCTTCTGGGGCGGGGTGATTCCCGGCAACACCGATGAGCTCGCGGCACTGCGCGACGCCGGCGTGGCCGGCTTCAAATGCTTCCTCGCCGATTCCGGATCCGATGACTTCCCGCCAGTAGACAGCAGGCAGCTGACGGCGGCGCTGCGCGTGCTGCGCGGTCTTGACGCCCCGCTGCTCGTGCATGCGGAGAGCGCGGAGGCCGCGGCGGCCATCTCGCACCGAGGCGGCCGCGGCTACCTGGACTACCTCGCCGCGCACCCCCGCGGGCTGGAGAACCTCGCGGTCGCCCAGGTCATCGAGGCAGCGCGGGCCACCGGCGGGCAGGCCCACATCGTGCACCTGTCGAGTTCCGACGCGCTGCCGATGATCGCTTCGGCCCGCGGCGACGGCGTCCGGCTGACCGCGGAGACCTGCCCGCATTACCTGACCCTGACCGCCGAGGGGATCGCCGACGGCGCGACCGCCGCCAAGTGCTCCCCGCCGGTCCGGGAGGCAGCGAACCGCGAACTGCTCTGGGCCGGCCTGCGCGACAACGTACTTGACCTCGTTGTCTCCGATCATTCGCCGTGCACGGCGACGATGAAGGAACTCGGCACCGGCGACTTCGGCGTCGCCTGGGGGGGCATCTCATCCCTGCAGCTCAGCCTGCCGCTGGTCTGGACGCAGGCGCGGCGGCGCGGATTCTCCCTGGTCGACATCGCCCGCTGGATGGCGCAGCGGCCAGCACAGCTCGCTGGCCTGGCCGGGAAGGGGCAGATCGCGCCCGGCTTCGACGCGGACTTCTGCCTGTTCGCGCCCGATGAGTCATTCGTCGTCGACTCAGGCCGGCTGCATCACCGGCATCCGGTCACGCCCTATCACGGGCATACCCTGGCGGGCGTCGTCCGCGGCACGTTGCTCCGCGGCCGGGAGGTCGACCTGCGGCGCCCGCAGGGAAAGCTGCTGACGAGGGCTGTCACCTAGCCCCCGGGCCCAGCTGACCGTAGCCGACCGGGGGGTTGGGAAGGACAGTGCGATGAGAATCCTCGTCATGAACGTGAACACCAGCGAGTCGATGACGGAGGTGATCGGCGCGGCGGCGCGGCGGCATGCCTCGGCCGGCACGGAGACGATCGCCCTGCGACCGTATTTCGGCGCCGAGGCGGTCGACTGCAACGTGGAGAGCTACCTGTCGGCCGTCGCCGTGATGGATCGCGTCCTTGCCTATGGCGACCCCTACGATGCGGTTGTGCTGGCCGGTTTCGGCGAGCATGGCCGGGACGGCCTCCAGGAACTCATCGAGCAGCCCGTGGTCGAGATCTGCGAGGCATCGGCGCATATGGCCATGCTGGTCGGCCGGAGCTACTCGGTGGTCACCACGCTGCAGCGCTCGGTGCCGGCGATCGAGGATCGGCTGCGGCTGGCCGGCCTGTCGCAGCGGTGCGCGTCGGTCCGGGCGAGCGGGATGAGCACGCTCGAAGTGGACAGCGATCCGGCGGGCGCGAGCCGTGCCATCGTGGCCGAGGCGAGGGCGGCCGTGCAGAATGACCACGCGGAGGTGATCTGCCTCGGCTGCGCCGGGATGGCCGGGCTTGAAGAGGCCATCACGACCGAGCTGCGGGTCCCGGTGATCGACGGCGTCGGTGCTGCCGTGCGGCTGGCCGAGGCCCTTGTCGGGCTCGGGCTGCGGACGAGCAAGGTGTCGACCTACGCGCCGCCCGACCCCAAGAAGATCACCGCGTGGCCGCTGTCGGTGGCGCTCGGCCTCCGCGGCGGAACCGGTGCCGGGACGCTCCCCCGGGCCGGTGACCGGGCAACGGAGAGAGGGTTCGGTGGAAGATCCCGTTAATGATCTGAATGCAACCGCCGGGATGGAGACTGACCTGGCGTCGCGGTGGCTGGGCGGCAGCGTCCTTGCGGCCAGCGATGAGTCGTTCGGGGAGAAGGAGAACCTGCTGACGCCGGCCGCGGCCGCGTTCGAGCCCGGGCACTACGGGCCACGCGGCGAGATCGTCGACGGCTGGGAGACCAGGCGGCGGCGCGATCCCGGGCACGACTGGGCTATCGTCCGGCTCGGCGCGCCGGGAGTGATCACGTCGGTGGAGATCGACACGAGCTATTTCACCGGGAACCATCCCGAGTCCTGCCTGGTCGAGGCGTGCGGCTGGGACGGATACCCGAGCCCGGCCGAACTGGCCGGCCCGGCGGGCTGGACGCAGATCGTGCCACGCTCGCCGCTGCCCGGGGATACGCGCAGCATGTTCGCCGCGGGAGATTCGCGGCGCTTTACCCACCTGCGCCTGTCGATCTTCCCGGACGGCGGCGTGGCCAGGCTGCGGGCGCACGGCCGCGTCGTGCCGGATCCCCGTGAGCTTGACGGGCTGACCGCTGACCTGGCCAGCCAGCGCTATGGCGGCGCGGTCGTGGCCAGCAGCGACGACTTCTACACCGCCGCCCGGCTGCTGAACCGCCCGGATACGGCGCGGTCCATGGGCGAGGGCTGGGAGACCAGGCGGCGGCGGGGCGGCGGGCACGATTACGCGGTACTCCGGCTGGCGTTCGCCGGCCATATCAGGCAGCTGATCGTCGACACCGCGCACTTCAAGTACAACGCATCCGCCGAGATCGCCGTGCAGGCCTGCGCGGCGGAGCCGGTCCCGGCCGCGGACTCGGCGGCCTGGACGCCGCTGCTCGGCCGCACCCGGCTGCAGCCGGACACCCGGCATGTGCTCGCCGTGCCTGCCCGCGGCGACGGCCGGCCGGTGACATCCATCCGGCTGGACGCGTTCCCGGACGGCGGCATTTCCCGGCTGCGGGTGATCGGCCGGATCAGCCCGGCGGCCCGCCGCCAGGCCGGGTACCGCTGGTTCAACGCGCTGCCCGCGGACCAGGCGGCACGGTGCCTGGCTGCCGCCGGGCTGCCGCCTGACCTGGCCGCTGAGCTGGCGGGCCGGCGGCCGGTTGGCGACGGCTGGGCCGATGAGCTGCGGGGCGACGCGGCGGCTGGTGCCGGCGGCCGGCTGGCCGGGACTCTCGGTGCGATCGCGACGATGCTGGAAGGCCCTCCGTTACTGCCAGGCGGGTGACTTCCTGGCAGTAACGGCGCCGTGACGCCGCGGCGCTCGGGGCCTGGCCGATGCGTTCCCGCTGTTCGGCTAGCCCGAGCCGGGCGTAAGGCGGGCAGGTCGCCGCCTTGCTAGCGACCGAACTGACGATATTCGGAGCAGCCGGCCGTGTGATGGTGTTGGATGAGGCTGGTTGCCGCCGGAAGACTTTTCGCGCACAGGTGACAACGTCTGCCGCATCGGCAGCGGGCTACCGGAACATCGGTCGTCCGGCCTTCAGTAAAGGGCACGTTGCCATGGCAACCCGGGATCCTCATCCGTGGAACCCGGAGATCATTCAAGTAGGAGAGAGTACATGCCTCAGGGCACCGTGAAGTGGTTCAACGCCGACAAGGGCTATGGTTTCATCGCCCCCGACGATGGCACCGCCGATGTCTTTGTTCACCACTCCGCGATCCAGGCTGACGGTTTCCGCAGCCTGCAGGAGAACCAGCGGGTCGAGTTCACCGCCGGCCAGGGCGCGAA
>Ga0070708_100001235_pt1 | contig 19671 bp, 14 predicted proteins | sample KBSK5503metaG_FD_65469 | JGI IMG/M metagenome (GOLD analysis project Ga0070708, IMG submission 65469) | Corn, switchgrass and miscanthus rhizosphere microbial communities from Kellogg Biological Station, Michigan, USA - KBS K5-50-3 metaG | ecosystem: Host-associated > Plants > Roots >... | reverse complement strand
TACTTGCCGTCCGCGAAAAACTCGGTCGAGGCCGGATCCAGCGCGAGCGCGACATCGCGGCCGGCGTGGTATCCGGCCCTTTCGATCGCGGTGAGGATGAATTCGATGGGCTGCTCGTTGCTCGCGAGGCCCGGCGGCGCGAAGCCGCCCTCGTCCCCCACAGCCGTGTTCATGCCGCGATCGTGGAGCACGGCCTTGAGCGCGTGGAAGACCTCGGCACCCATGCGGAGGGCCTCGCGGAAGCTTGGCGCCCCGACCGGCACCAGCATGTATTCCTGCATGTCGGCCGAGTCGGTCGCGTGCTTTCCACCGTTCAGGACGTTCATCAGCGGCACGGGCAGCACGTGCGCGTCGGCACCACCCAGGTACCGGTAGAGAGGGACGTCCTTCGCCGCGGCGGCCGCACGGGCGATGGCGAGCGAGACGCCCAGGATCGCGTTCGCGCCGAGCTTTGACTTGTTCGGGGTCCCGTCGAGCGCGAGCAGATGATCGTCGATCGCGGCCTGATCCGCCGCATCGCGGCCGGCGAGCTCGCGCGCGATCACCTCGTTGACGTTCGCGACCGCCTTGAGCACGCCCTTCCCGCGGTAGCGGTTCCGGTCGCCGTCACGCAGCTCGACCGCCTCATGCGCGCCCGTCGATGCCCCTGACGGGACCATCGCCGTCGCGCGCGCGCCCCCGCGCAGCTCGACGTCGACCGACACGGTCGGATCGCCGCGCGAGTCAAGGATCTCGCGCGCGCGGACCGAGGCGACAGCGGTGTCGCTCATCGGTCCGGGATGGCGGCGACGCCGGGTAGGGTCTTTCCCTCGATCAGCTCGAGCGCGGCACCTCCTCCCGTCGACACGTGCGTCATCTTGTCGGCGAGCCCGGCCTCTTCGACGGCCTGCACCGATTCGCCGCCGCCCACGACGGTGACGGCGCCGCTGTCCGCGAGAAGCTGGGCGATGTGCCGCGTGCCGGTGGCGAAGGCGGGCACCTCGAATACGCCGACCGGCCCGTTCCAGAAGATCGTCTTCGCGCGGCGGATGAGCTGCGCGTAGCGATCGATCGTGCGCGGGCCGACGTCGACGATCGCCAGATGCGGGGGCACCTCGTCGACGTCGTAGACCGCGGCGCCAGCCGCTCCTTCGGCATCGGCGCTCGGGGCCGCGACCACGTCCACCGGCAGGAGCAGCTGCTTCCCGTTGCCCTCCACGTCGTCGGTCACCAGGCGCGCTTCTGTCTCCTTGTCCGGTTCGGCGAGAGACCGGCCCACGGAGAGACCGCGCGCGAGGAGGAACGTGTTCGCCATCCCGCCGCCGATCGCGAGCGCGTCGACGCGGGGCACGAGCGAGCGCAGCACGTCCATTTTGGTGCTGACCTTCGCGCCGCCGATGATCGCGAGGAACGGCCTCGCGGGATCCTCAAGGATCCCGCCGAGAGCCTCGAGCTCCTTTTGGAGGAGCAGCCCCGCGTACGCCGGAAGGAGGTGCGCGACGCCCTCCGTCGAGGCGTGCGCGCGATGCGCGGTCCCGAACGCGTCGTTCACGTAGACGTCGAACCCGTCGGCGAGCTCGCGGGCGAACGCGCCATCGTTCTTTTCCTCCTCGGGGTGGAAGCGGACGTTCTCGAGGAGGATGAGCTCGCCCGGCGCGAGCGCGCGTACCGCACTCTTGACCACAGATCCGACCGAGTCCGGCAGGAGCGGAACGGTGCGCCCGAGGAGCTCGCCGAGCCGCTTCGCCACCGGGGCCAGCGACAGGCCTGGATCGCGGCCCTTCGGCCGGCCCAGATGCGAAACGAGACCGATCGCGGCGCCGCCCTTCAGCAGCGCGCGGATCGTCGGCAGCGCGGCGCGGATGCGCGTGTCGTCCGCGACCTGCAGTCCGCGCGAAGCGCGAGCGGGCGCTCCGGCGCCGGGATCGTTGAGCGGCACGTTGAAGTCGACCCGCACGAGCACGCGCTTGCCGCGAGGATCGAGGTCCTCGACCGTGCGCTTGAGGAAGGTCACACCGCGGTTAGCGGCCGGCGGTGACAGGCTCGCGCAGCTTGGACGCGACGAACGATGTGATGTCGGCGAGACGGCACGCGTAACCCCACTCGTTGTCGTACCAGGCGATGACCTTGACCATGTTGCCGAGCACGATCGTGTCGATGCCGCTCACGATCGTGGAGTGCTCGTCGCCCTTGAGATCGCTCGAGACGAGCGGCTCTTCGGTGTAATCCATGATCCCCTTGAGCGGTCCCTCCGACGCGCGCTTGAACGCGGCGTTCACCTGCTCCTTCGTGACCTCACGCTTGAGTACCGCCGTGAAGTCCACGACCGAGACCGTCGGCGTCGGAACGCGGAAGGCCATGCCGGTGAACCGACCCTTGAGCTCGGGGATCACGAGCGCGACGGCCCGCGCCGCACCGGTCTCCGAAGGGACGATGTTCTCGGACGCGGCACGGGCGTCGCGGGGATCAGGCGCGACGGTATCGAGCAGCCTCTGCGAGAGCGTCTTCGAGTGGATCGTCGTGAGGAAGCCCTTGTCGATCCCGAACTCGTCGTTCAGTACCTTCGCGACGGGCGCGAGGCCGTTCGTCGTGCACGATGCATTCGAGATGATGTGGTGTTTCTCGGGATCGAACTCCTTCTCGTTGACGCCGAGGACAATGGTCTTGTCCTCGTTCTTCGCCGGAGCGGAGATGATCACGTATTTCGCGCCCGCGTCGAGGTGCGCTTTCGCCTTCGTCGCGTCCGTGAAGAAGCCCGTCGACTCGATGACGATGTCGACGCCGAGATCTTTCCACGGAAGCTTCGCGGGATCGCGCTCCGCCAGGACTTTGATCCGGCGGCCGTCAACGATGAGGCTGTCGGCGGTTGCGGAGACCTCGCCGGGATATTTCCCGTAGTTGGAGTCGTGCTTGAAGAGGTGGGCGTTCATCTTCGGATCCGCGAGGTCGTTCAGCGCAAGGATCTCGACCTCGGGATGACGTTCCATCGACGCCTTTAGGAACTGCCGGCCGATGCGGCCGAAACCGTTGATGGCGATCTTCGTCACAGATAGGCCTCCCCTGCAGCGCGGATCGCGCTAAGACTAATCCGGCGCTAACGGAACCATTCGTCGCGACCGGCGAGCCGCTCGCGCGCATAGATGACAGCACCCAGCATGCCTACATCGCGACCAAGCGCGGCCGGCACCACACGCACCGCCGCGGCCGCGACCTTGAACGCGCGCGCGGCGATCGCACGGCGCATCTGCTCGATCGTGCGCCCGGGCTCGTGCTCCGCGATCGATCCCCCGACCACGATGAGGGACGGGCTGATGGCGTTCGCGAGACCGACTGCGAGATTGCCGAGCGCCTTCTCTGCGCGATCGATGATCCGCTCCGCCTGCGGGTCGTGCACCGCGGCTGCGGCGAACACTCGCGCCGCGTCGTCGACGCCGAACGCCTCAGCGATGAACCGCCCGGCCGCGAGCGACTCGACGCAGCCGTAGCTGCCGCATCCGCAGCGCGGGCCTTCGAGCGCCACCGGGAAGTGACCGATCTCCCCCGCCGTATTCGCGGCTCCGCGCAGAAGGCGGCCATCGCTCACGATCGCACCCCCGATGCCCGTCGAGATGGTGACGTAGATGAAGTTTCGTACGCCTTTCGCGGCGCCGGCGATCGCCTCGCCCACCGCCGCCATCACGGTGTCGCGATCGAGGTAGATCGCATCGAGCCCGAGGGCGCCGGCGAGACGCTGCCCGAGCGGGAACTCGACGAAGCCAACGACGTTCGGCGCCTCGTGCACGATCCCGCCCCGGTGGTCGAGCGGTCCTGGCGCCGAACAGCCCACGCCGGAGAGATCGCGCGCCGATGCATTGACCGTCGCGAGCGCGGCCCGCGCGCTCTCGGCGATGACCCGGACGACGTCATCCGCTCCGGTGCGCGGCGTCGCCCTCTCGTCGCGCGCGACGAGCCGAGGGATGAGCGCGTCGTCACGCGCGATGACGCTTCGGATGTTCGAGGCTCCGAGGTCGATGCCGAGGAAGAGGCTCAGACCTTGGGAAGCTTGCCGGCGAGGTCGGGCGAAAGCGCGTTGCCGTTGCCGAACACCTGCTGCTGCGCCGCTTTGTATCCCTTCTTCGCTTTGTCCTTGCCGAAAGCGCGCTCGGCGTCCTCGTAGATCTGCCGAACGAGCGCGGCCAGGTATGGCACCGACTGTTCTTCGGCGACACCCTCACGCTCTAGCGCCGTCGCGTCGATGAGGTCATCGACGATCGGCAAAGGCCGATCGATCGGATCGGCCTGCTCATCGACGCGCATCAGGAGGTTCGCCATCCGCGTCTCGATCTTGCCCTTCCCGTAGCTGCCGTACTCGACAAGGAGCGCGTTGGAGAGCGACGCCAGGAGCCCACCCTTGCTCGCGACCGGCGCCATGGGCATATGTACGACGGGCGCGGCCGGCTCTTCCTTGCGGAACCGACTAAGGAATCCACCGCGTTTTTTCTCCGGCGCACCCTCGGCCGGTTGCTGGGTGGCGGCCCATTCGTCGCCGCGTGGGGCTGGCGGAGCCTCGGGAGCGACACCGCCGCTCGTGCTCGACCAGGGTCCCGCTTCGGCCTGCGCATCGCGCGGTGTCGCCGTAGGGGCCCACGCGTTCGCGGGCGCCTCAGTGGCCGCGGGCGACGGTGTCATCCACGAGGCGGTCGAGGATGGCTGCGACGGCGGCGGCGCGGCCCACGCGTCACCCGGCGCCGCTGGCGGAGGGGGCTCGGCAGCCGAAGCCGGGGACGCCGGAGGCGGTGCGTTCGCGGCGGGTCCTGGGGCGAAGATGCCCGTAAGGGTCGCGAGCCGATCGTCGATCGCAGGCCGGACCTCCTCGCGTGGCGGTGCAGGAACCTCTTCCCGCTTTGGCCTCTCCCGGAAGCGCTCGGCAAGCTCTGCCTGGAGGTCGGGGCGCACTTCGGTCGGCGGCGCGGGCTCCGGCTCGGCCGCCATCTCTTTGGGGTGGGGCGGCATCCACACCTCCGTCGGCTGCGGTGCGCTCCACTCAGGCTCGGGCTCGCGTGCGACTTCTGGCTCGGGCGGCGGCGCTGCCTCGATGGGCGCAGGTGGCGGCTCAGGTGCGGGTTCGGGCGCAACGTTCGGAGTCTGCGCGGGTGGGGCCTGCGGCTCCGCGGCGCGCGGCGCGAGGATCTCGATGACGCCGTCCTTCACCAGACCCGCGAGCAGGCTCAGGGTCTCCATCCTTCCGAGCCGGAGCTGTTCGGCGATGGCGACGACATCGCGATCGCCGTTGACGGCGAGGAGCGCGCGCCAGCGGTCCGGAGTGAAGGTGACCGCACCTGAATCCGCCGCCTTCTCGGAGAGCTTGAAGCGCGCGCGGTCGTCGGGGATCTGCGATCGGATCGAGGCGATGCGGTCGCGCGCTTCGGCGGCTCGCTTGAGGAGCGCCACGAGGTCGCCGCTCTCGAGGTTCGCTTCCGGAGGCGATGCCCAAGGGGTGAACTCGAAGTCGGCCTCGGAGATCGCGAAGATTGCGCCGAGCGCGCTCTCGCCGCCCTCGTTGTCCATCACCGCCGCGACGAGGCGGCCGCCGGCGAATCCCAGCGCGCCCACTTTGCCCCCGCCGTGAATCTGCAACTCCCCGGTCTTGCTGGTTCCGGCGAGAAGACCGACGACCGATTCCAATGGAAACTCGCTCGTGGAGCCGCGAAGGGTCACCGCAGCGCGGCCTCCGTCTGCTTGTCGAAGACGTGGAGCTTCTTGAGGTTGAAGCCGATTTGCAGCGTCGCGCCCGGTTTCGTGTGGGTCTCGGTGGACACGCGCGCGACGAACGTCTGGCTATCCGCGGCGAGGAGGAGCTGCAGCTCGTTGCCCAGGAACTCGACGACGTCCACACGCGCCTCGATGGGCAGATGCCCGTCCGCCCGCACGTGGGCCATGTCGTCGATGTCTTCGGGTCGGACCCCCAGGATTACGTCCTTGCCCCCCGACTCCGCGGCTTTTCCGGTGAGCGGCGCCTTGAAGAACCCGGCGTCGGCGACGGCGCTGCCAGCCGCTCCGGAGACCTTGGCCGGGAAGAAGTTCATGGAAGGCGATCCGATGAATCCCGCGACGAACAGGTTGGCCGGGCGCTCGTGAAGATTCTCGGGTGTGTCCAACTGTTGTAGAACGCCGTCGCTCATCACCGCGATACGGTCACCCATGGTCATGGCCTCGACTTGATCGTGCGTCACGTAGATCGTGGTGCGGCGGATCCGCTGATGCAGCTTCTGCAACATGGCGCGGGTCTGGATGCGTAGTTTGGCGTCGAGGTTCGAGAGCGGCTCGTCCATAAGGAACACCGCCGGCTCACGCGCGATCGCGCGGCCGACGGCGACGCGCTGGCGCTGTCCGCCGGAGAGCTCCTTGGGCTTGCGCTTGAGGAGCTGTCCGATGCCCAGCATCTGGCTGACCTCGTTCACGCGGCGCTCGATCTCCGGCTTGGGCATCCCGCGGAGCTTCAAACCGAAGGCGATGTTGTCGTACACGCTCATATGTGGATAGAGCGCGTAGTTCTGGAAGACCATCGCGATGTCCCGATCCTTCGGCGGGACGTCGTTCACGACGCGCTCGCCGATGCGGATGTCGCCAGTGGTCTGCTCCTCGAGGCCCGCGAGCATCCGCAGCGCCGTGGTTTTGCCGCAGCCGGACGGACCGACCAGCACGAGGAACTCGGAGTCACGCACGGCGAGGTTCAGGTCGTTCACGGCGGTGACGTCGCCGAACTTTTTGGAGACGTGGTCGTAGGTGACGGTCGCCATCTGCCGGAAAGTATCCCTCACGGCAGGAGTTGGGTCACCGGATAGGTCGGAGGCCTGCCAACGGGCGGCGACAGGCGCACGCTTATGGCGTCTGCGCCGGAGAGCTCGCTCGGGCCTCGGAGCCGCGCGAGCACGCGCAGCCGGTATGCGACCGCGCCGGGCGGGGGATCGAGCGCGATCTCGAGCGTGACCGTTTCTCCGGCGCGCACCGGCGTCGCGTCGCTCAGCGCGAATTGCCGGGGTCGTCCGCTCGCGCGGTCGTACCACGCGATGCGGACGAAGGCCTCGCGTACCGTGGAATCGCGTACCTCGATGGTCGCGCGCAACGCCGAGCGGTCGGTCGGGACCGGGAGGAGGTCGCTTTCGATCCCCCACGCGCGCCCGCCCGGGACGCCGACGAGCAGCGCGGGGCCATCGCGGCCGAACGAACCGCGCGGCGTCGTGCGCCGGAACCGACCCTCCTCGTCAGCGGCGACGGCGAGGGCGAGGATCTGCGCGATGGCGAGCGCGGCGGCGACGGTCAGAGCCAGCCTTCGCATGCGGAGACCGTAGCCGAGCACGCGCGTCGTGTCTGTCCTCCATTCGTGCGAACACGTCGCACATTTGTGCGCACGCTGTCGCACAAATGTGCGCGCCCTTGTCTCAGGCCGGCTGGACGATCCACGTGCCGATCTCGAAGGGCTGGAGCCGCGCTCGCGCGAGGTCGCCGTCGACCTCGAGGGGCGCAGCGGTCCGGATCACGTCGAGCCCGGTGTTGCCGAGGCTCGTCTCCCCTTCGCGAAGGTCGACCGTCCGGGACGCACGGATCGACCGGGCGAAACGCAGGGTCGCGGTGGCCTCCTCGCGCTGCGGGTTCGCGAGCCGGAGGACGAGCGCTCCGTCAGCGTCGGCACGAAGCGAGCTGAGCGCGATGGGCGTCGTCGGATCGACGAACGAAACGAAGGTCCGCACACGACCGTCGCCCGAACACAGGAGTGGCGGTGACAGCCAGGCTCGGATGCTCCGGGCGGCCGCGGCGACTTCGGTGTGCTCGTCGAGCGGGACGACGCAGTATCGGTATTCGCGCGATCCGATGCACTGTGCCGAAGGCGTCGCCAGGTCCGGACCGGCGTGTCCGCGCCGCTCCGGGAGGTCGCCGCGCGAGAGGAAGCCGACGGCTCGCAGCAGCGTGATCGCGATGGTCCGGCCGTCGTGGAGAACGGAGTACTCACGCAGGCCGTCGACCCCGATCGCGAGTCCTTTCGTCGCACCCCGCACGACGACCAGGTCATGGACGCAGGCCTCCGACGTCGGTGGCTCGATCCAGCGGCGGCGGACGTCGAAACGGTTCGATCGCTCGAGCAGCGCGAAGGCGGCGCCGGCCTGGTGCGTGAGCGTCCGTGTCCCGGTCTCGCACAGCGCCCGCAGGCGGTGGTCGCTGGCGCGGTTGTCCACCACGAGGCTCACATCGACCCGACGCTCGCCCGCGTCGAGCGAAATCGCGACCCGCACGGAGCAGTCAACGAGGTCAGGTGAGCGCGCGAGCCGGTCCTCGCGAAGCCGCGCCGGCAGGCGCAGCACCAAATCCACCGTCGCCGTCGCGCGGTCACCATCGACCGTCGCCGCGCGAGCTCCGGCCGCACCTTGCGAGCCGACGGTCGGGCCCGCGTAGGAGTAGGTGTACTCGTCGCCGCGATCGCCTTCGGAGATCAGGGTGTTCAGGCGCCCGGTGCGCTCACCGGTCGCCTTGTCGACGACGACGAAGGTCCCGTCGGTCTCGACCTCCACCCGCAGGACGCCGTTCTCGATCGCTCCGTCGCCGCTCGCAACGACCGCGACACGCTCCGCCGGTATGACGGGCGAGAGACCGAGCCCGGCAGACCGCACCCGCGTCGGACGTCCGTCGATCGAGACGACCGCGTCGCGCGTCCAAGGAAGGGGATCCCAGAGCATCGGCACGCTACCCGGGCCGGCGAGCTCCCCGAGGAGCCGGCGAGCGAGCGCTTCGCCACGGCCGCGAACGAACGCGAAGCGCGGCGCCATGTCGATGTCGTGCACCGCGTCGATCGAGCAGCCGCAGATCGAATCGTGCGGATGGTTCTGCAGCAGCATCCGCCACAGCTCGCGGAGCTCGTCGCGCGCGCCGCCGCCGGTGAGCGCGTCGAGCGGCTCGCATCGCTCGAGAAGGAGCCGCTCGCACGCAACGTTCTCCTGCTTGATCCAGACCCGGGTCGAGTTCACGCCGCGCAGGATCGGACGGTACCGACCACTGGCGATCTCGCCGCTCACCACGTGCTGGAGCGGCGGCATCGCGGTCGCGTACTCCTCCAGGCTCGCGATCCGGGCGTCGACGTTCGGGAAGACCTCCCGTATGACGCGGACGGCCTCCGGCAAGCGCGGGTATGCGTCGACGTGATCGTCGCCCACCATCAAGAGGAGCGAGTCGCCGTTCGCGTACGAGGTGAGCCGGTCGAGTATGCGAGCCATCTTCGCGGCGACGCGGCGACGCAACGACGCGGGGTCCTCGTCCGCCGGACCGACCAGCGGTAAAGCGTTGGAGTAGTGGTCGACGAGGTGCGCGGCGCGCACCCGGTCGCCGGAGGGTGCCTCCCACCAGAACTCGCTCCCGACCGACTCGCCCTCGTCGCCCATGCCACGCGCGAAGACGTAGGTGTCGTATCCGAATGCCCGGAGGACCTGCGGGAGCTGCGCGGGATGGCCAAACGGGTCGGCGACATAGGCGACGCGCGCGGCGCGCCCAAGCTCCCCAGCGGTGCGGAGTCCCTCCTGAAGGTTGCGGATGATCGACTCCCCTGACACGAGCAGGAGATCCGCGAGCACATGCCACGGCCCGATGAAGAGACGCCCGGCGTTGACCAGGGCCTCGACTCGCGGCCGGTCTTCGGGGCGCTTTTCGAGATGGTCCTGGATCGCGATCGTCTGTCCGTCGAACGTGAACGACCGGAAGTCGGGGTCTCGCTCCAGGATGTCGAGGAGCCGCGAGACCATCGGGACGAGTCGCGCGCGATAGCCCTCGAACCGCTCGTACCACTCGCGGTCCCAATGCGTGTGTGGGATCACGAACGCACGCCAGCGGAGACGGCGCCGCACGAAAGCGATCACCCTCGGCGCCGCGAGGCCCGAGATCACGCCGATCGTCATCCCCCCGAGGACATCGAATGGGTAATGCACGCCAACGACGACGCGCGCCAGCGCGGCCGCGACACCGAGCAGCAGGATGGGCGTGCGATAGCGCGGGGCGACCGACGCGAGGGCGACCGCGGCGCCCATGGCCAGCGCGGCGTCGCCTGACGGGAACGAGAACGAGGATGGATGCGCGACGACCGTTTCCGGCGCGGGCAGCGCGCCTGGCGCGTTGGCGATCGCCTCGAAGGGACGTGGCCGCCGGACGACGAGCTTCAGGATCTCCGCGACGACCCACGCATCCACCAGCCCGAGCACAGCGGTCGCGGTCGCCGCGACGCCTCGCCGGGTGAGGCCGCGCGAGCGGAGCAGAAGGAACGCGAGGATCCACCAGAAGAAGCCGTTCCAGTTGAGATAGGTCAGCGCGACGGCGATCACCGACGTGACGGGGTTCCGCTGCGCGGCGAGCGCCAGGTAAAGCTGCGTGTCGAATGCGCCGAGCGCGCCGAGGATGTCGTTCAACGTGTGCGGAGGTGCCGCCAGAGGAAGAGCGCGACCCCAAGGACGATCACCCCGGCGACGATGTAGTCGAGACCGCGCAGTTGGTGCTTCAGGTCCTGCCAGTTATCGCCGAGGAGCATCCCCGCCCAGACCAGGAGCATCACCCAGGGCACGGTGCCGACGATCGAAAAGAGCGTGAAACGCCACAGCGGCATACGCGCGACGCCCGCAGGTACCGAGATGAACGTGCGGACGATGGGCAGCATCCGCGAGAAGAGCACGGTCAGGTCGCCCCAGCGGACGAACCAGCGGTCCGCGGTCTCGAGGTCGTGCGCGCTGATCAGCACGTACCGGCCGTAGCGTTCGAGGAGAGGACGACCGCCGAGCGCTCCGACCGCGTAGCTGGCGAGCGAGCCAGCGGTATTGCCGACGACGCCCGCCAGCACAGCGCCCCAGTACGTCCACGGCGCCCCGGTGAGCGGCTCGACGACCCCGCGCGACACGCTCCACCCGGCGAAAGGCAGGATGAGCTCCGACGGGATCGGTATCGCGGCGCTCTCGATGCTCATGGCGATCACGACCCCGAGATAACCGAACGCTCCGTAGAGAGAGTCGATGAAGGGAAGGATGAATTGGTCGAGGGCGTCGATCACTCGTCGGTATCGTAGAGACACCCGTGACTCTGATCTCGGCTCTCGACGCTGACATGCGCGAGGCGCTGCGCGCGCAGGAGAGCGCCGATCTCGTGGTCGGCATCCCGAGCTTCCGCAACGCCGCGACGATCGGCCACGTCACCAAGGCTGCCGCGGAAGGGCTGCGCACGCATTTTTCCGACGCGCGCGTCGTCATCGTCAACGCCGACGGTGGGTCGGAGGACGGTACGCCCGATCGTGTGCGCGCGTCCGCCGACGGTGTGCCGACCATCGCCGGCCGCTACCGGGGTCGTTCGGGCAAGGGCTCTGCGTTCCGCGCGATCTTCGAGGCCGTCTCGCTCCTGAACGCGAAGGCCTGCGCCGTCGTCGACAGCGATCTCCGAAGCATCACTCCGGAATGGATCGCGCGTCTGCTTGGGCCGGTGGTCCGCGGCGATGCCGGTTACGTCACGCCTCTCTACGCGCGCCACAAGCACGACGGCACGATCACGAACACGGTCGCGTATCCGCTTACCCGGGCGCTCTACGGGGCGCGCGTGCGGCAACCGATCGGCGGTGAGTTCGGCTTCGCCGCGGAGCTCGCGCGTGTCTGGCTCGCCGAACCGGTATGGGAGACAGATGTCGCGAGATTCGGCATCGATATCTTCATGACCACGACCACACTGGCGCGCGGTGTTCGGGTCGCGCAGGCTTTTCTCGGTGCGAAGATCCACGACCCGAAAGATCCCGGCGCGGACCTCGGGCCAATGTTCACGCAAGTTGTCGGGACGCTCTTCACCCTCGCGCGTCGCAACGCTGACATTTGGAGGGGTGTGTCCGGATCGCGCGACGTCCCCGTGGTCGGCGAGGTGCAGCCGGTGGAGCCCGAGCCCGTGAACGCGAGCGTGCCGATCCTGGTGGATAAGTTCCGCGCCGGCGCGGCGGAGCAGGCCGCCGCCTGGGGCGGGCTCCTCTCGGAAAAGGCGCGCGACGCCGCGCGACAAGCCGCCGAGTCCGGCGAGACGCGCGCGATCAGCGGCGAGCTCTGGGCGCGCGCGGTGTATGACATCCTCGCCGCCTCGGAGCGGCGCGAAGACAGTGAGACCCTGGCGCGCGCGCTCCTACCGCTTTATTTCGCGCGGGTGGCCGCCTTCATCGACGAGGTGAAGGGACTCGACCAAGCGGGAGCGGAACGGGTCGTCGAGCAGCAGGCCCTGGCGTTCGAGCGCGCGAAGCCGTACTTAGTCGAGAGATGGGACGCTAGGGGGCCGGGGGGACAGAGCCCCCCCGACTCGTGACCGTCTCTTTGAAGGAGGACGCGCTCATCCTCGTGACCGAGGACGACGGCGGCCTGCCCCTCGGCGCGTCGAGCCCCCTCGGCCTCTATTACCACGACACGCAGTACCTCTCCGGGTACGGGCTGCGGGTGAACGGCACCCGCCCGATCCTCCTTTCGGCGAACACCGAGCAGGACTACGTGGCGACCTTCCAGCTCATGCACTCCGAAGGCGCGACTCTGGGCACGGCGCGACACGCCGCCGAGACACTCTCCATCCGGCGTACGCGCTTCCTCGCGGACGGTCTGCGCGAGCGCGTCGGGGTCCTGAATGCGAACGCGCATCCCGTCGACATCGAGGTCGAGCTCGAGTTCGAGGCGGCGTTCCGCGACATGTTCGCGGTGCGCGCGTACCGCGACCACCTCAGCACGGAGCCACTCGCGTCCACACGCGGCCCCCGCGAGGGCGGACTCATCTTCGAGCGGGTCGGGCGGGATGGCGTGCGTCGAACGACCGAGATCACCCTGCGCCCCACACCGGACGCGATCGAGGGCAACGTCTTCAAGGTCGCCCGCACGCTCGGCCCGCAGCAGTTCCTCCAGCTCGAGCTCGCGGTGATACCGCGCGAGGATGGCGCCGGTGCGGCGCCGTCGCCCGATCGTTTCGACGACGCGATCGACGCCCTCAACGCGCGGTACCGCCGATTCCTGCGGACGTGCTCGCGCTACACCACGAGCTCCGAGACGCTCGACGAAGGGTTGATCGCGCGCAGCGCGCTCGACCTGCGCGCGCTCCTGGAGTTCCACCCGAGCGGACCCTTCCCCACCGCGGGCATCCCGTGGTACGCGGTGCCGTTCGGCCGTGACGGGTTGATCTCGGCCTACCAGACCCTCGGTTGGAACCCGGATGTCGCGCGCGGAACCCTCCGTTTGCTCGCGAGTTATCAGGGGCAGAAGGTCGATGACTACACCGAGGAAGAGCCCGGCAAGATCTTCCACGAGCTGCGGCGCGGCGAGCTCGCACGGCTCGGCGAGATACCGCATCGGCCGTACTACGGCTCGATCGATTCGACGCCGCTCTTCGCGATCGTATTCGCCGAGACGGTGAAGTGGACCGGCGATCGCTCGCTCTGGCGCGATCTCCTTCCGGCCGCCGAGCGCGCGCTCACCTGGTGCGACACCTACGGCGATCCGGACAAGGACGGATATGTCGAGTACGGGACGCGCGGGAGCGATCTGCGCAGCCAGGGCTGGAAAGACTCGTCGAACTCCCTCTCCGATCCTGACGGCAAGTTGTCCAAGCTGCCCGCCGCGCTCGTCGAGGTGCAGGCCTATGTCTACGCCGCCAAGGCCGGGATCGCCGACCTCTACGCGGTCGACGGCGATCTCGTGCGCGCGGATCGCCTTCGCGGCGAAGCGCGCGAGCTTCACGAGCGCTTCGAGCGCGACTTCTGGATGGAGGCAGAGTCGTGCTATGCGCAGGCGCTCGACGGGAACAAGCGACAGGTCCCCGCGGTCACGAGCAACGCCGGGCATGCTCTCTGGTGCGGCATCGCGGCGCCCGATCGCGCGGCGCGCGTCGCCCGCCGGCTGATGGAGCCGGACATGTACACCGGCTGGGGCATCCGCACCCTCTCGAGCAAGTACCCGACCTACAACCCGATGAGCTACCACAACGGCTCGGTGTGGCCGCACGACAACTCGCTGACCGCGCAGGGCTTCGCCCGCTACGGCCTGCGGGAGGAGGCCAATGAGATCGTCGCCGCGCTCATCGAGGCCGGCCGGCGCTTCCCGAACAACCGGCTCCCCGAGCTCTGGTGCGGTTTCCAGCGCGACCTGCGCTTCTCGTCGCGACCGGCTGATTACCTCGTCTCGTGCATCCCGCAGGCCTGGTCTGCCGGGATGATCTTCCTCTGCTTGCGCGCGCTTCTGGGAATGCAGCCCGACCTCGCGACGCAGCGGCTCCTGCTCGATCCGGCGCTGCCGCCGTGGCTGGAGCGCATCGACGTGCGCGACCTGCGGATTTTCGACTCGCGCGCGACCTTTCGGGTCCGCCGCGGCCCGCGAGGCGACAAGGTGGTCGGCGGAAGGGGACGCGTGACGCGCGCGCACACGGCCGCGACGGCTTGAGCCGCCGGCGCCCGCGCATCCTTCTCGTCCACTACACCGCGCCTTCGATCCTCGGAGGCGTCGAGCAGGTCATGGGCGCGCACGCCCGCGCTCTGAAGGACGCGGGCGCCCTCGTCACGATCGTCGCCGGACGCGGCCGCGCTCCGCAGGGCATCCGCCTCGTGCGCGCGCCCGAAGCGGACTCGCGCCATCCCGCCGTCCTCCGTGACTTCAGTGCGCTCGCGCGCGGCGAGCGGACCGAGGCGCACGACGCTCTGGTCGAGAAGCTGGTGCGCCGGCTGCGCCCGGTCTTCGCGAAGGCCGATCGCGTCGTCGCCCACAACGTCCTGACCATGCACAAAGATCTCGCACTCACGGAGGCGCTCGTCTGGCTCGCCAGCGAACGACCCGGGCTGGTGATCGCGTGGACGCACGACCTCGCCTGGTGCGACCCGCAGTACGCCGCCGAGCGTCATCCGGGCGACCCCTGGGACCTCATCGCGCGCGCCCACCCCGGCGTGCGTTACGTGGCGGTCTCCGAGGAGCGCGCCAGCCAGCTCGCGTCGGTCACCGGCCTCGCGCGCGACAAGGTCAACGTGGTGCCGAACGGCGTGGACATTCCAGGCGCGCTCGGTCTCTCGCCCGCGGGCGCGCGCCTCGCGGAGCGGCTCGATCTCTATCGCGCGGATCCGCTCCTCCTGCTCCCGGCGCGGCTTACACGTCGCAAGCGGATCGAGGCGGCGATCGCTGCCGCGGTGGCCCTCCGCGGGCGCGGCCATGCGGCGGCCCTCGTCGTCACGGGTCCGCCCGGTCCGCACAACGCCGCCAACGAGCGCTACCTCGCCGAGCTCGCCACGCTGGCCAGCCGCGCGCCAGGAGTGCATCTGCTTCATGCGCTCGGCGTGCGCGCGCCGTATCGCGTGATCGCGGACCTCTACGCCCTCGCCGACGCGCTCGTGCTGCCGAGCGAGAGTGAGGGGTTCGGCATCCCGCTCCTCGAGGCCGCCCTTCACCGCCTGCCGATCGTGTGTAGCGATCTGGCCACACTTCGTGCTCTCGCCGGCGACGCCGCGACCTACGTGCGGCCCGATGCGTCCGGCGAGGCGATCGCCGACGCCGTCGAGCGCGCGCTCGAGCAGCCCGGGGCGCGTTTCCGCTCGCGCGTCCGCGCACTTTCGTGGCCGCGCGTGCTTGACGAACAAGTAGTCCCGCTCGTGCTCAAGGACATCGCATGAAAGTGCTCGTCGCGATCACCGAGCCCGAGCGCGAAAGCGCGCTCGTCGAGACGGCGGCCGCTCTGGCGTGCGGCGGCGAGGTCGTTCTCGCGTCGGTCATCGAGGTGACGGGCGAGGAAACGCTCGCGTCCGCGCAGCCTGAGGCGCGTGGCCGTCGTCGCGCCCTCGACGCGCTGGCGGCGGACCTCGGTCCCGGCCGGCACGTGCGCTCGCTCGTCACCGTCGCGCGCGTGGGGTGGGACGCCATCCGCGAAGCGTGCGCGAACGAGCATCCGGATCTCCTTCTCGTCGGCTGGCGGCGTCCGGGATGGGATCTGCTCGGCACCACGATCGAGGCCATCCTTCGTGACCCGCCGTCCGACGTCGCCGTGGTGAAGGGCGCGCCTGCCCGTGCGCGCCGCATCCTCGTCCCGGTTCGCGGCGGCCGGTACGCCCAGCTCGCCGCGCGGCTCGGCATCGAGCTCGCCCGGGCACAGAACGGCTCGGTCACGCTGCTCCACGTCGCCGAGCAGGGCGGCGGTGGGAAGCGGCCGACTCTGTACCAGCTCCTCGGGGAGCGCGCGTACGACGAGCGCGTCGAGCGTCTTGTGACGCGGTCCGGGGATCCCGCGAGCGTGATCGGAGAAGAGCTCGCCGAGCACGACGCGATCGTCTTCGGCGCCACCGGCCGTGAGGGCGCGCGAGATCCGCTCGGACCCATCGGCCACGCGCTGATCGACGCGGCGCGCAACGCGGTGGTCGTCCGCACGAGCGCCCCGATCGCATCGACGCTCTTCGTCGAGCGCACCCGTCTTCCCCAGGAGCGCGCCGATCGCAGCCGCGTCCTGGGCGAGATCGTGGACAAGTGGTTCGTTGAGAACACGTTCAGCTCGAGCGAGTTCGCGGACCTGCGCCGCCTCGTGGAAGCGAAAGAGCGGCAGAACGTGCGTATCTCGGTCGGCCTACCCACGCTCAACGAGGAAGTGACGATCCGCCAGGTCATCCGCGCGATCCGCTCCCGGCTCGTCGAGCGGTTTCCGCTCATCGACGAGCTCGTCGTCATCGATTCACGCTCCGAGGATCGAACACGGAAGATCGCCGAGGACGAAGGCGTGCCGGTCTTCATCCACGACGAGATCCTCAAGGAGACCGGCAGCCACCGCGGTAAAGGCGAAGCACTCTGGAAGAGCCTCCATGTCCTCACGGGCGACATCGTGGTGTGGGTCGACACCGACGTCACCAGCGCGCATCCGAAGTTCGTCTACGGCATCGTCGGCCCGTTGCTGCTGCGCCCCGACCTGCAGTTCGTGAAGGCCTTCTACCAACGACCCCTGCGGATCGGCGGCGATTTTCAGGCGACCGGCGGTGGCCGCGTGACCGAGCTGGCTGCGCGTCCGATCCTGAATCTCTTCTTTCCGGAGCTCTCGGGGATCGTTCAACCGCTCAGTGGCGAGCAGGCCGGCCGCCGCGCGCTGCTCGAGCAGCTGCCGTTCTTCTCGGGCTACGGCGTCGAGACGGGCCTGCTCGTGGACACGCTGCAGCGAGCCGGTCTCGGGGCGATCGCGCAGGTGGACATGAAGCAGCGCATCCACCGCAACCAGTCCCTGCACGAGCTCTCGATGATGAGCTTCGAAGTCCTGCAAGTCGCGCTGAAGCGAGTCGGCGAGGCGCACAACACGAACCTTCTCGAGGAAGCCAACTTCACGATGAAGCTCATCGCGGCGTCGGGCGGGAAGCTGCATCTCGAGATGCACGACATCATCGACGTCGAGCGTCCGCCGATCTCCACGATTCCCGCGTACCGGGCGAAGCACAAGCTCGATACTCCCGCTGATTGAACGTTCTTCGTCTTGTTGCCGACGCTCGCGCGTTCCGCGCGACGTCGGCCAGCGTCTCCATCGGTCTTGTCCCGACAATGGGTGCGCTCCATGCGGGTCACGCCTCGCTCATCGAACGCGCCGTTCGGGAGAACGACGCCGCCGTCATCTCGCTCTTCGTGAACCCGACGCAGTTCGGTCCGAATGAGGATTTCTCCGGATATCCTCGCGACGAGGCTGCCGACGTGGCGCTCTGCGAGCGCCTCGGTGTTGCGATGATCTTCGCGCCGAGCGTGGCGGAGATGTATCCCGAGGGCGACGCGACGCGCGTGCAGCCCGGACCCATCGCGGACCGTCTCGAGGGAGCCGCGCGGCCGGGTCACTTCGCCGGAGTGGCCACCGTCGTGGCGAAGCTCTTCGCCATCGTCCGGCCGTCGGTCGCGTACTTCGGGCAGAAGGACTTTCAGCAGTTGCGAATCATCCAGACGATGACCCGCGACCTGCGGCTCGGCATCCGGATCGTCGGCTGCCCGATCGTGCGCGAGCCGGATGGCCTCGCGATGAGCTCGCGCAACGCATACCTCTCGCCGGACGACCGGCGGAAGGCGGTCGTGCTCTCGCGCGGATTGTTCGCCGCGCGCGACGACTGGACGGATGGCGAGCGCGATCCCGCGAAGCTCTGCGAGCGTGTCCGGACCACGGCGTCGAGTGCCGGCCAGAGCCTCGAGTATGTGGCCGTCTCCGATCCGATCACGTTGGACGACCTCGTCCGGCCGGCCTCGCGCGCCGTGATCTCGCTCGCGGCGCGGGTGGGCAAGGCCCGGCTCATCGACAACGTGCTGCTCGGGATGTCACTCGAGGGGCTCGCGTGACGACGATCGCCGAAGAGGCTCGGGCCATCCCCAGCGAACCCGCCATAGCGGAGCTTTCGCTCCGCGAGACCCGCGGGCGCGGACTCCTCGCCTCCATCACCGCCGCGCACTTCTCGCATCACGTCACGAACTCTCTCCTCAACCCGCTCCTGCCGCTCATTCGCGACGCGTTCGCGCTGAGCTATGCCGAGAGCGGCTTCGCGGTGTCCGCGTTCTCCATCGCGGCGGGCCTCGCGAACGCGCCGTGGGGGATGCTCGCCGACCGCGTGGGGTCGCGCGTGGTGATCGTCGGAGGGCTCTTTCTCATGGGGGCAGCGAGCGTGGCACTGGCCACCGCGGGCGCCTACTGGCAGCTGCTCGCCCTCCTCGTGCTGCTCGGGGTCGTGTCGGGCTCGTACCACGGTCCGGCTGCCGCGCTCATCGCGCGGACGTTCTCGCCGCGTATGCGCGGGACGGCGATGGGGATCCACATCACTGGGGGACACCTCTCGTTCTTCGCGGCGCCGGCCCTCGCGGGGATCCTCGCGACCGCGACGGGCACCTGGCGCACGCCCTACATCTGGTTCGCGGCCGCGCCGGTGCTCTTCGGCGCGCTGCTCTGGCTCGTCGCACCGCATGTGCAAGAGCGCGCCGCGCCAAGTCGCGACCGGTTCGCGGCCTTCCGCGAGGTCGGCCGAGTTTTCCGCGATGTCGGGCCGGTCGTCTCGCTCTCGATCGCGTTCCAGTTCGGCATCGCGGCCCTGCTCGCGTTCCTCGCGCTATATCTGGTGGACGCTCGCGGCATCTCACCGGCGCTCGCGGCCGTCTTCTTTGGCGTGCCGCAGGTCGTGGGCGTGGTCGGCGCGCCACTCGGCGGCTGGCTCTCGGACCATCTCGGTCGCCGTCGCGTGATGTTCGGCGGCCTGGCGCTCATGGGCCCCGCCGTGTTCGCCGTGACTGCCGTGCCGAACGAGGCGCTCCTCGTCGCGCTGGTCGTGTTCGGCCTGCTCTGGTCGATGCGTTCGACGGTGACGGAGACGCTCGTCATGGACAGCGCGCCGCCGGGCCGCCGCGCGACGGTGCTCGGCGCCTACTACCTTTTGAACGCCCACGTCGGTGGAATCGGCGCGCCGCTCTTCGGTTTTCTCGCCGAGGCGGTGGGGCTCGCGACCGCCTTCAGCTGGATCGGGATCGCGTTCGTCGTGATGTCGGCTGTCGCGCTTGTCATCGGCCGGCGGCTGTAGCTCGGCTTTGCCCGCTAGAGCGCGCCTATCACCTGCACGCCGCGCTGCTGGATGAAATACCTGCCGCTCGAAGTGCTGAACTGCAGCACGAAATCGACCTTGGCGCCCGGATCCCAGATCGGACCGTCCCGGACGCTGAGCGAGAG
>Ga0070708_100001230_pt1 | contig 19698 bp, 27 predicted proteins | sample KBSK5503metaG_FD_65469 | JGI IMG/M metagenome (GOLD analysis project Ga0070708, IMG submission 65469) | Corn, switchgrass and miscanthus rhizosphere microbial communities from Kellogg Biological Station, Michigan, USA - KBS K5-50-3 metaG | ecosystem: Host-associated > Plants > Roots >... | reverse complement strand
CCACGTGGGAAATCTGCCCGTCAAATGAACTCAAAAGGCAACATTTGCGAAGGTTCGTCCGGTACGTAGGCGAGCGCGGCCTCAGCAGAAAGGTTTGAACGAATCGGATGATGACATCCTACAATCGGGCGCATCCCTACGCGAAGCCGTAATCGGTCAAGTATTGAGCAGCCCCCTCGGGTAGTTCATCGGGAGCAACCATTTCTCACTCCCGCTGACCTGCCCACCTTTCGCTGTGCCGTTACAAAAGCCGAACAACTGTCATCACAATCTGGAGCAGCGGCCCGCGCGGCGCTCCGCAAGCTAGGCGTGCCCGGACCATCTCGGACCCATCCGTTGGGACGGTTCGGGCCGTCTGTCAACCAGTTGTTGCCTCTACAAATCTGTAGCCTGTTCGGATTCCGTAACAGATTTGGAGTAGTCACTAGGAACTGCACAGATTTACGCGAGAGTGCCGAAAAGAGAGGCACTCGTGCGCCGATGACACAAACTGGATCAAGACCGCGTTTGCTTTCGGTCGGAAACGTTCTCGTTGTCTGCAAGGACGCAGATGCAATCCGCTTGCTTACTGAGGCAGTACAGCAATTTGCACTGTCTTTGGACGTACACCACCAGGCGGACACAGCAGCTAGTATTCTAGTATTCTAGTATTCTAGGACGCCAAAAGTTCGAGGCAGTCGTCGTAGACCTGGAACTTGGGGATAGTGCTAAGACAGTCCTGAAAGAAGTTTACCTATCTCCCTCAAATCAGACGGCAGTCACGTTCACAATCACGAGTAAAAACGCGGACAAAGATTCGAAAATAAGGATTGGCTCGACCTTTAGCTTCGTTAGACCGCTTTCAGTGGAATCTATAAGTCTTACCTTGAAGGCTGCGTACGGACTCATCGTGCGGGAGCGGCGGCGCTATTTCCGGTTTCCACTGGCGGTTCGGGCGTTTCTCAGAATGGCGGAGGGAAAGGAAATTGAATCCCAGACCGTGAACATCGGCGAGGGTGGGATGGGGTTGCAGACCTCTCATCCATTCAAGACCAAAGAGCAAGCGCTGGTTCAGTTTACCTTGCCGGGTCAGCCAAGCCAGTTCTCGGCGGAGCTGGATGTTTGCTGGTGTGACCCGAGCGGGCGCCTCGGAGTGCGATTCCTGGCTCTTTCTGCTCAACAAAAATCTGGATTGCGGGAGTGGCTCTCCGCTAGGTTTGAAGAAAGCATTCCGGAACGCGTGGCAGTCCACTTTCGGAAAAGCGCTGCCAAGCGCTGAATGCTTGGCGGCTCGGGAGTGTTGAAGTACCTATTTCTAAAGCTGCCCACGCCTTCATCACAATTCTCCGAACTCACTCCTTTCGTGGTTGCGGCCGACCTTTGCGGCTGGCTTCTTGAGGCCAACATCCAAAGCCGCGGTCGGCAATTGCGCTAGCCTCTTCCAATCGTGGCGAGCACAGAGCTCTTCCTCGGTGATGAGGCCGTAAATCGTGCCTAGATCGCGACAGTCGAAAAATTCGTCTGTCCAGTCACAGCTTGTGAGGTCGGGATGATCTGATCGCGCAGTCATAACTGATAACGCCGATTCAGGGCACACTTGCTTACCACGGTCTATTGGCTTTGGTGGGCAAATCAACCCTCGAAAGAACTCCCGGTTACAGACCGCGAAGCGTTCTTCGTAGCGGCGGTTGCCGCAGTCGGCCTAACTATCCTTTGGTTGGATTGGCGCAAGACTTGAATTGAGGCGCACCATGCAGAAGGCTCCCGACACTCCGTATTTCGTTTACCTCTACGTTTTCACGTGCGAGAAATGCAACTGTCCCCATCTGGAAACAATGATTTCTGCGAAAGTTCCGAAGGATGAACTGCAGACGGCTCCGGCTGAATGGTAGTGTACGAACTGCAATTCCCCTCAGAGCACTGCTCTGTACCGCTCGGCGGTCTATGTCCATCGTTTCTTCGTACTCTGACAATCGGCAACTTATCATTCGGCGCGCGTGTTAGGCAACGCGCTTAGGGCGTTTGCCGACTTTCTTGTCATCAGCAATCAGTATGTTTTTCAATTCGGAAATGATGGCCTCAAGTTTGATGGGGTCTCTTTCTTCTGCCGCCAAGCGGCAGAGAGCGCGGAAGTTGGCGAGGTCAAGCATTGGAATCCCCTTTCTTTGGCGGAAGGTCTAATCTGGGATGCTAAATGGTCTTGGGAAAAGGGGATGGCCACACCCAGAACTTGTCCGGTTATTGTAACGTGGCATCACCGTAGAGTGGGCGTCGCTTACCGTCCCCTCTGCCTTTTTGCTAGTCTCACGCTCTTCGCCATGGCGTCGGTCAGATCCTCCTCTGGGCCAAGGATTCGATTCACCCGCGCGGATTTGCAGCGGGAGCTCGCTTTGCTGGTCCTTTCTCGTTCCGTCCTAGTCCCGGGATTACTTGTCGCCGATTTACGGATGTGGGTTCCATGTGTTTGCGCCCGCGCTCATGTCAATCCCTGTCAGATCAACCTTGCCTCCGCTGCGGAAACCAGCAGCAGCCTTACCTCCGGCTCCAGCGATTGCGGGCAAGAATGAATCCCAGAAACTGGGGGTCTTCGCGGCGTCGGCTGCGGTTGAGAGCTGACTCCCTGCTCCACCAGTGGCCGTCCGTACAGCCCAGCTTGCACTTCTGCGGGATTGCCGTCAATCGTGAGAGTCTGTCCGCGTCCGCTCCCGCTAAATGGTCGGTTAGATCACGACTGGATTGTCTTGCGGACTCGGCGACCGTGTTCGCATATCCGCTAGTATTTTCGCCCATCCTAAGAGCGTTCAAGGCTAGGTTGCCAGCAACGCCTGACGTACCCGCCGCGGCTGTCGGGTTGGCTAGTGTGTTCTGGTCTTTCATGAACTCGCCGCCGGCGACATAGGTCTTGCGGCCAAAGTTCATGAAGGTACCGAGAGTGGACGAGTGTTTGGCCAGTTTATTTGCGCTCGCTAGCGCGGACTGAGCATTGACGTGATCCTGCGAACTCTGCGCCATGCCTTGATTCGCGACCTTCTTGGATTCGGAGCGTCCCATGTCAGTATCCTTCCCTTTGTGTTCAGGTTTGTTGCGCCTGGGTTGCGGATTTTTCAGAAGATTACGCGAGGCTGTCGTGTGCAGAATGTGTGCAATTGTCGCCGATAGTGCCCTATACCACCGCTCTGGAGCGGCTGCAAACGCTTGATTCTGCATAGAACGATGGGGTTTGGACAGCCTCCGGAGCAATAGGGTCGGGAGTTCGAATCTCTCCGGGCGCACCAGCACTTCTCTCTTGTCCGTTCAGGCACTTGCGGACGGCGTTGCGGCGTTTCGAACCATTTCGAGGGTCGCGAGTGCCAATCAGGATGCCAGTTCCGGCGCCGACTGCAGCCTTCTGTTCCTTGCTATCGCAGGGCCTGGGCGACTTCGCCAGTAAGACAGACTGGCGGCCGAGACAATTGCCTCGGGTCCCAGATCTTGAAATCGACTTCAGCTACGGCTCACGGCTCACCATAAACTCCCAGTGATCGCGCGATGGCGGCGAGGCGCCGGTCGGCGCTCCAGAGCAGTACGCTTTCCAATGCCGCCGACGCCAGCAGATGTACATCGACCCAGCCAACACCCCGACCCATGAGGCGATGCCGCTCGACGAACGTCATCACTTCTTCATTCTCCACGACCGGCACGGATGGCAATCTCCGGAGCAATTGCAGGATCTCAGAGCGGCGGCTTATGGAACCACATGTCAATTCGCCGATAATAAAAGGATGGCACTGAACTTCGGCGCGATGAAGAAGCGAGACGAGCCCGAGCTGGCCATGGCGCAAATGCTCCACCCAGATCGAGGTATCAACAAGCATCAGCGGCTGGCCATAGAGGCCTGAGGACGGCGTCGTCGAATTTTCCGCAGGCGCGGCTCGCTGCCGCCCAGTGCCGCCAGCCTCTTAGCACTCTCCCGGGCGACCAGGGCTTCCAGTCCGGCGTGAACGACGGCAGTCTTCTCCGAGATACCGCTGAGCCGTGCCGCTTGCTTGAGCAGGTCATCGTTAATGTTCAGAGTCGTTCGCATATGTATCAGTATGCATGATTCATGCATACGGCTTCAAGAGGGTAGAGAAAAGGGTAGTGTCGCAAGCAAAAAGTGAGCGTGACAGGTTGGTCTGCGCAAATGTATACGGCCTTTGTTATAGTTGATCACTCCTGGCCAGGATGGAATGCGCTGCGCCCTTTTCCCATTTAGTTAGTCAGCCTTGAAAGGCCTCTTCCGGCTACGGGTTGGGAGAGCGCCGGGTTCGACCGTTGTGCCATCTCATGGTTTGCTTGCAGACCTTTCAAGCGGCGCAGGTTTCCAAACGATTTCTTTGCCGAAGAAGATGGCGAATCGCGCGAACAAACAAATAAAGAAAATCTTCAACGATAATCTAATAAAAAAGGTGTAGATCTCACATCCCCGCCGAGCACAGGCGAGATGGGTGTAAAATGGCTGCCGTTTTCGATGTCAAAAAGGAAATTCCGGTTAACAGTTACTCTTTATGAGTCGGGAATCCGAAATCGGATACGGTTCTTCGGTGGCGGAACGATACTGCGTTCGTGGTGGAGGTCGCTTGAGAAGAGTGCACTGTTTGCTGATGCTTGCAGGCCTACTTTGGGTGTGTTCTATGTGGGGCCAAAACAGCCCAGGCCTGTCCAGGAGGCTCACAAATCAGGACATTATCAGCATGGTCGAACTGGGCCTTTCCGAAGATGTCGTCATCGCGAAAATTCGCTCCATGAGCGCGGCGGGAGCGGACACTCTAAGTTTCGATACCAGTATAGAAGGGATGAAGGCGCTCAAAGGAGCGAAGGTCCCTGATTCCGTGATTAAGGTGATGATTAATCCCGCTCCCCCTCCGCAGCCGACAAACGTGGTGGCCTCCGCCCCAATGACCGTCGACCCGAATTTGCCGCCTCCCGAAGTAGGAGTGTACTGGAAAGACGGAGCTAATTTCGTCCTGGTCCAGGGGCAGGCGTTAACTCAGACCAAAGCTGGCGGCAAAGCAGGCAGTTTTTTCACTAACGGGCTAAGGAACCAGCATTGGGATGCTTATGTCGAAGGCCCTACATCCAAAAACGTTGTGAAGGAGCGCCGGCCAGCGTTCTATTTCTATGTTCCCGATGGGTCCACTGCGTCCGATTACTTGCTGATAAAGCTCAACAAAAAAGGTGATCGCAGGGAGTTTCAGATAGGCTCCTTCGGGGGCATCACTGGCGGCAAATCGGGCGTCCAGAGGGACAAGGAAGTTCCCTTCAAAGCTGACCATATGGGAATCAGAATCTACAGAATTACCTTGAATGAAGACCTCAAACCAGGGCAGTATGCTTTTTTTATGGGCACAGGCCAGTCAGCCATGATGTCTGCTGCTAAGGGAGGAAACAGATCGGGAGGTGTTGCGTCAGGCCGAATCTACGATTTCAGTATTCCAGAATAATCGTGAGGCTAGCAGCTCAATTCCTTAGCGGCAGCGGAAAAAAGCTCAGCCGACAAGGTAATGCGCACACCGCTTTCCAAGCCCATTTCCTGAAAACCGGCTGCTCCTCTTTGCTCTGACCCTTCTCACCCCCTGACTAATAACCTCCGTTTCAGGACGCGCACCAATGCAAGCTTTTCATCCAGTGTTTGGCCGGCAATGTACTCCGTAACCAAATAATCTGTGCTGTTCTGAGTGCTGAATTCGAAAATCGTGGCTATATTGGGATGGTTCAGCTTGGCGAGTGCTAAATGCTTCCTTGCGGAACCGCTTTCGGGCAGCCTCATCCGTCAGTGTGCCGACGGGCAGGACCTTGATAGCCACGTCGCGCTCGAGGTGCTCATCGTGGGCGCGGTACAAAAAACCCATGCCACCTGCACCGATTTGCTCGATGATGCGATCGTGGCCGAGCGCGTGGCCGACGAGTTGGGAAGGAGCGGCCATCGACCGAGAGAATGTTAGGCCCGCGCACAAGGTTGGTCAAGGCAGTGGTGAAAAGCACGATCTCACAGCAGCTTCGCGTACTCCACCTTGGCAGCTCTGCACCCAAGCTCTTGGGCAATGGAACGTAAGCCTCACTTTCCTCAGTCATGGCCCACGGTCGCGGATTGAATCCTAAAAAGGCAGCTACTTTAACTCAGGTCGCCCAGCAATTGAGGCAGCGCATCGGATTGGCAGCTGGTGCTGGAATGCTCGCGACGCATAGTGCCGCGGGAGCGGCAGCAGTCGGACTCCCAGTAGGGGCTGGAATGCATTTTCTCTACTTGTGCATCCACCGTTGCACGAACTAGGCCGCAGTAAGTATTGGACAGGACGGGGAGCATCTACTGAAGCGAACTCCCAACCTGCGAGAACACATTGTTGGCATTCGAGCCGATCAATCTGACTGTGCCCACCACAATTACGAGGACTACCGCGAGCATCACCGCATACTCGGCAATGTCCTGCCCCTCTTCATCCAACCAAACATCGCGCCAAAAACGTCCCATGACTCCTCCCCCGGGCCGGGCTACTACTTACAGTGTGCGACGGATTTCCATGCCTCGTGAATGGCTCCGATGTGTGAGGCACAAAGGTAACCACCCTGGAATGACAGAATTGTCGTTCCATCGCGGCAAAGAAGAAAGCCCGCGAACAATTACGGCCTGCGGTCTTTGGGCGGGGCCCCATCTGGAAAGCCATCAACGATTCTCGGTCCAGAGCTGGCAATGTTCTATAGAGCCGATGTGGGGATGTGAGGGCGCACTACGCCCAGCTGTCAACCCGGCGATGATGAAGGAATATAGGCCCGGGGGATCCGCACGCGCGGAACTGACGGGAATTGAAGCGCCGGCAGCCCTCAGCTTTTCGAGGTCAATCGATCTCTTTCCGCCACATTTTCATTCCGGTGCCGATGATGTGGGATTCGCAAAAGGCAACATCCTGGATGCAGACAAAAGGCGGGTCATATTTCAGACTTCAGACCCGCCCAATGTTTAGAGGGTGACCGCAGCAGCAGGCAGGGAAGTCATCGCGCCGTTTGCCGGAACTTTCCTAGTATCCCATGGAGAGAGGGTGCTGGTGCGTTGTGGCAGCCCGGTGGTGCCTGTGATACCGAAAACCGAGTAGCCGGTGCTCATGATGTCGCTGCCTTGCGTTGTCAGGGCCCAGGAATAGGGTATCGAGAGCTTGCATGTCCGCGTGGTCCCCCTTCCGGTGGCGGCTACGGTGTTCGACTCGCTGATGAAACGCGGGCTGGTAGTTGCAGCATCAGTCACGGAGACGTCCGCCGAGCAGGTGATGTTGGTGAGACCGGTGGTCTTGAGGGTTACGCTGATCGTAAGAGTTATTGTTCCTGTAAATGTCGCTGCAGCAGGAGCATCTAGACTTTCTTCGGCCACTGCAGGGACAGGACGAAATGCATCGGTGTGAGGATCCAGGTATCCCAGGATGCCAGGCTTGGCCTGGCTATTTGCCGTTTGGGCCCAAACGTCGGCGCAACATGACGCAGCACATGCAAATCAACAACAGCTTAGTGGTTCTCATTTTTGTCTCCTTTGAGGAATTTGTAAATCGGTCGTACTCCTTGGTTCGTTTCACTCAGAGAAAGGGAATACGGGCGGGGGTTTCTTTCCAGTGTTTCCGGCACAGTCTAGCACAGTGCTAAGTTGTTGGCCCCCGGGCCGGCCAGTACCTCGTAACATTCGGTCAGGTCATGCGGGAAGCGAGTGCGTTCCAAAAATTCCGAGGCAAGCGAGGGCTCCAGCCTGTTGATACTCTGCAGTCGAAATGGGCCGGATCGTCGGTTCCTGTTTTAGGAACGCTCGGCGCATTGGTTGCTGACCAACAGGTCTTAGCTGAGATCGAAAGCCGAGAGTACAGTTTAATAACCAGTAGCCTGAATACCAACCACTCCTGTTGGGTGCTGTCACCATTCGGAGACTTCTCCGTTCTCCATTCTCCGAAATTCGCCGAGGTACATAAACTCGGATCTACACACATGGAGGCCGGTTGAAGCAGAAACTTGTGAGTGTGTTGTTAGACCGAGTGAGGAAAATGAAAATACTTCTGGTTGAAGACAGCAAGTTTCAGCGGGTTGCAAACGGCCAGGCGCTCGTGAGGGCTGGGTACAGTGTCATCCATGCGGCCGACGGGGAAGAGGGTCTCCGTGCCGCGCGCCAGAGCATTCCCGATCTCATTCTGCTCGATATGATGTTGCCCAAATTGTCAGGACTCGAGGTCCTTCGGGCTCTTAAGAGCGACGTGCTCGCAAAACACATCCCCGTCATCGTGCTGAGCGGACTTGGTCAAGCTAATGAAGCCAGGTTATTGAAAGATGGGGCGGCCGCGTTTTTTATGAAATCAGAGAAATCGGTAGAGAACGGTTCATTGGCCCTGATTCAAGCAGTGCAATCCGTGCTAACCGCGACCAAGGCCTAGACGCTCCTCCGGGTGGAGCAGGTACTAAATGCATCATGGAGCTTCTGGAAAGCGCCGAGCGGAGAGCGTGTTTGCCAAGAACGTAACCGTCCTGCATCTCAGTCGCGCCCGCCCCGAGGATTCTTCTCACGGCTGCTAAGAACACCTCCGCCCATGATGCCCTGTGCTTTGGGTTTGATCGGAGATGGCAAACTGGGATTTCAGTTGTTGTAAGCGGTCCGCCTTTGACCTTTTCCGCCTGCCGGAATAACTGCTCTTCCCACCTGTCGGCCAGGTGGAGTTGCACCTTCCTTTACTGTCCCCTCTGTCGCGCGCGTGTCGTGACCAAATGATATTCCCGATGGCTCAGCAGGAAGCCAACGTGGCCGGCCTCAACCGATTAAGTATCTGTCCCCGCGATTTAATTTTGTGCCATCAATCAGTTCCTGACAGGTGATACGATGGCCGACCCACGGAATGGCCTCGAGTCGCTTGGCATTAATTTCCTGCTCGCAGTTCAGGCATTGGCCGAACGTGCCTTCACCGATCCGTTTCAACGCGGCGTCCACGGAAGTCAGCAGGGCTCGGTCACGAGATTTTTGACCGAGGTCTACCAGAGACGTATTCGCGCGATCGCCCTCGTCCTTGCCGTAGTTATGCTCTGCGGTCCGCTTGCGTTGTTTGGGCGAGGCTCGGCCGGAGCTCATGGTGCCGAGACTGTAGCGCTTTCTTGAATCGTTCGATTGTCACAACGGCTTTTGGTTGCTGAGGTCTCAGTGTTCGATTTTCGGCGGACCAAAGGGGGTAAGAGCCAACGCGCCTCGCCAATCAACAACCGGCCCGGTAACAGTGTTCGCGATGTGGTTCAGAAAGACAGGCAAGCAAAAAGAATCCGCACATCCGCGCGAGGCCGCAACTGGCGGTATACTTTAATGTCGAGGTGATTTGTGAAGCGCCTCCTCTCGCCTCTCCTGGCTCTCTCGTTGCTCCTGCTTTCAACTGGCTGCGGCAATGTATTCGTCCGTGGTGCCATCGAGACGGGTTCCACCATCCAAGGCTCGGTCACTGTCGTGCAGCTCGGTAATACCCTGAACGGAATGGAAACCGTTCAAGTCACGTTCGTGACCTTGCTCCAAAACGGCACATCCTCCACTATCGGGTTTTGCGGCGATCAAAGCGTTCTATTCCCACTGGACCAAACCGTGCGCGTCAATTTCAATCCTGGACACCCCTGCGCGACCGTCATCGTTGTAGTTATCGTTGTCTGAGCTGCAGACGAGCCGCTTCCGCTCACCCGTAGGCCAAGCAGGAGTCGCTCAATCATTCGATTGGAGCAGGGCGAGAGTTCTAAGGTCTTGCCGATGATCTCGCATGCATCCGCACGCGCGCCGCTACGCTCTGCGGAAGCCCACTACCCGGAATTGCCATGTATGTATCTCGGGCGTAGTACTCGGAAGCTCCAGCACTAACAAAGCACGAGGGGCACACCATGACCGACAAATCTCTTGGCGGGCATTGGGCGAACAAAGAGCGAACATGCTAAAATCGCTTTCCAAATGGCGCGCCGTCCGGATCGCGAGAAGGCGGAGATTTTGAGCGAGAAGGACCTCAAAGAACTGCGTTACAACCTCGCGCACCTCAGCGTGACGGCGGTTCGTGATTTTTACGAGCAGGCGTATCAGGATTGCCGGTTGGTCTACAACCGTCTTCCGACTCCCCGAAAGATGCAAACGCTCGTCCAGGCCTGGAAGCAGTTGCGGAAATGGCGTTGAGCCGGTCCTCGACCCGCTCCCAGAATGCCCCGCCATGACGCGGGAACAGTGTTACGGGCGAATTTCAATCGCTCCATCGAGCTTAGATCAGCTTGGTCGGTTTTGCGACCTGCCTTGATTCGCCAACAATTACTTCGTGCCATGTTTTCGCTGCTGACGTTTTTGTTCGCCTCACCCACCGAGACTAGAAGTCCACGGCAGTTTAACGGTTTTCCATTGATGCGCCCAAACAGAAACCGGGCTCACCTGCGTGACGCCCGTGCCGAAAGTCACGGCACGCTAGAACTCAATGCGCAACGCTACCTGGCCTGTGCGATTGCCGGCGTTTTCGGCTGTCTGCATGCTAGTGATTTTGCCGAATGTCGACGAGGTTACATCCGTCGAAGGCGGTGCGTAGTTCAGATGATTCGGCAAGTTCGTGAACGTGCTCTCCAGCTTCATGCGAACCCTTTCTCCGAATGCGAAGGTTTTGGACAGTCCGCCCGCGATCGCCACTGTGCCCGGACCGACCAGGCTGCCGACCCTGCAGCTCCCCACCGCATCCGCAGGCACTGCATGGAACGCGTTCACATTGAAGTATTCGCCGGGCTTGGGCTTTGAAAGGTTTCCATTGCCCAAGCAGTCCGGCCGCTGAAATGTCCCCCGATACCCCAGATTCAGGTTCCCCGGGTCGTAACTTGGGCTCGTGATGGGCGTGAGATACGGCCCGGTCAGCCACAGGCTGACCGTACTCATCGACCAGCCTCCAAGAACCACCTGGGGAATCGAACCCATGTGGTTAAAAAAACGTCGTCCATTCCCCACCGCAAGTTCGTAGATGGCCGACACCAGCACTCGCTGCCGGCGCACCGCGGCGATGTTCCCGCGATTCGCCGCCAGATCGAAGCGGTCCGCTACCGGTGTTCCGTAGATTACCTCGGGTGAGAAAGCCGTCGGGGCGTCCCCGCCCACATTGCCCAGGCTCTTGGCCCACACGTGGCTTGCTTGCAATGTCAGACCGGAGCGGCTGCGGTGCTTGATCTCTGATTGCAGCCCTTCGTAGTTCACAGAGCCTGGTTTTGAGAAGAGAGAATGCGTCCCCAGTTAAGATACGGTTTGGGGGGTTGGGGTTCGGCGAGATCGTACTCGGCCCAACCTGGTTGAGATCGACGGTCGGACTCATGCGGTAGGAGCTCGTACCCACATAGCTCACTCGCAACGTCGTATCGCGTACCAATTCCCTCTCGACCGTGAAATTCCACTGTGCCGACTGCGGGTCGATGCTCCTGCGATTGGAAACTGCACGCCGATCCGGAAGAGCGAAATACCAAAGCGCGCCTCATTGACCAGCGCATTAGTAATGGCGTAGTTGTGCGACAAAATCAGATTCCGAACGATTTCGCTGTCGTGATCGCTGGGCAGCAATGCGTTCGGCAGCGTCGTAGCAATGTTTTTCGCGCTCCACCGCCCGTACAGTGACTGCTTTGATGTCAGGGTGTGGTCGATGCGGAGGTCGTATCCGTTCGTGCTGCCGGGCGTCGCCGCCTGCTGCACATAGTTGGCCCCGGAATTAGTCGCGTTCGGAAGCGGCAGGACGCTGAGCAATGCCGTGGCGACCGGGTTGATGCAATCCGGCTGGCTACAGCCCCTCGGCATAGTGTTATTAGAGAATGGCTGACCCGTGAGCGGATTCACAACGCTGCTGTTGGTGCCCACGAAGTTTGGGTCGTTCAAATTGCCCGCCCGCATGGCCGCGGTGGGAACGTTCAAGAACAGTGGAGTCGTCAGCCTCCGTCGATTCCCCTCATAGGCTGCGAAAAAGAATGTCTGAGGCAACGCCTTCGTCAACCCCGGAATCGGTAGTGGGCCGCCTAGGCTTCCCCCAAAAGTGTTGAACTCCTTTGTGTGGCTTGACACCCAACCCGTAGGGGGTCGCGTCCAGCACGCTGTTCTGCATGTATTCGAAGAGACTGCCGTGAAAGTGCTCCCCGCCGCTCTTGGTGGCGATGGTCACGTCACCCAATTGCGAGAACTCCGCATTGTTATTGAACTGCGAAACTTTGAACTCGCTGATCAACTCGGAAGACGGATTCATGTTGGCCAGCGCCCCATTCTGCCGGATGTTCAGCGTCGAGGCGCCATCCACCGAATACTGCACCTGTGAAGGTAGCCCGCCGCCCACGGACATGTTTCCGTTGGCATCTTGCTGCGTGCCCGGTACGGTCGCGAGAACGGCCATGGAACTTGTCGTCGCTCCCCGGTAATTCACGGGCAACTGAGAGACCTGAAGGAAATCTTTGGTGTCGGCGAGCGTGGCGCTTTCAGTGTTGATCATGGGCGCGGTGTCCCCGACTTCGATAATTTCTGACGCCGCGGCGACCTTCAGCGAGATCTCTTCGCGCAGGATTTGCCGCGCCTCCAGTTGCACGGACTGCAACTTAAAGGACGCAAAACCCGCCGCCTGCACGCCGATCTCATACCGGCCCGCTTTCAGGTTCATGAACTGAAACGCCCCGTCCGCGTCCGAGGCTGCGGTGCGCTTTGACTGATCGTCCTGACCGGAGAGGGTAAGCTGGGCGCCGGGCAGGGCGAGTCCGCTTGGATCTTTGACCACGCCCACGATGCTGCCAAAAGTGGATTGCGCTTCCACCCAGCAGGTCAAAGAAATCATGCAAAGCGCGAACAATCCCGCCGCCACACATCGTCTGAACATTCCTCTGACCTCCACCGGAGCTCTTCTCGTGAAGTCGATTGAATCGACCGTGGAGAAATCAAGCTCAGTGCGGAGACTGTAAAACGCAGACGATAAAGAAATCGTAAAGACATCCTGCAAAGAGTTGATGCGCCGCATCGAATCAAACGATGGAGTTGCTTCCCTGCCGCAATGCATACGATGTGACCGGTTCTTGCGGGCATCCCGACGGTTCGTTGTGTTTGCCTTGCCGCGTATGTTCATCACGGAGGAGCAATGTCGGAACTCTTTGCAAGCAATGGCCCCAACCGGCAACCGATCAGGGGCGCAGGCGTTTCATCTGCAAGGACAGGATCTCAAAACTGGGGATCGCAATGGCGCTCGGAGTGAATTGGCCACGCTCGTCCAAACTGTGGAACGCCAGCACCAAGTACGGGCGGATATCGGCAAGCTGCAAACGGGGTTGGCCACGAATGATCTACAAGCGGCTCGTCAGGTATTGTCCGGCCCCCGCAGGGCATGGTCGGGCAGCGTCCGGAGCTGCAGCCCCTAGCGCAGGCATGGCAGAGTGCCGACCTCGCTGGCGCGCGGTCTTCGCTGGCGGGCGGACCGCTTTCACAACCTTGCTTCAGGATCTCAACAGTGGGATTGGAGGAAGCGCTCCGCCAGCACTATCTCCCGCCAAAAACGTAACTGCTGAACCCGGTCTGCGCTCTCCGGGAATCTGTCCTGCTTCTATTCTTTCGCTCGGCCTCCATCTCGGTGGACGCCGGTTTGGGACTCTACTCACAGCCGCGACCAAGCCTTTGCCGAACTTCCCAGCATGGCGGGCGATGGTCTCACCTCGTGTGTGCACCACATTCCTGTAGCATAAACATTTCAGGTGCAGCTCAGCCGAACCGGTTGAGCTAGCTTCCTTCCCTACTCGGGTGATCGACGACTCGAATATGAACTACGATGCGATTTTGATTGTTTCCTTCGGTGGGCCGGAATCAGGAGATGATGTCATTCCCTTCCTTGAGAATGTGTTGCGCGCACGTAACGTGCCTGGGGACCGAATGTCGACCGTCGCGGAACACTACCGTCACTTTGGTGGTAAGAGCCCGATCAACCAGCAAATGCGTGAATTGATGGGTGCACTGGGAGCCGAACTAGCACGGAATGGCCCGAACCTGCCCATTTATTGGGGCAATCGCAACTGGCATCCAATGCTCGCAGATACCCTGCGGCAGATGAAACAGGATGGCATACAGAAAGCTCTCGCCTTTGTGACTTCGGCGTACAGTTCATACTCGGGATGCCGCCAGTACCGCGAGGACATTGCACGGGCTCAAAGCGAAGTCGGCAATGGAGCACCGGTGGTGGACAAAGTGAGGCCATTCTACAATCACCCCGGATTTATTGAGGCGACGTTGGAAAGAGTTCAGGATGCGCTTGGGGCGGTTCCGGCGCCGGTGCGGAACAAGATCCAGGTGGTATACACAGCGCACAGTATCCCCGTCTCCATGGCTAGCACTTGCGATTACGTCCAACAGTTGCAAGAAGTGCGGAACCTGGTTTCTAAGGGATTAGGGCAGACCGATGATGCTCTCGTCTATCAGTCGCGCAGCGGACCTCCTGGCCAACCTTGGCTGGAGCCGGACGTTCTTGATTACTTGCGCGAAGTGAAGGAACGCAGTCTGGCATCGGCGGTAGTACTGGCGCCGATTGGTTTCATTTCCGATCATATGGAAGTGGTTTATGACCTGGACGTGGAAGCGCGGCAGCTCTGCGATTCATTGCGCTTGCCGATGGTGCGGGCGAAAACTGTGGGAGTTCATCCAAAGTTCGTGGGCATGATTGGTGAGCTGATTCTTGAGCGCATGAACCCCAGTTCCGAGCGGCGCGCTTTGGGATCGCTGGGAGCAAGGCCGGACACTTGTCCCGAAGACTGCTGTGCTCGACCGCGAGCCTCCGTGCCCTCTCGCACGTCGCACCAGGTTGGATCTAAGTCTGTCGGCTGAACGCGCTTGGAGCCTCGTAGTCCGTGGCTTTGGGACGGTCCTCAACCCGGCGCATGGTGCTCAGAATCGTCTCCATGACGGGATCGTCTCCGACGGCGGTGTTGAGCATGAGGTGATACAGCGAACGCGTGGGCCAGTCGGCATTAAAATAGTGCTTCACGAAAGCAATGCGCTCGCGGTCGACCATGTCGACCAGATCTCGAGCCTCGGTTTCACCGTATCCGTCTTCCTGCAAGCGGCGAATTTTCTCCGCACGCGGCGCGTAGAGAAAGACGTGGAATGCGTCCGAGCGTTCGCGCAGGAAATAGGGAGCGCCGCGACCGACTACGACGGCGTTGCCCTCTTCAGCAATTCTACCGGTGATGTCCTGCATCATTGAAACCATGCGATCGGTATCGAAAACCTGATCGCCCAGGGGCGAGGTGCGCTCATAACTGCCGCGCCAAAAAACTTTGGCCATGCGGTAGAAACGACTGTCCATGCGTTCGTCACAGCGCTCAACGGCTGAGGGATGGACATTCGCGATGCGGGCAATCTCTTCGGTGAGCAGGTGGTCCCAGAGTTTCCACCCCAGGTGGCCGGCCAGCTGTGCGGCGATCTTCCCGCCGCCACAGCCGTACTCGCGTTCAATGGTAATGAGCCGGAACATGGCCGGGTTCTAGTGTACTGCTATACCGCCACCGGGCCTGGACTTTTTCATCAGGAAGACCATCGGGATCATGGCCATGATGGCCACTCCCAGGAACCAGAAGCAATCGATGTAGGCCAGCATGGTGGCTTGACGCTGAACTGTCGACTGGACCAAAGCATAAGCCTGCTGGGTGGCGTGAACTGCGCTCGCACCGTGGGCCTGCATGGCCCGTGTGGCACCCTGCAGGGTTGATCGGAATGCCGGGTTCGAGGCCGAGATATGGCTCACCAAATCGGTGGTATGGGCCTGTGTGCGCCGATCGAGTAAGGTGGTGACCACAGAAATCCCCACACTGCCGCCAATATTCCTTGCCAGATTCATCAAGCCCGAAGCGGCATTGTTCTTCTCCCGGGGGAGAAAGGCATAGGCCGCGGTATTGATGGGAACAAACAGGAAGGCCATTCCGACGGCTTGAATGACCCGCGCCAGGGCGGCGGTACGGAAATCTACTTGCAGATCGAAGTTGGTCATGTGGAATAAAGAGAACGAAAGAATAACCAAGCCGAACAGGAGCAGCCAGCGCGGACTATAGCGTGAGAGCAAGAATCCCACCAGCGGAAGCAGGAGCATGATGGTGAATCCCCCAGGCATTAACGCCAGCCCTGCCTGCTCGGCCGTGTATCCCAGCATAGTCTGCATGAACAGCGGCAACAGGAGGGTGCTCCCGAGCAGGGCGAATCCCAGCATGAACATCAGCAGGTTGGAGACTCCAAAAGTCCGGTCGCGAAAAAGATGAAGGTCGATGATTGGATCCTTGTGCCTCCATTCCCAAAACACGACGAAGATGAGCGAAGCTGCGGCCACGATCGAAAGTATGAGGATGAAGTGTGATTCGAACCAGTCGTCGCGCTGTCCTTTATCGAGGACGATTTGCAGAGCTCCCAAGCCCAACGCCACGAAACCGAGCCCGACGTAATCGATCTTGGTTTCGCTGAGCTTCCTCCGCCTGAGGTAGGGCGGGTCTTGGATGAGTCGGGAGGTGAGCAAAAGAGAAACCATGCCCACCGGAATATTAATGAAGAAAATCCAGCGCCAAGTAAAGTTATCGGTAATCCAGCCGCCGAGTGTAGGACCTATGGCGGGTGCGGTCACTACCGCAATGCCGTAAACAGCAAATGCCATGCCGCGCTTGGCGGGCGGAAACGTGTCCGCAAGAATGGCCTGTTCACTGGGTTGGAGGCCGCCACCACCCGCGCCCTGCAAGACCCTACAAATGATGAGGACGGCCAGATTTGGCGCCAGTCCACACAAAAATGAGCTGATCGTGAATAGGGCGACACACCCCATATAGAAATTCTTCCGGCCAACAATGGAAGAAAGCCAGCCACTCAAGGGAAGCACGATAGCGTTGGAAACAAGGTAGGAAGTAAGGACCCATGTGCTCTCGTCTTGACCGGCTGAGAGACTTCCCGCGATATGGGGCAAAGCAACATTGGCAATGCTGGTGTCGAGGACCTCCATGAATGTCGCCAGCGTGACCGCCACGGCGATGATCCAGGGATTGACTACCGGCTGCCAGGCATCGGCATGATCGAGGGTTCCGGCAGCCACGTTCATTACCGAATCCAGACCTTGGGCACGACTGACATGCCGGGACGCAATTCGTGGTCTTTATTCTCGCCCGGCTCAAGCACGATCTTCACCGGAATGCGCTGCACAACTTTCACATAGTTACCGGTGGCATTTTCAGGCGGCAGGAGGCTGAAGCGGGCGCCGCTAGCGCCGGCAATGCTATCGACCTTACCCTTATATTTTCTCCCGTTCGCGTCCACTTCGACGGTGACGGGCTGGCCAACCCTGATGTTTCGCAACTGAGTCTCTTTGAAGTTCGCGGTGAGCCAGATGTCATCCAGGGGAATGACCTTCATGAGTTCCTGTCCGGGCACTACGTTCTGGCCGACTTCCACAGTGCGGTCGCCAACCACGCCGGCGACCGGAGCCACGATTTTCGTATATTGCAAATTCAATTGAGCTTGATCGAGGTCGGCTTTCTTACGTTGTACTTCGGCCTCGGCCGACGCAGCCTTGGCGCGCATGGCGGTCATTTGTTTTGGGGCCGTATTGGCATTGCGCCAATTCGCTTCGGCTTGGGCGAGCTTACTCTGCGCTTGGCTGACCTGGTGCAGTGCGGCATCGGCGTTGGCGCGCGCGGCTCCGACCGCAGCGTCGCCGGCCCGGGCGGCGGCGACGGCTTGATCGTATTGCTGTTGCGATATCTCCTGTTTGTCGACAAGCTGTCTGTACCGGCCAAGATCGTTTTGGGCCTTCACGTTATTGGCCTCAGCTTGCTGGAGTTGCGCCTTGGCCGCTTCCGACATCTGTCTTGCCGCCTGGATGCCGGCGCGCGCACTGTCGGCCTCGGCCTGAGTGGATGAAAGCTGGCTGCTCGTACTCACCGAGGTGATGGGAACATCGACTCCTGCTGCAATCGCCATGGCTCGGGCATCTTCGAAATCCGCTTTGGCGCGGTCGAGCGCAACCTGATAATCGGCGGGATCAATTTCCACCAGCACGGTTCCGGCTTGCACAAACTGATTGTCCTGGACATTAAGTTTCACCACGTGGCCAGAGATCCGGGCGCTGATGGAATTGATGTGCCCATCCACCTGCGCGTCGTCGGTGGATTCATAACTGGTCACATAACGATAGATAAATAGTCCAACCACAAGCAGGACAATGACGGCTATGACCAAAGCAATTCGAAAACCGGGACTTGCGGTCCGCGAGGGCCGAGTACGGAAATCCCGTTCCGTGGCCGGCAACGGTTTCCCTCCCGCCTCGGATCGCTCTTGCGGTGGGGTGGGGGGACTCTGCGTCGTCTGTTCCATGGACTAGTGATCGCCTTTCAGATATCGTCTCACACCCTGTTCCGCATCTCCGATCGCACGCGCGAGTTCGACTTTGGCCAGGTTATGCGCATAGAGGCTCTGGATATAAGTCTCGTGGGCGCTGGCCACGGACTCTTGCGCCTGCACGACCTCCAGGTTGTCAGTCACACCGGCGCCAAAACGATCCTGGGATTGCGCAAAAGTCTGTTCGGCTAACTCGACCGAGGTGCGGGCGGTTTCCACTTGCTCGGCCGCAGCGTTCAAGTCCAGCAGTGCAGTTCGGACTTCGTAATCAATTCGGCCGCGGACATCGCCCAAGCGGGAACGCGCTTCTTTGAGGGCCGCTTCGGCTTCGAGGACGTCACTGTGAACTTTGCCGCCGGTAAAGATGGGAATATTGATTCCGCCATTTACCTGCCATGTCCCATTTGAGTTAGCCGGGTTGACGCCGATGTCACCGAAGTTAGCGCCCAAGTTCAACGAAGGATAGCGGCCGGCAGAAGCTCCCCGGCGTGATAGTTCGGCGGATCTTACTTGGGCCAGCGCTGCCTGATAATCAGCACGTCCCGCATAGGCACGCTCCAGGTATTGCTCGAGCGGGACCGTGGTCAGAGCCTGGTAGGGAGTTTTCTCGGTCAGGACGAATTCCTGTCCAAGAGGCAAACCAATGATACGGGCTAACGATAATTTCTGCTTGGCGAAATCGTTGCGAGCGACGATGAGTTGTTGTCGACGCGTCTGGAATTCTACTTGCGCGCGCAGCATGTCAATCGCCGGAGTGAGCCCTGCCTTCTGGAGGTCAACTGCCTTGTTGTATAAAGCTTCCGCACTGTTGACCTGGGCCTCAGTCGTTTGGATCCGGGCCGCTTCCGCGATGGCTAGTAAATATGCGTTGCCGACCGCAAGAACGACGAACTCACGGGCATCTTTGTAGCTGTATTTGGCGGCCTTCAAACTCTCCGTCGCTGCCCGTTCTTTCTCGATGGACTTGAAATCGAACAGCGACTGGCTGAGATAAGCGCGCACGTCGAAAGAGTTGAATGGACCGACTACGCGCGGTACTGGAGCGTGAAAAACATTGGGCTTTAGACCTAGCGCGGTAAGGCTTTGGGTCTGCACATTCTCTTGGGCCTCGGCTTCAAGGTTCGGCAGCAGGTTGCTCAGTTCCTTCCACCTCTCACCGCGCGCAGTGATCGTGTTGTCGCCGGCAACAAGCAGCCCGAGATTGTTGCGCAAGCCGCGATCAATCGCATCCTTGAAGTCCAGTTGCAGAATTTCGCTCGAGGCCTTGCCCTCTGGCTCGCTACCGGTGAACGGACTTTGGGATCCCGGAAGCGAGATGGAGCTTCCCGGAG
>Ga0070708_100001227_pt1 | contig 19732 bp, 22 predicted proteins | sample KBSK5503metaG_FD_65469 | JGI IMG/M metagenome (GOLD analysis project Ga0070708, IMG submission 65469) | Corn, switchgrass and miscanthus rhizosphere microbial communities from Kellogg Biological Station, Michigan, USA - KBS K5-50-3 metaG | ecosystem: Host-associated > Plants > Roots >... | reverse complement strand
TTCTGATGTCGAGCCTGTCTTCCCGAATCGACCGCCGCCATGTGGACGCTGCTCGAGTTGCTCACCGGATTGTTCATCTACGGATCGGCAGTCGAGCCGCGATTCGTCGTGCGCAACAATGAATCGGCGACGATCCCGAATCTTCCCGCGTCGTGGGAAGGCCAACGGATCGCCGTGTTCGCCGACATGCAGGTGGGCATGTGGTGGGCAAACACCGACGCCGCGCGCAAAGTAGTGCGCCAAATCGTCGAGCTTCGGCCGGCCGTGGTGCTGATCGCCGGGGACTTCGTCTACAACGCCGACAGCAGTGTCGACGATCAGATGCACGAGGTGGTCACGATCATCCAGCCGATTCTCACCGCGCGCATTCCGACCTACGCGGTGCTCGGCAACCACGACTACTCGCTGATGAACGAGCACTCCGACCAGGAGAATCGCGTTGCGCACCATGTGCGGACGGCGCTCGACAGCGCTGGCGTTCACATGATGGACAATCGCGTGGAGCCGCTTCGCTCGCCGGCCGACAGCGTCGTGGCGGCTAACGGCGACGGTGCGGACTCGACGTCGGCGCGGCTGTACCTCGTGGGCGTCGGCGAGAAGTGGGCCAAGAACGATCACGGGCCTGAGACGCTGACGCACGTTCCCGCCGCCGCCGCACGAGTCGTGTTCATGCACGACCCCGATTCATTCGCGCACCTTCCCGCCGGCCAAGCGCCGTTCGCGATCGCTGCCCACACGCACGGCATGCAGATCGGCGTTCCGTTCGTCAGCGATTGGCTCTGGCGCCATCGGTTCAGCGACGAAGGGTCCGGCGTCGAAGGGTGGATCAGCAATTACGGCGAGCCGGGCAATCGTCTGTACGTCAATCGCGGCATCGGCTTCAGCATCGTCCCCGCGCGCGTCCACGCCGCGCCAGAGCTGACGGTCTTTACACTGAGGGCGGGTTAGCTCCGCTCGCTGGTGTCGAGTTGCCGGCCGCGCGCGCCGTCGTCAGTAGGGCATGACCGGAATGAGCCTACTCGAAGCGCTCGAGCTCCACATCCCGCGCGGCTACAAAATTCAGCGCAAGCTCGGCGGCGGTGCCACCTCAGTCGTGTACTTGGCCGGGATGCCCGGATGCGACCCAAACCGACTCGCCGTCAAAGTGTTGCTCAACGGCAACGGGACGAACCGGGCCGGCTATCGGTTTCTGCGCGAGATGCAGGTGCTCGAGAAGCTGAATCATCGGCGCATCCCGCGCATTCTCGAGCCTGGCGAGGCCAACGGCAGGCTCTTCTTCACCATGCCGTACATCGATGGCCAGACACTCGGCGCGCGTCTCCGGTCGTCGGGTCGGCTTCCGCTGCGAGAGTCGCTGCTCATCGCGCGCGACGTCGGCGAGGCGCTCGATCATGCGCACACACGCGGGGTGGTGCACCGGGACGTCAAGCCCGACAACATCTATCTCGCCGCCGACGGCGCGTACTTGATGGACTTTGGGATGGCGATGACGTCGGACAGCGAGCGCGGCTCCGGCACCGAGTGGGATGGGATCATCGCCGGGACGCCGGCGTACATGAGCCCGGAACAGGCGTCGGGCCATGGGGCCGAGGGGTGGCGGAGCGACTTCTTCTCGCTCGGCTGCGTGCTGCACGAGATGCTCACGGGCAAACAAGCGTTCGCCTCATCGTCGGTCCGCGAGACAATGGCGCGACATCGTATGGGCGTCGTCGCACCGGAGGTTCGATCGCTGCGGCCCGAAGTCCCGGAAGACGTATCGCGAATTCTGCGTCGGACGCTGCACCCAGACCCGTCGAGCCGATATCCGACCGCGCGCTTCCTGCGTCGCGCGCTCGACAGCGCCATCGACGCGCTCGATCGCGGCGAGACCTTTGCCGAGACCTTCGCCGAGACGCGAGCGGCGAGCTAGTCGGGCGCGGTCGGCTCGGGCGATGCCGGCGGCGCCGCCGGCGGTTCGTGATCATGCCACACGGCGGGCACTGCCACGATGTTGAGCGGCGTCTCATGGCGCCGCGCGACGTCTTTGACGACCTCGATGAGTTCGGCGCGATCGCTCTCGATGGTTCGTCGATGCGTTCCGCTGTCGTACTCACCAGTGAGGATCCACGTTGGGTCGACACCGTACTCACGAATGACGGCGAGCAGCACGTCCATCGTGGGACGCGGTGACTCGGCGTCGATCGTCAGTCGCAACTCGAGCTCGTCGACGCGAAGATGGCGCGCGATGGCCGCGGGATCGCCGGTTCCTTCATGATCGATCAGAGAGCGCACGCGAGCGGCGACGCTTCGGCGATCGGATCCTTCTGTAGGCACTGTGTTCAACAAGGAGAGGGGACCCTGGGTGAGTTGGTCCGGCGCTCTCTCTTGCAAGAATTATCACCGCGATGCGCGAGCCATGCGATTATCGGCTCATGTCATCCTGAGCGAAGCGAAGGATCTGCTGTTGCGAGTATGCGAACAGCAGATCCTCCGTCGCTTCGCTCCTCAGGATGACAATGGAAGAGCTTCACACCTCAGGATGGCGCAGCAAAGTGTGATGTGCATCACACATTCGCGTCGACAACTGCGCAACACGGATGCGTTACTGAATGATGCGGCCGCCTCGTCGACTTCATCGGCATGCGCGACGAGACGCGCTGCGGTGGGGTTGCCGTTCAGCATCATGAATGGTGCGAGCTCGAGGACGGGCGCAGGCCCGCGCGGGCGATTCGATCGATTACGGCCAGGTGCTCGCGACGTAGCACTGTCCGCAGCACTCGCATCCTGTAGGTGGCACCTCGAGCCTTGGAATGCTCGCCGCGTGCTCCGTCGCGTGCGACGACACCTCGGCGATGCCGCGAGCGATCCGTCTCGGTGCGCCTGCCGTTGCGACGACGGCGAACGTCTCCTCATTGCTCGTCGATGACGTGTTGAACGCGGTACTATGAGTCCAACACGCTGCCGTGCGCCGTCTGCATCACTACCGCTTCAGATTTTGTAACCGTGCACCGGAAGGCTGCACGGTGTGGATCATTTCTATTTCTCTTACGAAAGCGAGCCGCGAGGTGCGACTCGCACCCAGCCGGGTGGCGATGCCGCACTCTCAAGTGGTGATGACATAAAATCGCCCGCGCTTCATCATTGCGGGCGAACGAGTCATCTTTGCGAGCCGCCGCTTCAATTCATTACGCCGCACGATGCGCGCAACAAGAAGCAGGATGCGTTGCCCCGAGGCGACCGATCGCCTCATCATTGCGTCGCCTGCTTCGCTACGGCCTGCACGATGCCTCGTTCGGGACGAGCGATTGTCTCAACACGTTGCCATATCGTCTTGGCAGTTCGACCGATCGCGTGCGACGAGGGTACTGCTCGGACGATCGGTTCGAGCGATGATCCATTCACGTTGCTCGCCTGCCTCAACTGGCGGTCGCCTTCGTTCAACAGCGTGACCGATGCGTTATGCACGTCGTCGCTTCGCCTTTTTTTGAAATTGCATCGCCTCAACACGCGGTAGGATCCGGCGCCACCGCGTGCATGATCGTCTCGTCACTGCGACTGATTCGAGACGAGTGTCTGTCGGGTCTTCTCGACACGTTGTCGCTTCATCTCATCGAGTCACCGCTTCATCTCAACTCGCGTTTGCTTCGTCTACTCGCTCTGCTGCTTCGTCTCTGCGCTTGGCAGCCTCGTGACGATGAGTTCGACGGTAATGCATTCGCTGCGCGCTGGCCTCGACCTCATCATCGCTCTTCCTCCATTCGCGCGACCGATGCGTCGTGCGCATCGCCGCCTCGTGCTCTTTGGTGACTGGATCGACTCAACTGACGCTTCGAGCGGCGTCTCTGCGTGGCTGATCGTCTCATCGCTCCGGCGCTTCGTCGCAACTCTTCGCCGCTCGAGGGTGGCGACGTTCGCGCCGCCCCCCAGTTTTTGCCGTGTTGGTCATAGACCCCAGCGCAGTATTCGGAAGAGGTTCGAGAAGTCGTCGGTCCAGAGCTGCGGTCGTTTAGTGTGCAATGGAAGCCACCGCGAGTCTGATCGCAGTGCGCTCGCAGTCCGCTCACTCGCGGTCGTCACGACCCAAATCGACGGGAAACGTCCGTTGGAGCTTTTGGGGATGTCCACATCCGCGTCGATCAACGCGACAAGCCCTGCGTCGCGAGCGACAGCGTCGAGAACGGGACGCAGATCAACGTACCTGTTGCTGATATGCCACGCGATTACACCGTCGGGTGCAAGTCGTGATCGGTAAACGGCTACGGCTTCGCGCGTCAACAAATGCGTCGGAATCGCATCCGAGCTAAACGCATCGATGATCATGACGTCGAACACGCGCGCAGAGTCCCGCTCCAGTGAGACTCGTGCATCGCCCGTTATGACGTTCGCGTGGGCGTGTGCGAAAGTCAGGTACTGAAAAAGCTGCGGATTCTCCGCCACCTGCACGACCAGAGGATCGAGCTCAAAGAACGTCCACGATTCACCGGCGGTCGCATACGAGGCCGTAGCGCCAGCTCCCAGCCCGATGACCCCAACTCTCCACGGACCTCCTCGCCACGAGCGTGCGGCGAACAACGAGCCGAGCGGTCCATCACGGTGGTAGTATGCGAGCGGCGCATGTGTCGTGTCGCTCAGCCATTCCGTACCATGAACCGTCGTACCGCTGAGGAATTGGCGTACGCGGTCAGCGCTATCGTCGACTACGCGGTACACACCATAGAAGCTTCGTGCGACGAGCACCTGTTTGCCGTCTGTCTTTGTGAGTTGAGAGCCCGCGATCATTATCGCGGCCACACCAAATGCGAAGCGCGGGGCGCGGTTGCGGAACGAGTACGTCACCATCGCACCGAGTCCCTGAATGAGCCCAAGTATGAGGCGGTCGGGCCCAAAGAGACGAAGGCTTACCGACACAGCCGTGTACAGTACCAGCGTCAGAGCCACAAACAGCGCCAAGTCGCTACGCAACTTACCAGGTGGCGTCGGCTTACTCAGGGCGGCCGCGGCAACCAGGGCAATGGGATACTCCAGAACTGTGTGGAACACATTGGGCGCGATGAGGACGTTGAACAATCCGCCGAGTACGCCCCCGAGGGACAGCCAAACATAGAAGTCGGTGAGATGCGTTGCTGGTGGTCTCGCTGCAACCAATCTCAAATGGCATGCGAGTGCGCACACGAAGAACGCCGCGACGTGCACTACGTAGCCCGGTGATCCCGGGATCTCGCTGCGAAGAAAGAGCAATACGGCGCAAGCGATCACCAGATATGGCAGCGCGAGCATCGACGCGGCGACGGGAAAATGTGTCCGGTTCCCGAATGCGATGACGAACGTCAGCAGGTAGAGCGCCAGCGGCACCACCCACAATAGGGGTACGGGTGCGAGATCCGTCGTGATGTGGGTCGTGACGGCAAGTAGAAGACTCGACGGTACCGCGGCCAAAACTGTCCACCGCAGTCGCTCCCTCCATGTCGTCACGTGCGCCAACGCGGCCGGGACGACAACTCGGAGTGTTCCACCCCGTGCGACAACGCCGCACCATCCCGAAAGTAGAATCAGCGCCAGATAGCCGACGGCCCACGCACGCGCCTGAGTGCTGAGTGTGAGCCACGGTTCAATGGCGAATGGGTACGCAACGAGCGCGAGAATGCTTCCAAGATTGCTCGCCGAGTAGAGTGCGTACGGATCACGATTTTCAGCCCCGGGAGATCGCGAGAACCAATGCTGGAAGAGCGGCGACCCGCCTGCGAGGAGGATGAATGGTGCGCCGATGCGCAAGGTCAGCAGAAGCAACAGCGACAGCTCTGGCTGAGACTCGTTCCCCGGCGTCCAGTCGTGCGGAATAGAAATCGGCAACGCGACGGCGGCGACGAGAAGAAGACCCACGTGGGTCATTACCTGCGCACGGGCCCCGAGGCGCGTGGCAACGAAGTGGGCGTAGAGATATCCGCCAAGCAATGCTGCTTGAAAGAACAACATGCAGGTCGTCCAGACCGCCGCGCTTCCACCAAGAAGTGGCAGCGCCATCTTACCAAACATCGGCTCGAGAACAAACAGCAGAGCGGCGTTTAGGAAGACGGCGGTGGCAAAAATCCCAACGGTTGGCCGCGAATTCACTGGCGCACGCGTTGCGCGTCGCGCAGTGTCGCCAAGCCGGTCCGCAGACACGCGGTCGCGTACGACATCTCGGCGGGACCGCAATCGCGACTTAGCGACGAGCTATCTGTGCGGATGAGTCCCATGCGAGCACCGATCTCGCTGTAGCATCCGTCTTTCGCCGCGTTCGGAACGGCGCGGCAGAACTCGATCGCACGATCGGGTGTCCACGCGTAATCAACGCAGACTTCGACGGCGCCGGCGAAAGAATCACCAAGGTGCGGTAGCGTTGCCGTCTCGCATGTCTTGAAGATGCCCGCGGCGCGATTGTTGTACCAGCCTGTGCTCTGCTTCCCGAATCCCCGGTAACACGTCGTGGCGCCGGCGTCGACCGCTTTGTCGCAGAGGTGAAGCATCTTCTGAAAGTCGACGGAGCAAATAATCGTGCGTAGCAATGAAGCCTTTCAAAATGATCTCAAGTTGCAGGGCGGTACCATTGTGGGGTCTGGACCGCTGGTTGTCTCCACTGCTGCTGATTCTTGACGACGCGAACCTTCTGTGGGTGACAACCTGGCGAGCATTGGAATAGGGGTTGGCCGCGAAACGCGACCTGCGGATTCAAGCGCTCTCATTCCGGTCCCGATTGCCCGCGCAGCCACAAGGGAGCGCGGGCAATCGCTCGATCGAGCCAGACGGGTGCCGGCCCTTCATTCGGCCGGCGAAGCATCATGACGAGAGCCGGAAGGTAGATGAGCGCCAATAGCGCATGCGCATTCGCCGCCGCGTAGTGGGCAAAGTCGGGAAAGCTCGGCCAATCTCCGATCATCGCGTCAACCAACAGGCTTGAAATCGATAACAGCACCGCGTTTCCAAACGGGAGCGGAGTGGCAAGCAACAGGAGCGCGTCCTGAACGCTGGGATTAGTTGGCACGATCGCGAGCGCGAGCAACACGCGGCCTTCCGGGCGCCGCCACCGAAGCGCCGCGAGTAGGAGCGGCGATCCGAGCCACGAAAGCGCGAGCGGTCTAATGTGCCGCGCTTGGTGCATGGTGCCGAACCAGTCCCCGACCCAAGAAGGCAGGTAAAGGAACGCGACCAGCGCGAGCACACACCCACCGAGCATCGCCGAGACGAGGGCGTAGGTACTCGGCTTTGCGGCAAGTTGGACGACGCCTAGATTTGGCTTCGCCGCCCACACCCACCCGATCCCAGGAAGTAACGTGGCGGCGGCAAAGAGCGGCGACCACTGACACATTTGCACCGCAGACAGAAACGCGCCGCTCGCGAGTGGAATCAGCCCGACTACACCGCGCGCGCTCAGTCCGTAGGTTAGGGCCGCACTTGAAAGCCCCATGAACACACACCGCGCCGCCACGACGGATAGCCACGAAAGCGGAATCGCGAGCACTGCTGCCGTCGCAGGATAATAGAACGGCCAGGGCCAGCCGCCTCGTAGGCCCGGCCCAATTTCCATGTACGGGTTGTGATGATATCGTAGTTCGCGGGCCGCGAACCACACTTGGTCGAAGTCGCTTCCAAATGATGGGGTCAATCTGGCGCGCTCAAAGACATATATGGCGGAGAGCGCACCAACGATGATCGCAATCGTGAACCGCGTCACCACACTCGGCACAGGAGAACCATAGGCGTGACGTCTAGTCATCAAAGCTAGCCTGTGGCGAAGCCTTCGCCCGGCTCGGTCGCCCGGCTAACCACCTCGGCGTTCGCGACGCCATTTGCTCGAGCCACACAGGCGCCGGTCCTTCGTTTGGACGCAAGAGCAGCATGATGAGCGCTGGCAAGTAGAGGCCCGCGATTACATACAGAGGACGTACGTCGGTCGAAACAGGGGCAAGCAGCGCCGCGATTTGGGACACAAACGCGTAGACCACCATCTGTCGCCGCGTCCCGGGGATCAAAAGAAGCGGCAACTGATCATAGAAGTATGCGGTTTGGGGCACGAGTGCCATGCAGAAGAGGAGACGTCCTTCCGGGCGTCGCCATCGGAGCACCGAGAGCACCAGGAAACATCCCGCGGCTCGCAGCATGGGCGGCCGGAATTGTGCCGACGGAGGCGAATCGCGAACAATCGCGATCCATCGTGCGAGCCAGTGCTGATCAACGATGAACGACAAACCAACGATCGTGATGCCGACGACAGCACCAATAACGACCGACCGAAGCCGTGTCTGGAAAGCGATGATAGGTAGCGCGAAGTTGGGCTTCGCGGCCAGCAGGCCGAGTCCGGGCGCCCAGAAGGCTGCCGCCGTGAAGATTGGAGGCCAGATCTGGACCGAGTCGGCCAATCTCATCGCTGGCGCGCTCACGAACATGAGGAGCGGCCAAAAAGCTGTGCGCGTGACGGAAAAAGCAAGGAGTCCGCACGACGCACCTACGCCGACCGACGCGGCCGTGCGCATCGGGAGCCACGCAATCGGTAGCGTCACCAACGCAGCAGGCAAGGGATATAGGAGCCATGGTCCAAATGGGGGATGTGCTTGCGCAACGAAGGCGTATGCGTCGACGCCCTTCCACACGGCGCGTGCTGCTAGCCACGGGTAGGTGAAATCAGCGGCCCAAACCCAGTCACCGCGTAGGCGCAACGAGAGATAGGTCCAGCCACCCGCCAGGATTGCAATGGCGAGCGCCGCGAAAATTCGTTGGCGACGCGACGGCTGTGCGTCAGCGTGAGGGCGCTCCTCGCGCGCGTTCGCGAACGGATGGAGCGCTCCGCCCCGGTGGCCCGTGGATGAATCCATGAGAACAGTCTTCTAATGAACGGCGTTGTGATGGGCTCGCGCGCGTAACCGACGCTCAGAGAAGTACGGTGATGCGCCGCCAAATAGATAAGTCACATTCTCGCCCCTTGATCTCCGCGGATCCACCGGGGCCACCGTGCCACTGCGCGCTCGAGGCGCCAAGGCATCTGCCCTTCATTCGGGCGGAGGAGCACCATCATGAGCGCAGGGAGATACAAGCCCGCAATTACAAGAGGGAGATTCCGTGCACTACGGTCTGAGATGCCGTGCGTCGGAATCGAGTTCGATACAGGAATCAAGAAGACAACCCACGATATCACGGCCATTGTCAACGTTTCGAAACTTGTGCGCGGTATAAGGAACAGCGCGAATTGGTCATAGAAGAAGAAGTTCTGCGGAGTGCACGCCATCCCGAGGATCAGGCGCGCCTCCGGTTGTCGCCACCGCAACGCGGCAAGTGCGAGAATGATCCCCCACGGGCTGAGAATGGGGATCAGGTATTGCGCGGATTCGGGCGCCCTACGAAGGGTTTCGATCCAATGGATCGGCCACGCCGGTTGGAGCACGAGCGAAACAGCGATGAGTGCGCCTCCGCCCGCGATTGCCCACCAGACCGATCGAAGGCGTTGTTGATAGGCCAGAAGCGGAAGAGCAAGGTTCGGTTTTGCGACGACGATACCAAGCGCTGGGCTCCAAAGCGCGGCGGCCATCAGTAGTGGCGCCCACTGCGGCGACAAACATACGCGGTAGACTGGCGGTGTGGCGAAGATCCAGAGGCGCCACATCCCCCGATCTGAGACCGCGAGGGCAAGAAGGCCGCATCCGATCGCAACGAACGAGGCGGCGGCGACCTGCACCGAAAGCCACGCGAACGGAAGGGCGATGATCGCGGCAGGAACTGGGTAGAAAAGCGTCGGAGGCCAGGGTGTTTGCGAGGTCCGGACCGCCGAATACGTATCAATACCGTGGAACAGTGCGCGAGCAGCGAGCCAAGGATAGGTGAAGTCGCTGCCCTGAATACCCGGCCCCCGAGCGACGAGGAAACCATACGTCAACAGGCCGAGGCCCAAGCCGATGAGGCAGGCCGCCGCGACCCGGCGACAAATCGCGGGCCTGTGCGGCACTCGGCTCTCGGGTTTGTCAACCGCAGTCATGCCGCCGGGGGACGACCGCGAAGCCATGCCGGTGCGCGCAACAAAAGACCGTCAATCGATTTGGGGGCGTGACCCTCGTTCGGTCGGCGGAGTATCATGATGACCGTCGCGGGGTAGAGCGACGCAACAACCCATTGCTGGATGTGATGAAGGTCGGGGCCGGGACTCGTCGCCATCCAGGCGAGGAGGCCAAGCCAACTCATGAACGTGAGTACCATCGTTTCGCGGCGTGAGCTCGCGATCAACAAGAGCGGCAATTCATCATAGAAATAGAGTCCGTGCGGAATGAGGGACATCGCGATGAGTAAGCGTGCCTCCGGACGTCGCCAGCGCGCGATAGCCGCCAGTGCAACGAATCCCGTTGCCATGGTGATCGGAGCGTGGTGGGTTGGAGAGCTGCGGACGAGAATTCGCCAATGCGCCGGCCAGGTGGGCGAGAGTATCGCACTGCCAATGAAGATGGCAGACGCGACGAGCGCGGCCCGCCTCGACGGACGCCACGCGAAGAGGGCGAGGCCGATGTTCGGTTTGAGAAGGGCGAACCCGGAGGCGTTTGCCTCGAGCGCGCACGCCACGATAGCTACCGTCGTTTGGGCGAACTGCGCGGATGCAAGAAATGGAACCGAGAGAATCAATGGAACGCGTTCGTACCCGTCGCGTGTTAGGAGGTATCCAAGCGCGGCGGCGGAGCACACAACGAATGCAACCGCGGCAGCCTCTGGCGAAAGCCACGCGAACGGAAGCCCGAATGCGAATGCGGGAAGAGGATAGAAGAATCTTTGCTTTGCGTCGGGTAGCTGGATGCCCCCGCTCCAGTGAGCGATTTGGTAAGGATCCCCGCCCTCAAGAATTATGTGAGCGGCGCGCCAAAGTACGATGTGATCGCCGCCATGAGCATGGATCACATACTGTGCTCGAAATGCAACGGTCCCAGCGATCGCGGCAAAAGCGATCCCGACGAGCGCGCGGCAGACGATCGAAGGTCTTCCGCTGCGAGCATTGCCAAGTGTCACGGACCGTTAGATGGAGGTTTGCAGCGCATTCGCGTTATGTGGTCGAGAGGTAGACGCTCGAATCCCGAAACGTGGCACTCGGTGAATGCCGCAAGGGGCGACTGGGTTACATCGACTGTATCCGAACGCAATAGAATACGGCAACGACGGAACGGGTACGTCCCCACGACCCACTGTGCTGGCAGCCGGTCCACGAAAATGAATGGCGGGTAGCATCGCGGGTCTTCGAACGGCCTGCGAACGAGGCAGAGGCACACGTCGACAAGCGGATGAAAGACGGGGCGGGGAGACGCTCGACCCTCGGCCGAACGCAGCGACATAGCTTTCATCTGGGAATGATGCAAATCTGCGAGCTCGGTCTGGACTGGACATCGTCTGACCAGCGATGTTACAGTCGGATCGCTCAGCCAGTCTTCGACAAGGCAACATACCTTCGGAGAATTCCGTCGCGGAGCGTGTGTGAACAGCCTTCCCGTGGCCATGACCAGCTTTAGCCTCCTCGAAACGATCGAGCTCCATCTCCCACGCGGCTACAAGATCCGCGGAAAACTCGGGGATGGAGCAACGTCGTCGGTGTACTTGGCATGCGGCACAGAGCCGGATGAGCGACTCGCCGTGAAGGTCATGACTCTTGGAAGCGCCACCGATAAGAGCATCGACCGATTTTTGCGCGAAATGCAAGTGCTCGAGAAGCTAGAGCATCCGCGCATTCCGCGAATTCTCGAGCCAGGCGAGGCAAGCGGATCGCTGTTCTTCACGATGCCGTACATCGACGGCGAGACATTGCGCTTGCGATTGCGGAGAGTGGGGCGCCTCTCGGTTCGCGACGCTCTCATGATCGCACGCGACATCGGCGGTGCTCTGGATCATGCGCACGGTCGCGGCGTCGTTCATCGAGACGTGAAACCGGAGAACATCTTTCTCGCTCTCGAGGGGGCCTACCTCATCGACTTCGGACTGGCGATCACGTCCGATCTGGATAGCGGCGGAAACACGATCTCCGGAACGCCGGAGTACATGAGCCCAGAGCAGGCCTCCAGCGACCGTATGGAAGGCTGGCGCAGCGACTTTTTCTCGCTGGGGTGTGTGTTCTACGAGATGCTTGCCGGGAAGACACCCTTCCACGGTGGCTCGGCGCGTGAGACCATGAAGCGACGGCAGGATGCGCCCCCGCCCGACGTGCGCGCGGTGCGTCCAAGCGTGCCCGAGGAAATCTCGGTCATCATCAAGCGGACCTTGAATACAGATCCTTCGATGCGATTTCCCACGGCGGGATATCTGCGTCGCGCGCTCGATTCTGCGCTCGAGTTGGTCGACGCGATTGGCGTGAACGACGAACCCTTCGCGGACGCCGGCGACGACGAGACCGCGCGATAGGCCGCCGGCCCGCACCGGTCGTCGGATCTCCGCTGAGCGGAATCGTCGGTCGAGCGATCGGGTAGAGCAACCGTCAAACCAATGTCGACCTGCACCGTCGTCGTTCCGTGCTTCAACGAAGCAGCGCGCCTCGACGTCAAAACGTTCGCCGACTTTGCTCGTAGTGGCGACGCGCAATTCCTCTTCGTCGACGACGGTAGTACCGATGGCACCCTCCGAGTCCTGAGGGAGCTCGAGCTATTGTGCCCGGCGCGAATTCGCGTCCACGCACTGCCATCGAACATGGGCAAGGCCGAAGCGGTTCGGCTCGGGCTACTTGAAGCGTGCAGGTCGCTGCCAACATACGTCGCCTTCTGGGACGCCGATCTTGCCACGCCGTTGGATGATATCGTGCCGTTCATCCAACTCCTCGACGCCCGTCGAGATATCGAGATGGTTTTCGGCTCACGCGTCAATCTCCTCGGACGCGACGTTCATCGAAGACTGGCTCGGCACTACGTCGGGCGTGTGTTTGCAACGGCGGCTGCTTTCGTGTTGGGGATTGGCATCTACGACACGCAGTGCGGCGCGAAAATGTTCCGAGTGAGCGACCGATTCGTGGCGCAACTGCAGGAGCCGTTCGTTGGCGGCTGGATCTTCGATGTCGAAATGATCGCTCGCGAGATCAAGTCGCGCCGCGGTACCAATCTCCCACACGCGGCGACGATCATTTATGAGTTTCCACTCACAGTGTGGCGCGACGTGGCCGGATCGAAGCTCACGTGGCGCGACTGGTTCATCGTTGGCGGAAACCTCGGCCGAATCTACTTCAAATACATGTGGCCGCGCCGCAGCAGACTCGATGGCTGATGCGTCTCCGCGGACGATGAATGCGCTCACGCGGTTGACCATCGGCTCGCTGCGCGCCTGCATTCGATGGTTGCAGACTGAGCGCGCGAACGTGTCGCGACCCGAGCAAATTCTGCGAATGATCGCCATGGTTCCGCCGTTTGGTCTGCTGCTGGTCATCCTTCGGGCTCGGGCGCGGCTGTACGGACCGATCGACGTGTTCGTCACGTCGTCCACCGGCGAGCGCTTTCACTGCCGGCCTCCCGACTTCATTCAGATGTATTTGTGGCTATTCGACGTCTGGGAGCCTGACCTCACGGCGTTCATTTCCGAACGATTGAGCGATGGCGACGGCTTCGTCGATGTCGGAGCGAACATTGGCTACTTCTCGGCGCTCGCCGCGCGGCGCGTCGGTCCAACGGGCAGAGTGTTGGCGGTCGAGGCGTCGCCCGCGGTGTTCGCGTCGCTGGCCGAAACGATCCGTCTCAACGGACTTGGCGAAGCGGTCCGCCCGCTTAATAAGGCCGCGGCCGCAACCCACGAATCGATCGCCGTGTACGCCGGTCCCGGTCACAACATTGGACTCACGACGACGGTGCAAACCCGCGGCTTCGAGCAACAAGCTCTCGTCGAGGCACTGCCTTTGGACGATCTGCTGACGCGGGAGGAGCTGCGAGCCGCGCGGCTCGTAAAGATCGACGTCGAAGGAGCCGAGGATGGAGTGCTTGCTGGAATGCGCGGGTTTCTCGCGGAGTGTCGCGAGGACGCCGAAATACTCGTCGAGATTTCTCCGCTGTGGTGGGCGGACGAATCGAAGCGCCCGATCGATGTGCTCCAGCCGTTGTTCGACGCCGGATTTCATGCATATGAGATGGAAAACAACTACTGGCCTTGGCGTTACATGTGGCCGAGTTGTATCCGCCGACCCGTGCGGTGTAAACGGGATTTGACGAAGCGCGTCAAGCGGATCGATCTCGTGCTGTCGCGCCGAGACAGCGAGGAATTATGAGGGTGAGCGGCCCGGTTCGGGATCAGCGCAATTCGGTCTGGTGAGGATCGCCAGAAGCGCCGGGAGGTATACCGTGATGTTGAGGATGCGCGCGGCCATGGTCGCCGCGGCGGACGGCGGCAAGCCCGGCACCAAGAAGTGCTGCGAGAATAGCGCCGCGTGAGTCAACAAGGCGTACACCAGACTCTCTCGGAAATTGCGCGCGACCAAGCCAACCGGAACAACGTCGTAGAGCGCAGGCGTGTGGGGAACTAACGCGCACGCAAGCAGGATGCGTGCATCTAGCCGTCGCCAGCGAAGCAATGCGAGAAGCAACAGCGGGCCGCCGAGCTCGAGCGCGGGTGCACGCATGTGAGAAGTGGTTCGAAGTACGGCGATCCAGCTAATCACCCAGGCGGGTTGAGCGATGAACGCTGCGATGGTTAACACCGTTCCGCCGACAAGTGCCACCACCAATGACCGTCGGGTGGGCGAAGCCGCGAGCAGCGCAATCCCGAGCGGAGGCTTCAATGGGAAAACGAATGCGAGCCAACTCAGCATCACCGCGGCCGTGAGCAACAGAGAAAGCTGGCCTGCGCGGGCCGCATCGATCACCGCGGCGCTACCCAAGATCGCGAGCATGCCGGCGCCTCGGCGTGAGAGCGCGAACGCCAAAGTGCCGACGGACGCCGCAGCGAACAAAGCTCGCGCGGCAAGAAGCGGCAGCCACGCGATTGGTAGAACGGCAACGATCGCGGGCAGCGGATACAGGAGTGGCCATGCCCAATTGAACTGGCGCCCCGGCCCGATCACGTCGTAGGGGTTGCTGCCGTTCCAGAGGGCGCGGGCCGCAAACCAGAGCTGATCGAAATCGCTGCCGCCCGGCCCCAGCTGATGCGTGCTGAAATCGAAGTACAACACATAGACCGCCGTCATGATTGCCGCCGCGGCCGCGAGGGCGAGTCGTTGCCGCAGACTCACGGACTCGCCTGTGTTGCCTGTTCCGATGCGATCCGACGGAAGATCACTGCGCTGCCACCGACGTACCACTGAGTCCAGTCGGCATCTCGTGCGAGCGAGTCAGCGAGCGGAATGCCCGGTGGAAGGAGTGCGACCGCGATTTGGCGTGAGCGCAACTCGTCGCGCCAACCGCGACGTGCGAGGAGCATTCTGCCAAACGAGTCCAAAATGTCGGGCGAAAAGAGCAGGGGATCAAAGAAGACGCGTTTTCCCGCCCAGGCGTACGGCACATATCCGCTCCACACCCAGGTGGTCAGCGTCGCCCCAGAGACTTGAGCATTCCTTAATCGAGCCACTGCGGCAACGGGAAATCGAGCCGGATTGACCTCACCAGGAATGAACTGCACGCCGCCGATTCGTCCGTGGAGGCTGCCAATGAGCAGAACAGCCGCGGCGACAGGCGCCGACCAGGTTCCGAACGCTGCTGCGGTGCGACGCGAGGTCGTGCGCGGCGAGGCCGCTCGGTCGCGGGCCGCCTTCGTTATGTGAAGCACGACGAGCGGCCACGCGATAAGACCGAATAACGCGATATTTCTCCCCGCGCGGAGCGCGAAGATCGTGGTAACAACGGCAGCGATCATCGTGGGAAAGGACATTCGCCGCCGTGTCCGAAGAACCGCGATGACGGCGCACAAGAGCGTGAGAAAGAAGAACACGTCAGCGAGCGCAGTCAGACCCGGCGGCCTGTATTCGTCAATCAGTGTCGCCACGGATCGGTCGGACAGCGTGGAGAACACCGCTTGGTGCAAGCGGGGGCCGTACGGGTTGATGAGCGTTGCACCTGTTGCGCAGACGAGGCAAACGGCATGGCGGAAAAACCGAGAGCGCCGGAGCAGGCTGTCCTTGCGCGTACTCCACTCGAGTGCGTCGCCGAGTACATAGCAGCCCAAGAGAACAATGCCAAACGCCCAGGCCCCGTGCAGATTCGCCCACAGGGCGAACAGGACGCCGCACGCTAACGGTGCCCAACGGTGCGACGACTCGAGCAAGAGCAGAAGAACGACCACGAAGACCAGCGAAACTTCGTGGGGCCGAGCGAGCCAATGACTCGAGGCTAGGGCGAAGCTGACGAGCGAGGCCAAGAGATTCGTTGCCGCCGCGAGGCCTTGGCGCCGAAAGAACTCAGAAATGAGACCGTGAGCAAGTCCCGCGATCACCGCCGTGACCGCGACGACGAGCGCGAGACCACCCACATTGGAGATGAGTGCAAAGCACACCGCGGCCAACCACGCAGGGAATACCGCGTGAACGCCGGTCCCAGCGAATCCGAGGACGCTGGTCTGCGGTATTCGCCCGCTGTCGAGGATGATCTGACCCAGCCGAATGTGCGCGAACAGGTCGCCGTCGCTCTGTGTCAGCGCTTCGCCCGCCGTGAACGCAAACAGCACAATCACGATGGTCGCCACAACATCGGGAATTGCGAGCGAGGGACTAGGTTCGTCCATACGCCGAAGTGCTACCTCGCCTATCGTTTTCACAATGGCCAGTGACGACTCAGCCCGTGGCGCCGTGACATTGAACGTTGATGCCGATCCAGATTCTTGGTCTGCTCGCTGGCGTGCGGCATTCGGCGCGTATTGGCCGCATCTCCTTGCCTTCTTTTCTCTCTGTCTCTTTGTCGCGGGTGCGAGTGCTCCACTCTCGGATCCGGATTTACCGATTCACCTAGCGACTGGTGAGTGGGTCGTTCGCCACCACGCCGTTCCGTTCGTCGAACCGTTCGCGTGGACGCGCGCCGGTCAGCCTTTTCAAGCCTACTCATGGGCGATTGAAACGGCATACTATCTCATTCTGGCTCGTTTCGGTCCGATCGGCTTGCATGTGCTTCAGGGCTTGGTGTACATCGGGTTTGCTCTGTCGATCGGAGTGCTTGGCAAAGTAGCGAGATGGTCGCCGTGGACGATTATCGCAATGGTCCTGGCCCAGCTACTTGTGGCATTCGGCACGTCATCCTACGTGCGCCCTCAGGCAGTCTTGCTGATCGCGACCCCGATCTCATGGGCGCTTGTCCTGCGCGCACGTGACATACCGCGACTGCGCTGGGAGCTGCCGGCGCTCACGCTGGTGAGCGTGGTGCTCGCCAATACGCATCTATTGTTTCCTATTACGGCGGCACCGTGTGTTCTCTTGCTCTCTCGCATACCACGCGAGCGGAAACGATTGCTCACCATTCCGGCCGCGATCGCAATCGGTTGGTTCGTAACCCCGTACGCTCTCGACTGGCCGGCAATCTATCGACTCTACTTTGCGCCAAACGCGCTGTATGGCCCGCTGTCACCGATCAGCGAGTACAAGCCGGGATTCTCCTCCGCGGTGTCTGCAGAATTCTCATGGCTGACGATCGGACTGGTCCTCACGGTGGTGCCCTGGGTCGCAGCGTCGCGCTATTCCGTACGCGAGCGCCTGTTGCACGGCTTCTTGTGGTTCGCCGGCCTGCTCATCTTCGCGGGCGCTGTGCGAGGCCTCGTGATATGGTGGCTCTTGGTGATTCCAACCGTTGCGATAGCGCTCGAACTATTACCCGAGGCGTCCCTGCCCGCGCTCCGACTGGCCCAGCGTGGCGCCGTCATAGCCACCTTCGTAGGCATCGCCTTGTTGAGCCTCGATGATCTCAGAGATCCGTGGATGCGAGCTGGATCCGTCTCGACGCGTTTCTTGCCGTCGGTGAACGCACGTTCGATCGAGCCGATTGCGCAATGGTTGGACTGCAATGTGAAGCCGAACGCGCGAGGCCGGCTGCTCACCACGTTCAATTTCGGCGGATACGTGCCGTGGCGGCTGCCCTACTTATCAGAATCGATTGACGGACGAACGATCTTCCCCGACTCGGTGGCAAAGGCGGAGGCTTATTTCGCCCCGAACCGCGCAACGATTTCGCTGCCGCCATGGCGCTCGGCAGATCTTGCAATCGCCCCGCTTCATTTCCCTGTTGCCGCTGTATTGGACACCGCCAAGGGCTGGCGGCGAATCGCGCTCACCAGCCAAATGGACGGAGGAACAGCGATGATCGGCTTGTGGGTATCCGAGCGCTGGTGGCTAGAGGCGGGGCGCGCGCCATTACCGACGCACATTGTTCCACTGTATCATCGGCCGCCAGACGCCAACCACCTTAAATCTCAGAATTGCGCCGGGACATGACGCCGTCGCGCCACGGCAACATGTTGCGCGACGATGACAGCATGTTGCATTGTTACGGCAGATACCGCAAAATGCAATACTTGGTGAACGGGCAGATCGCGAGGAACCAAGGCAACTCACGTGAAAAGCCGCCGCGAGGCGAATTCGCAAACCCACTGGCACAAATAAGATAGGGGCGCATCACACGCGCCGCGCTTGCCTGCAATCGACTCGGGATTAGCGTCGGCATCGAGGTTGCTGGTCCGAGAGTACGAATCGAAGCCGAGATCGCCAGTAGAAACACAATCTCCAGCGCGGTGCAATGATCAGTTCGCTAAGTTAAGTGCTCGCAACGGATTGCCAGCACCGTCCCTCGAGATCTCAACCCTTGCTCTTGCGCGTCCCCGAGCTAAACTGTCTCCACTTCCCACCGGGCCGGCGGCGTTGCCCACCAGACGGGCGATCGTCATAAAGCCACGTTCTGCAGTCTAAGTCACAAATCGCGTCGTTAGTGATTCCGACTGCTGGCGGAACATCCAACCGACCGGACCGAAACGTATGCGTACGGCCGCGTGAGCAATTCATTCGAATCGCCAAACTCGATGCTTCCGTGAGTCAGATGGGAGCTGTCGTGCGTCTTTTGTTTGTTGTTGCAGTGCCCCGCAGTATGAAGATCTCTCTTTCCCCTCATCAGGAGTTTGGAATGAAGCGCCTCATGGTCGTGGCCCGAAATTTCGTCGCACAGGAGGACGGTGCCGCCCTCCTCGAGTACGGCATGCTCGTTCTTCTCATCGCGGTGCTTTGCATCGTCGCCGTCCAGCAGATCGGCAAGAAGGTCAGCAACGGCTTCACCGCGGTAAACTCGGCGCTCCCGTAACACCTGGGAGGACAAGGAAAACAGGCGTCCGCCGGTTCGACGATGGATGTGGCGAGAGGATTGGCGCTGTTCGCGCTACTCGCTGCAGCCTGCGTGTCGGACCTGCGGGCCCGTCGTATTCCGAATCGCTTAGTACTGCTAACCGCCGCGGTTGGTTTCTTGTTCGCATTCGCGGGACACGGTTGGCTCGGCGGCTTGGCGCGCGGCGGCGGCGGCCTGATCACGGGACTGGCGATCTGGTTGCCGTTTTTTGCGTTTGGAATGTTGGGAGCCGGTGATGTGAAGCTCTTCGCGGCCTCGGCGACCTTTCTTGGCGCGCGAGCAGCTGTCGAAGGTGCGCTTTACACTGCTCTCTACGGCGGAGTGCTCGCCGCAGTATTCATGGTTGCAAACTCCGGCTGGTCTGCGGCTGCATTCCGCATAGGCAACGCGGCCCATCAGCCCATGCTGCTCCGTCAGGAACCGAATGCACACGGGCGACGGCTACCGTACGCGTTGGCAATCGCTGCTGGTGTGCTCAGCGCTTTGTG
>Ga0070708_100001226_pt1 | contig 19737 bp, 14 predicted proteins | sample KBSK5503metaG_FD_65469 | JGI IMG/M metagenome (GOLD analysis project Ga0070708, IMG submission 65469) | Corn, switchgrass and miscanthus rhizosphere microbial communities from Kellogg Biological Station, Michigan, USA - KBS K5-50-3 metaG | ecosystem: Host-associated > Plants > Roots >... | reverse complement strand
CTGGCTGCGGGTACCGCCGCCCAGCGCCTCGCTCCGCGCCTCCCTCACCCCTATGTTCTCGTGGGACAGATCCTCGCCCAGCGCGGGAATCTCAAAGGCGCCGAAGAGCAATTCAAGAAGGCGGCCGAGGTCGACGCTTCGTTCGCCCCCGCCTACCTTGCCGCCGGGCAGCTGCATCTGACCGCCAAGGACCCGGACGCCGCGCTGAGGGATTTCGACGCGGCCATGAAGGCCGACCCCCGCTCCCTGGCCGCCGTCGCCGCGAAGGCGGCGACGCTGGTCCAGCAGAACCGTCTCAAGGACGCCGTCTCGTTCGTGGACGAAGTCATCCAGAGCGGCAAGCGGGAAGCGGGATTCCACACGCTCCTCGGCAACCTGTATCTCTCCGATGGCCAGAGGGACAAGGCCGCGGCCAGCTTTCGGCAGGCCCTCGAGGCCGACCCCAGGAACTCGCCGGCGCGATTCGGACTGGCGCGCGTGCTGGCGGCGGAAGGCAGGGATGAAGAGGCCATCACTCAGCTCCAGACAGCCATCAAGGAGCGGCCGGGCGATATCACCTCCATCCTCTTTCTGAGGGGCCTCTACGACCGGCTGGGCCGCTCGGATCAGATGGTTCCCGTGCTCGAAGCGGCGGTCAGGGCCAACCCCGGCCAGGTGATCTTCCTCCTCGCCCTCTGCGAGGTGTACACGAACGTCGGGCGCTTCGAGGATGCGGTAGACGGTCTGTCCGAGGTTCTCAAGGACCGGCGCGATCTTCCCGTGGCCAAGCTGATCCGCGGGCAGGCCTACCTGGGCAAGGGCGAGGGGGCGGCGGCGATCAGAGATCTCCAGGAGGTAATCCAGAGCAGTCCGAAGTCTTCCGTCGCGCACTTCCATCTGGCTCGGGCGTATGCCCTTCTCGGTCGGAAGCAGGAAGCGGAGGCGGAGTATCGCGTGGCGATCAAGCTCGAGCCCGGCTTCGGCCTCGCCAAGCGCGGGCTGGCCGCGCTCCGAGGCGGGAAGGTGGACGAGGAGGTCCTGGACCAGGAGATCAGCAAGCTCCGCGAGATCACCAAGTCCGATCCGAAGAACGTGATCGCCCGCGAGTCTCTCGCCCGCGCCTACGTCGAGCGCGCCCAGACCAAGGAAGCCGAAGCCGAGCTCCGGCAGCTCCTGGCGCTGGCGCCCAAGCCCGCGGAGCCGAACTTCCTCATGGCCCAGATCCTCCTCGGCCAGAACAAGGAAGAGGAGGCCGTGAGCCATCTGCGCGCTGCCCTGCGCGGCAATCCCGCGCACGTCGGATCGAACATCCTGATGGGGCGATATCTCGCCAGCAAGGGACAGACCGGCCAGGCCATCATCAGTCTGGAGGCGGCCCTCCGGGTCAATCCGAACATTCCCGACGCGCAGCTTGTCCTCGCCAGGCTCTACGCCGAGTCGGGCCGGCTCCCGGAGGCGCTGCGCCTCGCGCAGGAGCTTGAGCGCGTGGATCCCAAAGCCGCGGAGCCGCGGATCCTCGCGGGAGTGGTGCTGGTTGCCCAGCGGAATCCTCGCGCCGCCCTCGAGGCCTTCGAGCAGGCCTTGAAGATCAACGCCAGGAGCGTCGAGGCGCACCGGGGAGTCGGCCAGGCCTATCAGCTCCTCGGGCAGTTCGACAAGGCGGAGGAGAGCTACCGACGCGCCCTGAGCCTGGACGGGAACGACGTGATCTCGCTGAATGACCTCGCGTGGATCCTGCTCGAGGTGAGGAAGAAGCCCGAGGAGGCCCTCCCGCTCGCCGTGAAGGCGGAGCGACTGGCTCCGCAGCTGGCCTCGGTGATCGACACGCTGGGCTGGGTTCACTACCAGCGTCAGTCCTACGCCGAGGCGGAAAAACTACTGGCCCGGGCGGTCGAGCGGGCTCCATCCAATGCCGTGATCCGCTTCCACCTGGCCCTGGCCTACGCCAAGCTCGGCCGGAAGAACGACGCCGTCTCCGCGCTGCGGCGCGCGGCTCAGCTCGATTCGAAGCTGGCTGATCGGGAGAACATCACCCAGATGATCAAGGATCTGGAAGGATAGGGCGTGAGCGGAGGATCGTAGCCTCATCTAGAGACCGGGAGCCGATAGTCGACTTTCCTTTCAGGAAAATTCCACAGGGAAATAGATTTCAGCATTGAAACGGCGAGTCTCGTCACAATTCTCGGCCAATCAAATCACGTAATTGGCGATCTAGCCCGTAGCGGGAGATCTGAGGCGCTGTCGTCGAATTTTACAATCCGCGGCATGCACGGCGGGGCTCTGCTCGAAAACCCTGTAAAGGCAGTCACTTAGATCAGTGGCACGGAAGCTGCTGGGCCAGGGCTTGGACGCCAACATTGCTCAGTGAACTGAAAAGCCAAGCGGAGGCCTAAATGGTTCTGCGCAGCGCCGAGCGGGGGAAGAAAATCTTCGGTTGGTTGGTTGGAATCTCGCTCCTGGGCCTGATCGTTCTTCCCGGAAGTGCACAAGCCGCCTTCATCGATCCAGCGACCTTCCTGCCGAATGCGACCCAGCTTCTCATCAAGTTCGCTGACTTCGAGACCTTCATCAGCGGCAATGGGCAGCAGCTTACCGGTATCTTCACCGTCACGAGCATCAGCAACGCTGTCAATCCCGCTATCATTTACTGGAGCGCCGGACAGGGCGGGGCAGAGTTGAACGGGCGCTTCGACAATCTGCTGTCGCAAAATTTCTCGGGCACCGGCGTGAACTTCGCCGGTGGGACGTTCACCGTCTTCGCGTCACAGGCGGGCTCGTTCCAGCCGGGCGCGGGAGGTGGCCCACCCACCAACCAGAACGCCCAGCTCTGCAGCGCCAACGCGGGCGGTGTTTGCGGGCCGGCGTGGCTGACGGCGAACTTCGTCCCTGGGATCTTCGACACCCCAGGAAGCACGGTGACTCTTGCATCGACGTTCCAGACGACAAATCCGCAGACGGGGAAGGGAAGCGGGTACCTTGGTGTGACGCCGGGCGGGACCCAGTCCGCGGCCTTCGACACCAACGGGTTCACCTTCACGAATTTCCCAGCCGCGGACATCTTCCTCAATACGGACTTCTTCGCGTGCACGATTGTCGTCGGACCGTGCGCGAACGGCTGGCCCGTCATCAGCCAGGACCCGGCGCTCGCGCGGCGCGTACCGATGCCGGCGACCCTCCTGCTGCTGGGTCTGGGTGTGCTGGGTGTCGCGCTCAAGACCAGTAGGATCCGGTTCAACCCCTAGTCCCAGGCCCGACGCAGCCTCTGACTCTCAGACCCCCATGCCGAAGCTGGCATGGGAGTCTTGTTTTTGCGGATCCCACGACCTACGCCGCAAGGAGCGGGCGGATGGGTCACGGGCATAGCCGAGGCGAAAGAGCATCATGGGATGCTCCTGAGCGCCGAGCCCGAAGAGCTCGTGCAGGTGGACCTTGGAGGCGCCGAGCGTCTCGAGATGCCGCGGCTCGAATCCCGGGCTCCGGGCTCGGGCGAGACGCAAGAGGTACAAGGGGAGGGCGGCCATCGGTTGCAGGGCGAGACGAGCGCCCGTGGCGTGCAGCCACAGTCGCTGGAAGAGCTCGCCGCCGCGGAGATAGACGGAGGGATCGGGCGCGGGACCGACCAGGAGGCCGAGCGCGCCTGATCGGCGCGTCAGCACGTACGCATGGAAGGCGAGGAGGCGACTCAGGCCCCAACGATTCAGGCGCGCCGTTCGGCGCCACGGCCGGAGAAAGCGCAGCAACGGTCCGCCCAGAGGTCCCAGCTCGAGGGTCTGGATCGAGAGCCCGTCGCCCGTCCGCTCCTGTTCCTCCTGGGTGAATCGGAGCTTGGCGTGAAATTCGTGATGAGTCCGCTCGTGCTCGAAGCGAATCCGATCCGCGTCCCTGATCAGGCCGGCCGTGGCCTTCACGCTCGGGCGATCCTGAAGGAGAGCGAGCCGGAAGCCCGCCTGGGCGGCCACGGCCTCCTGGAGCTCGCGCAGGGTCGACGGGGACGGGGGGCGGCGCGAATAGGGCCGGCGGTTCGTGCAACGCTCGGCCACGAGGGGATAGAGAGGTACCGGCATCCTGGCGGCATCCTCGCGGAGGATCACCGTGGCCACGAGGTCGGAATGCTCGCCGCGCGGGAAGCGCGTGACGTCGGCGGCGTAGCCCTCCTGGGCCGCGGCGATTCTAAGGTTCTCCACCACTCCGCCGATGGCGAAATACGAGGGCAGCGAATCGACGTCGTAGAACGCGCCCGTGCGCGCGATGGCCACGTCGATCGCGCGCTCGCGCAGGGCAAAGCGCCACGGCTGGCCGTTGTCGGCGGAGGAGGCGCAAATTCCACAGTCGATGAGGCGATGAAGAGTGTCGCGAGAAATGGCGGTGACCAACGCCTCGACAGTATTCGTAGCCGAGCGGCGCGTCAAGAACATTTCTCGACGGAAAAACCTTTGACATCGGCAGGCAGTCGTCTTAAATGGCAAGCGAGTATGGACAGCGTGGGTTCAGAGCTCTTCGACTACGCGGAAGCTTTTTCCCGCAACCTCGGCCTCCTCTCCGAATCGGAGCAGCATCAGGTACGCGGCGCGCGCGTGGCCGTGGCCGGCCTCGGCGGCGTGGGCGGCAATCACGTGCTCGCCCTCGCGCGACTCGGCTTCGGAAGCTTCTCGCTCGCCGACCTGGACAAGTTCGAGCTGGCGAACATGAACCGCCAGGTGGGCGCCACCATCGACACCCTCGGGCGGCCCAAGGTCGAGGTCACCGCCGAGATGGTGAGAGCCATCAATCCGAGCGCGGAGCTGCGGCTCTTCGAGAACGGCATCAGCGAGGAGAACATCGGGGAGTTCCTGGAAGGCGCCACCGCGGTCGTCGACGGTATCGACTTCTTCAATATGAAGGCACGGCGGCTGCTCTTTCGGGCGGCGCGCGAGCGCGGTCTCTACGCGCTCACCTCCGCCCCTATCGGTTTCGGGGCGACCCTGCACGTGTTCTCTCCCACGGGCATGAGCTTCGACGACTATTTCGACCTTCGCGACGGCATGAATCTGGCCGAGCAGCTCATCCGGTTCGGCCTCGGCCTGTCACCGAAGCTGGCCCACCGGAAATATTTTCCGCCGAGCACGCTGGACCTCGAGAATCAGCGCGCCCCTTCCCTCGCTCCCGGATGCTTTCTGAGCGCCGCCCTCGTGGCCACGGAGATCGTGAACCTCGTGATCAAGCTCTATCCGCCGAAGGTGGCGCCGCATTTTTTCCAGTTCGATCCGCTCGTGCAGACGTACAAGAGCGGCTACCTGCGAGGCGGCAATCGCAACGCGATCCAGCGCGCCAAGCGATGGTGGGTGCTCCGCACCAACCCAGCTCTTCGCTCCGCCGTTCAGAAGCCTGATCGCTAGTCCTTGAGGGTCTCGGTCCGAGCGTGGTGTCACAGTGTCACTGACAATCCGCTGACATGTCGTCGGAGTGACGTCGAAAGGTCTGCTCGATGAAGAGCGCGGGAGCCTCAACTCGGTGATTTCGTGTCCGAAGACCAGTGTCATTCGCAGAGATGACCCGTGGCACAGTCCTCGCACTGCATCCGGCCGAGGCCTTCTTCCGAGAAGGGCAAACCGGCCGCGAGGCCGGGACGCAAAGCCACAGGTCAAGAGCCAGATGGTGCGTGACAGCTGGGCTGCCGAAGAGGGGGCGTGTCCCGCCCCGGAGGAGCAGGACTTCCATACAGGGGGGGACCTCTAGGTGTCGCTCGCTCTCGTTTCCGCCACACACTCCGAAACAATCTCATCGCCCATCCCGAACGGATCCCGGCTCAAGGCGTGCTGGTTCGAAGACGACCAGATCGCCCAGGGGCTCGACTTCGGCCTCGCCCTGGATCGCGATACGGTCGAGCAGGCGCTCCGCCTGCAGCACGACCAGTACGTGGCTCAGGGCTACATGGATTCACATCCGTCCGGGTGGCGGCTGAGCCTCCACTACGCCCTCCCGACCACCAGGCTGTTCGTGGCGAGATCCGGTCGTCGCGTGGTGGCGACCATGACCCTCATCGAGGATTCTCCTCTGGGCCTGCCCATGGACGAGATCTACTCGGGCGAGCTGCAGGGACTCCGCGATCAGGATCGCGACCTCGCGGAGGTCTCGGGCCTGGCCCTGCATCCCGACTACAAGCACTGGGGAGTCGCCATTCTCCTGCGGCTGATCCGAATGCTGGCTCTCCACGCGACGGAGGTGGCGGAGCTGAGTGACCTCTGCATTGCCATCAACCCGCGTCATGCGGCGTTTTATCGGAAGGCGTTTTACTTCCGGGAGATCGGAGGCCTCAGGCAGTACGGGAAGGTGAACGGCGCCCCCGCCGTCGCCCTTGGGCTCGATCTGGACATCGTGCGGATCGCCATGAGCGAGCTGCGCGCTGGTCGCCCCGTGGCCAGCGACGTGTACGCGTTCCTGTTCAGTCCAGGGAAGTTCGAGTCGGTCCTGGCTCGTCTCGTCCGAGATCTTGAGGGGGCGCCCCCGCGGGTCGAGCACCTGTTGTATTTCTTCGCTCACCACGAGGCGTGGGCCAATGCCTTACCGACCGACAAGGCCTGCCTGCTGGCGGCCTGCCAGGCCCTGGGAGGGCTGAAGTCTCCGGGATCGAGTCTGGACGCCCCTGACTCGGGCGACGTCCTCGATTTCAGGGACTGGGTGGGTCTGGCCCTCGCGTAGTCGCGGTCCCGCCTGACCCCGCTCGATCCAAGCCGATCTGTAGGTCTGCCAATAGTTATCCACTGGGAAGTCTCTACTCGGTAGTCTCGACTCCCCAGAACAACTTACTCCCGCAGAAACTTCCATCAGTGTCGCGTATCTCATGGACTGACATGAACAAACTCAGTTTGGGAATAGCGGCATTGAACTTGCGTGCAGCGGAACCGTTCGTCACGAAGCACTGCCGCGCATCGATTGCCGACGGAGGGGTACAGTGATCGCGATCGCACACGACGAGCTCCTCGAGGACCTCCGCAATTCGAAGACCGATCTGGCACGCGTGGTGGAAGCGGTGTTGCGCGACCGGGTCCCGTACATCGTGGTGCCCTCGGCGGCGGTGAAGGCGTGGGAACAGCGCGAGCCGCAGCACTGGGCGAAGGTCTCCGGGTGGCTCGCCTCGCGCAACGTGGCTATGGTCCAGGTGTGAGCCCATGAGCCACTTGAACGGAATTCGGCGCCTGGAGGGGGTTCGCGTGCTCCTGGTGGAGCGCCTGCCGGATGTCCGGGATGTCGTGGTCGAAGCTCTCGGTCAGTACGGAGCCCAGGTGATCGCGGTGGATTCGGCCGTCGAAGGGCTGGCCATGCTGAAGCTCGAGAGACCGGATGTGCTGGTGAGCAGCCTCGCCATGCCCGACAAGGACGGATACTGGCTCATCCGTCAGGTTCGGGAGCTGCCGGCCGAGGAGGGGGGCGACACGCCGGCGGCGGCCTTCACCGGATGTACCACGCGAGAAGACCGGCTACGAGCCCTGCGGGCAGGATTCCAGTTTCATGTTCCCAAGCCGGTCGATCTGTCCCAGCTGGCGGAGGTCGTGGCTCTTCTCAGTCTCCAACGCGAAGCGCCTGTCCTGGCCCACTAGTTGACGAAGAGTAAGAAGGCTTCGGCTCGAGTCACCGCGCCCAACCAGGAGGCCTCCGCAGCGGCGGCCGAGGCCAAGATCGCCAGCCGGCGCAAGGCGGCTAGTTCGAGCGCGGTTGAGAACGTCGCCAGACGGCAATTCCAGAAAACCCAGGCGACGGCGATTCAGGGACATATGCGAGCGAGCGGACAACGACGCCAGGCAAAGCGCGACGCGCGCTGACCCTAGCGTGCACGCGCCAGGGGCGAGCACCGTCTCTGCCGCTTGGCCGTGCGCGATCCGCCGTATCCCGCGCCGTGGCAATGAAGCTCGCGTCCTCCCCGCGCCCTTGAAACCCGCCACGCAAGTCGTTAGAATCCCTGCCACGGACGATTAGCTCAGTTGGCAGAGCACCGGCCTCACATGCCGGGGGTCACTGGTTCAAGTCCAGTATCGTCCACCATCTAAAACGTCGAAAATCCGGAGGGTTCCATGGCCCTCCGGGTTTTCATTTTTTCGCGCCTACCGAGTTGGTGGCACCTAGAGTGGCACTTACGTGGAGACGCGTGAGGCTCCCGACAGCCTCCTTGAGTCGGGCATCGGACAAGTGGGCATACCGCATGGTCATGCGAGGGTCGGCATGGCCCAAGAGCGCCTGCGTGGCTCTGAGGTCACCCAAGCCCATCTGCACGTGGCTGGCAAAGGTGTGCCGGAGGTCGTGGAATCGGAACCCGCTGATCTTCGCCCGCTTGAGCGCGGTCCTCCACGCCCGCTTGATGCTCACGAAGCGGGTCTCAGTCTCATGGTTCCAGAACACATAGTCTGTTCCCAAGTGCCTCGGCAAATGGCGGAGGGCGTCTAGGAGCAGATCATTGATGGGGATGGTCCGGTTCTTGCCCGTCTTGGTGCCCGTGACGTGGATGACCCGTTGCTTCATGTCCACCCGATCCCACGTGAGCCCAAGTATTTCCCCTCGGCGCATCCCCGTATGAAGCGCACAGATCACGATGGAGGAAAGATGGGGCGGGCAAGCGGCGAGCAGTCGCTCGATTTCCTCGGCATCGAGGTAGCGAAGGCGGCCGTCGGGCTCACGCAACTTCTTGACCGCGCGAAGCGGGTTCACGTCAAGGTAACCCCAGGTGATGGCCTTGTTGAGCATGGCCTTGAGGAGCGCAACTTCTTTGTTCACCGTGGTCGGGGAGATAAGGGACTTGGAGCCAGGGCGATGGCTTCTCAGTCGCTCGGCCCGGTATCGGTCCACCAAGTCTGGGGTAATCTCTGAGAGGTTCTTACCCCCACAAAGACTCTTGAGGGTCTCAATGCGATGCCTGTCCGTCGTCCAGGACCGCTTCATCACCTTGGCGTGGTCCTTCATCCAGCGAGCGGTCAGGTCAGGGAACAGGACCGGGCCACGCTCCCGCCGTTGGACTTCTAGGCAGAACCCCTCCAACCTGGACTGGGTGCGACGTTGCTGGTACCGCTCCTTGGCGAGGGCTCGGGGCCCAATCTTCTCCCGATGCCGATGACCACGCCGACATTTCCAGCACACCCACCAATCGCCCCGTTGCTTCGTGTCGAAGAGCGTCTGGCTACCTCTCGGATGGTTTCGCCAGAACACACCACGTTCTTTTTCCAGCGGCTTCTTAGGTTCACGCATCTTGGGCATGAGCTACCTCCGTTGTCCGGGTGGGGGAAAGAGGGCGGTGACATTGAGATTGAGCGCCGTGGCCAAAGTCTCCTGCATCACCACAGTCGAACTCATATGACCATTCTCGATACGGGAGACGGTTACGAAGCCCACACCAGTTCGCTTGGCCAGCTCTCGGACTGAGTAGCCTCGGCGCCCCCCGCCACATTCTGACCAATATAGCGATACAGCTGCTGTTACTAAATAAGACGGTAGACTGCAACGGCTCTGCAGGTCGTCGTCGTGGGCTTGGCCAACTTCAGCCGAGAGGAGGAGCAGTAGGCCGGTGGTTTTCAAGAAAGCGTCTCGCGCCTGCCAGGGCTCGTGGACGGCCTGCTACGGGCACGATGGGCAACCCCTCGGCCGCCACCCGCTCGATCTCCTCTAGCCGCAGCCGGGTCAATCTGCCTACCTTCACCCGCGAGAGCCTCCGCTGGGCCAGCCATTTTCGGATGGCGGCTGGCGTGCACGCCAAGACCCTGGCCGCCTCCTCCACGGTCACGAGCTGCATCATGGTTCGGTTCCTCCGTTTCGGCCACCCGCTGGAGCACAGCCGGGACGGCGGCCAGTGGGCCGGTCAGGCATACGTCGAGTCTGCAGTAGGTCGCGCCACTTGAACGCGAGCGCCGTGAAGCGCGAGGCACGCATGCCCCCTCCAGAGCGCGCCGCCGTGGACGGCGGGGCGAGGGAACATGCCGGTAGGGTCGGTCACGCGATCACCTCGGCACCCATGATTGGCACGCCACGTGGGTCCAATCGGCATGCCAGTCGGACCCACAGGAGGTTGCAAGCTCCGCAAGCTCCCGCCAAATCGGTGGAGGCTCCTAGGTGGGCTGCCAGAGCGCAGCGCTACCGGGGATTGGGACTGTCGCAAACCGCCACGCTCTGCGGCGAAGTGAGGCGATGGGATGGAAGGGTGCTCTGGGTCCCAGCAGAGGCACGTCGAGGTTGCACGGGCGCGAGGGGTTCCCCGGGGGGCCGGACGGACATGGCGCACTCGACGTTCGACGTGCTGCCGAGCTCTGCCCTCGGCGCCAACGTCTTCGCATGCCGACATAGCGCCCCGTAGCGTTCGCGACCTTCGAGGTGCGGCCGATGACAACCCAGAGCGGCGGGCTGGAGCGAGTCCCGGGCCGGCGCCGACCCTAATCCGAGACCCCAGGGTCAATCGACTCGGTGGCCCCGTGGACGCAGTGCGGGTCGCAGTAGCGGGGTTCCCGATGACCGCGCTCCTTGCGCCTGCAGCGACGGAGCGCTGGGCGGTCTTCCCTGTGGCCCTTGGACGCCTGGGAACCAACGTGACGTTGAAGCCGTCCCCCCGACCTTGCAGTGCTCCGCCGGGCGCGGCGTGGGCCTCGCGCCGCCACGAGCTGACCCTAGGTGGGCTGCGTTCCCGCCAGCGAACCACTGTGCTCTCGGCCACCAATGAAAGCCTGCTGCTGCACCAGATCCTGGACCTCGACCGGAGTTTCGCCGGGCCCGCGTCCAGTAACATCCTCGAGGCGACTGCGGGCCCGGCATTGCGCCAGAGGGCAGCCGCCTGCTTACCCGCGGCACCAATGTCGCCTCACTTTCGAAATCTGTCCCGGCCACAGGTTCGACGTCATGGTGACCCAGGACATCGGGTGCAGGGGCAGGGACCACGACACGGGGCTCGTAGGAAGCTCAGCCGAACCCAAGCGACCCATCGGCGACGTACCACGGAGGTCCTCATGGCGAGCTTCCGACGACCCCGACCGCGGGCACGATCTCCTCCCTTAGTGCGACCCCTCACACGATCGTGGCCTCCGGGCATTGAGATGGTCGAGTAGGGCATGGACGGGGACCGTGAATTCCAAGCGGGGCGGCGGCGAACCCAGGACGGGTCCGGCGGCGGACCGATGATGAGCGAGCGATGAGACAAGGGGGGAGAGGGGCGGGGAGGAAGAGGGGGAGGGTATCGCAAGATAAAGCTTCACCTCACAAGCGACGGAAGTCCTCGCCACGTCGGGCGAAGTCATGAAGCACGCCCCTTGTGGGGTACTTCGTGGTCTTGGCTCCGTCTCGGCACGGGTTTGGTGTCCCGCATGTGCCGTCGGATCTGCGGACCGCCTGTCGTCGGCGTGCGGCTCGCGGGCGCACTGCTTGCCGCGATCCTTGGCCTTGGCCTGCGCGTGAATCTCTCCCCGAGCGCGCCGCGCGGGCGGTCCATGACGTCAAGTGCCCGAGCGAACCGCAGCTTACCGCCCTCCGCCGCGCAGTCCCAATTTGGACGTTGCTCCGCTCGCTGACTGTGAACACCCTTCAACGGAGCCACGTCCAATGAGTGGCGGGATCTGACTGGCCGGATCGCACGACAAGAGTCAGGGCGGGGACGCCAGGCTGGTCGCCAGTCCTGCTCTGGGGTATGTCGCTTAACAGACGAAGGGGGATGCAAGTATGCGGACCAAGCGGATGATCGGGTTCATACTCGTGCTCGGCGTGCTCACAGGTGGCGCGCCGGCCGCGCAGGCGGCGGCTGACACGCCGGCCGCTGGGCAAGCCACGATCGACCAGACGCCGCCGCGGCTGAGCTTCGCAGACGGCCAGGTCTCGTTCTGGCGCCCGGGTGCCCAGGACTGGGCGACCGCACAGGTCAATACCCCCCTCGCCCCGGGCGACGAGCTCTACACCGCGTCTCCGGGCAATGTGGAGCTCCAGATCGGCTCGCGCGCCTTTGTGCGCGCATGGGCGAACACCCAGCTTGGCCTCGCCGCCCAGGAGCCCGATTTTCTCCAATTCAAGGTCACCACCGGTTCGGCCGCCTTCGATCTGCGCACCCTTGAGCCTGGGCACACGGTGGAGGTGGACACGCCCAATGCGGCCTTCACCATCGAGCACGCCGGGTACTATCGCGTGGACGTCACCGGACAGCGCACCTCGTTCATCACCCGCCGAGCCGGCCGAGCTACCGTCACCCCCGCCAGCGGGGAGGCCGTCGTCATCACGCCGAGCGAAGAGGTCGTCATCGAGGGCACGTCAAGCCCCCAACTCGCCTCCTACGTGGCGCCGCCGCTCGATGTCTGGGACCGATGGAACTATGCGCGCACAGACAAGCTGCTGGACGCTGTGAGCGCCCGCTACGTCTCCCCCGGCGCCTACGGCGTGAGTGATCTCGACCCCTATGGGACCTGGCGGGTCGTGCCCACCTATGGTTCCGTCTGGGTGCCGACGGCGGTGCAGACCGGCTGGGTGCCGTACAGCACTGGAGCCTGGACGCTCGATCCATATTATGGCTGGACGTGGGTGGACACCGCGCCATGGGGCTGGGCCCCCTATCACTATGGCCGCTGGGTGTTCGTGGACGGGTTCTGGGCCTGGGCGCCTGGGCCGGTGGTGGCAAGACCGGTCTATGCTCCCGCCCTCGTCGCCTTCTTCGGCGGTCCCAGCGTGCGCATTGGCGTGACCGTCGGCGGGCCCCTCGTCGGCTGGGTGGCGCTCGGGTGGGGCGAGCCGGTTGTGCCATGGTGGGGACGGGCGGGCTTTATTCACCAGCCGTCGTGGCGCGGCTGGGGGGGCCCGCGTGTCGTGAACAACACGGTCATCAACAACACGACCGTCGTCAACGTGCAGAACATCAACATCTACCGCAATGCCAGCGTGCAGAACGCCGTCGTGGCGGTCAACGAGAATCGCTTCGGTCGCGGGCCCATCACGTCCGCGCGTGAGACTCGCGTGGATGCGAAGAACCTCCAGCTAACCCACACTGCGCCCCAGGTCGCCGCGATGCCCGCGAGCTTCGTGCCCACGGAGAGCCGCGGCGTTCGGCCTCCAGAAGAGAGCCTGAAGCGATCGGTCGTGGCCACTCGCCCGCCGCACTCACTGCCGGTGCCAGCCGGTCGCGTAGAGCAGCCAACGGGGCCGGCGGGGGTTCCCACACCAGCGCCGCGTATTGTCTCGGCGCCGTCACAACGTGAAGCCGTTCAGGTTCCGGCCCGTCCGCCCGTCGGGCAGAGTGGAGTCGAGCGTCCCAGAACTGATCGCGATCAGCTGCCCTCGCCTCCGGCGACGCCTGGGACTCGGCAGGCCTCACCGCAGCTGCGGCGTGAGCCGCCGGTGGTGGCCCCGGCGCAGGCCGCGCCCCAGGTGCCGCCCGGTCCCGCGCCAGCGCCTCCGCCTCCGGCCCGTCGCGCCGAGGCGCCACAGGTGATCGGCCCGTCGCCGGTCGTGCCCCAGCCGCCACCGGGTCGCGCGGCAGGGCCTCCACCTCCGGCCCGTCGCACTGAGACGCCACAAGTGGCCGCTCCGGTACCGGCCCCGGCTCAGCCGTTGCTCAGTCCCGCCGCAGCGCCTCCCCCTGCTTCGACCCGTCGCGCCGAGACACCGCAGGTGGTCGCTCCAGCGCCGGCCGTGCCCCAGCCGCCGCCCGGTCGCGCGATAGGGCCTCCGCCTCCGGTCCGTCGCGCCGAGACGCCGCAGGTGATCAGCCCGTCGCCGGTCGTGCCCCAACCGCCAGCGGGTCGCGCAGCAGTGCCTCCACCTCCGGCCCGTCGCACCGAGACGCCGCAGGGGGGCGCCCCACCGCCGGTTGCGCCCCAGGCCCCGCTCGCTCCAGCGACAGTGCCTCCGAGCCGTCGCGCCGAGACACCGCAGATGGCCGCTCCAGCGTCGGCTCCGCCTCAGCCGCCACTCGGTCGCGCGACAACGCCTCCGACTCGTCGCGCCGAAGCACCACAGGTGGCCGCCCCAGCGCCGGCCACGTCCCAGCCGCCAGCAGCTGGGCGCACGACAGCGCCTCCGCCTCCAGGCCGTCGCCCGGAGACGGCGGCCCCGCCGGCGCGTCCGATGCCGGGCGCGCCCGCCAATCGGCTCTCTCCGAATAGGGCCGAAGAGCAGCCACCACAACACGCGCAGCGTTAGACGGTGGCCTCTCGCCGGCGTCGCGGCACGCTCTACGGCGTGAACGAGAACAAGAAGCACAACGAACGCTATCGGAAGGTCTGTGCGACCTGGATGCGCGCGGCTACTCGGGTTAGGAGGGGGTCAACGCCACTGACGCCAAGAAGGGCTCGCCGAGGAGGCCGCGCCTTGATTGGTTGCTGGGGCCGGATTTGCCGAATGCTACACGGAGCCTAAAAACCTACTGGCTAGACCTGTAAGCCGGGCGATTGATGCGAAGCAGGAAGTTCGATCCTGCCCCTCCTTCCGCATTGATGATGTCACCTCTTCGGAGACGACGGAACACATCATACGTAGCCTCGTGCGTCCGTCCGTTGACCAAGAGGTAGCGGTGCACCGCAATACTCCGCGGACCGCTGCTCTTCCAGAGCCGGTCCACCGTCCCTACGACGGCCACGCGTGGGAGTAGTGCATCCCGAACGAATACGCTCGTCCACCACGCGCCATAGCTGCCAACCACTAACGCGAGCACCAGCATCACAGCTTGTCTGAGACCTAATTGTTTCCTGACCCAGGGAGAGGGGGACTTTCCGCGCTTCTCGCCACTGAGAGCACACCATCCAAGGGCGGAGGCCGCGGCGAGAGCCCATAGTGCAATGGTGGCTTCTTGGTGAAGCACAAGCAGCACGGACTGGTGCCACAGCACCGCCACAGCCGCCAGCGGAGCAAAGAATAGGACGGTGCCAACAACCTGGATCCGGGTGCGCCACCGACCAGCGGGAATGAACCGCCACGCAGTGGAAAGAGCCAGGGCAAGCACCATGGTCAAGAGAAAGACCTGATGGACGACGACGGCAATGGCCTCTAGGTCTGCGAGGCGGTAGAAGGCGATTCCAAACGCCGTTAGAACTGCGATGTGCTCGCACCGCCTACGGGCTCGCGCAGTCCGCGCCACGCCCACCCGGAGGGGTTCGATCTGCACGCCAACGTCTGGGTGGGCGCCAACAACCGGGCGCGCCTGGAGCAGGTCTGCCGCTACGTGCTCCGGCCGCCGCTGCCGAAGATCGGCTGCGGCTGCTCGGGGACGGCCGGGTGCGGGTGGAGCTGAAGCGAGCGTGGCGAGACGGGACAACGCACCTGCTCTTCGGCGCTGACGCCGCGGCCCGAGATCAACTTGGTGCTCTTCGCGTTCCGCGATAGCTGGGACCAGTTCCTCTGGCTCCTGGCCATCGTCTCTCGCGACGGGTGGCGCACGTATCCGCTGGGGCTGGTCCGCTTCGGGGAGGACTAACGGCAACCCCCCGACCGATCGCCGTCCTTGCCACGAAGCCGGTCGTCCTGCTGTTCGTGGTGCTCCTGCGAGGGCTGTGGAGAGAGTTCGGGCTGTCGAGGCTCAGGAGCTGAGAGCGAACCTCGCCGCGGGACAGGTTGCCGCGAGAGTGTTCACGGGCCAAGGCCGACCAACGGGACGAAGGCCGCGAGTAACCTTTGCACTCCCTATGTAAAAATGAAGCCCTTCAGCTGCCCAAGCTCGAAGCGCCGACCTGCGCCCCGCCCCATCCGCTCTCGCAGGAGCCTCAAGAAATCAGGAAGCTGGCGAGTCGCCTCCGCAGACCGAGCATGGCACATCACTTGCGGCGAGAGAGGCGAGTCGATTCACGAGCTGAGAAGAAGCGACGCGGTTGGTCCTCGGGACGTCAGCAGCGAGGCTTACCTCGGAAGGCGAGGCTGCATCAGGGAAGGCCCGGAGACTCGAGGCGCCCAGCGAACTCCTTTTCTTTCGGTACGGATACGGTCCTCGTGTCGGGACACGTATGGGGAGGCAGCGATGAGGAGAAATATAGTCGTGACGGGAGGAGCCGGCTTCGTCGGGTCGAATTTGGCCGCGAATCTGGCCGGCGCCGGCTGGCAAGTAACCGTTTACGATGCCCTCCTGCGCGTGGGGAGCGAGCACAACCTGGCGTGGCTACGCGAGGTCTGTCCCAGAGAGTGCCTACGCTTCGTCCACGGCGACGTCCGTGATGCGGCCCACCTTCGGGCGGTGACGGAGGAAGCAGATGTGATCTATCACTTCGCCGCCCAGGTGGCGGTGACCTCGTCGCTCACGGACCCGTCCACGGATTTTGCGATCAACGCCCTGGGGACCTTGAACGTCCTCGAGGCCGCCCGACGGAGCAGGCGTCGTCCCACCGTGGTGTTCACCTCCACCAACAAGGTCTACGGAGCCATGGAGTCTGTCCCTACGGTGGAGAGCGACGACCGGTACGCATATCGCGACTTCCCGAATGGGATCCCCGAGACCCAGTCCCTGGACTTCCACTCTCCCTACGGCTGCTCCAAGGGTGCCGCCGACCAGTACGTGCGCGACTATAGCCGGATTTACGGGCTCCCGACCGTGGTGTTCCGGATGAGCTGCATCTACGGGCCGCGCCAGTTCGGAAACGAGGACCAAGGATGGGTCGCGCACTTCCTCATCTCCGCCCTGACGGGGCGGCCGATCACGATCTACGGCGACGGCAAGCAGGTCCGTGACATTCTCTACGTGTCCGACCTCGTTCGCGCCTTCCGACTGGCCGTGGAACGCATCGACGTCACCGCGGGCGAAGTCTTCAACATCGGCGGCGGGCCGTCGAACACGCTGTCCGTGTGGCGAGAGTTCGGCCCCTTGCTCGCGGCGCTGAAGGGGCAACCCGTCGACGCCACGTTCGGCGATTGGCGGGCGGGTGACCAACCCTGCTACGTGAGCGACATCGGCAAGGCGGCCGCAACGATAGGGTGGACGCCCGAGGTGGACAAGGAGACCGGCATTCGCCGTCTGTGGGAATGGGTGTCGGGCAATCTGGATCTCTTCAAGGAAGCGGCTCCCGCCGGCGTGGCCCTGTCCGCTTTGCGGCTGGGAGGGAAAGCCTCGAACCGGGTCCCTCAGCAGGGGGCGGGTGTGCGGCACCCGAGACGGGGAGCATCCCGGTGACCGGAGGCCCGCGGGTCATGGCGGTGTGCGCGGGAGCCGGGAGCGGGCGGAGGAGGGCCGGCCCGTGAGGATCCTCGTCACGGGCGGGGCGGGCTTCATCGGCTCGCACGTGGCCGAAGCCCTGTTGCGAGACTGGCACGGGGTCATTGCCTTCGACAACGAGGCGACGGGCCGGCGGGAAAACGTACCGGTAGGTGCCCGCTACATAAGGGGAGACGTCCGCGATGTTGATGACCTCGAGCCGGCCTTCGCCGACGGGCTGGACGCGGTGTGCCACGCGGCGGGCCAGGTCTCGTTGGCGCTTTCCTATGAGAGTCCGATCGCCGACCTGAGGACGAACATCGAGGGAACGGTGAACGTGCTGCAGCTCTGCCTCAAGTATCGTGTCGGCCGGTTACTCTACGCGAGCTCGATGACGGCCTACGGGCCGACGGATGCGCTGCCGATCCCCGAGACGGCGCCGTGTCAGCCGATCTCCTACTACGGCATCACCAAGTATGCGGCCGAACGTTACACGCATGTCACAGCCGAGCGCGGTGACCTCGGGTTCCCGCTTCACGTGACGTCCTTTCGTATGTACAACGTCTATGGCCCGCGCCAAGCGCTCGACAATCCGTACCAGGGTGTGCTCGGCATCTTCCTGGGCAACCTCTTGCGAGACGAGCCATTGATTATCTTCGGGGACGGTGAACAGTCGCGCGATTTCATCTACATCGACGACGTCGTGGAAGCCTGGCGGCGCGCGGTGACCGCTCCCTGCACGTATGGCCGAGTCTTCAACCTCGGAAGCGGCCACCGCCTGTCGATCAACGAGCTGGCGGCGCGCGTGCTGGCCGTCGGTGGTCGAGCACCCGGTACGGAAGAGGTCCACTACGCGCCGGGCCGCTCGGGGGAGCAGCGCCACGTCGAGGCGGATATCAGCCACGTACGGGCCGCGCTGGGATGGGAGCCGCAGATCCCCTTCGAAGTCGGGCTCGCGAGAACATACCGGTGGGCCCTCGCGCAGGCGGGGCGGTCCCCGCGGGTGCACGTGGAATCGCCTATTCCATCTCGATCGGAAGGTTGACGGGGAGGTTTGGTAACCGTCGAATTCATCGATTCACTCGAGCCGAGCACGCCGACTCTTCGGCAGGGGAAAGGTCGTAGTGAAGCTCCTGTTCATAGCGAAGGCAGATCCGTCGACCCGCCGTATCTACGCGGGGAAGTGGAGAACACAGATGAACCTCTTGATGGTGTCGAAGCTGGATCGCTCCGCGCGCGCGGTCAGCACGATTGCGGGCTACATCCGAACGGGCACGGAGCTGGGGCATGAGGTCGCGGTCTTCGGGGAGCCTTCCGGAGCGCCCGCCCTCCCCGCCTCACTCGATGTGAAGAAATTCGACTTCGCCGTGTTCGTGGTGCACATGCCGTGGGACTTCCCAGACCTACCCTACCTGGCCCGGCTTCTCGACGAGATGCCCAAGGAGCGCCGGGTCATCATCGACTGCTGCGGCCGGTACAACGAGACGATCCGGGTCGAGCACGACTTCAACCATCTCGAGAAGATCGACGGACACCAAGGCTGGGAATGGCTGGACGGCTTCCAGGCGGTCTCTGATCGGATCTTGCAGCCCACGCTGAAGCCGGCACGGGCCGATGTCCTGCCGTTCCTCTTCCACGCGTTCGATCCGCGCTCGGTGGTCGGGTCCCATGGCTCGGCCCGGGAAGCGGCGGAGGCGTGGTCGAAGGGGCCGGGGAAGCCCTACGGCCTGACCTACGTGGGAACGAACTGGCAGCGCTGGTCCCAGATGCGGCACCTCCTTGAGAGCCTCGAGCCCATCCAGGAGGAGCTGGGGCCTATCCGCTTAATCGGTTGGGACTGGGACAAGCGACCTGACTGGGCCGTCCAGCTCGGGATCCAGGGCGTCGACGTCGACCCGGCCCTGCTCGAACGGCTCGGGGCCGAGGTGCGGGCAGCCGTGCCCTACGACCAGGTCGTTGAATGCATGAGCCAGGCGCGGTTCAGTCCGGTCATCCACCGACCCCTTTTCAATCACTTGGGATTGGTCACCAATCGGACCTTCGAGACATTCTGCGCCGACACGATTCCGCTGCTTCTGCTCCCCCCCGACCTCGTCGACGCGATCCACGGCCCAGCAGCGAAGCAACTGACGATCGGAGATGATCCGGCCGGACACGTCCGGGATATGCTCCGGCGGCCCGAAAGTTATCTGCAGGCCGTGCTGGATATTCGCAAGTTCCTGGCCGTGCACCATTCGTACGAGCAGCGTTTCCGCGAACTGGTGAGCCTTCTCGAAGGGTGACCGCCGCCTGAGCGCCATACGGTGGAGGCATGAAGATCCTGTTCGTGACGGACCAGAGGGTGAATGCGGGCAGCATCCAGGCCCTCACCAGCTATGTCCGTGCCGGGGACGCCCTGGGGCATACGATCGCCGTCTATGGCCCGCCGGATTCGGATTTCTCTGGCCTGCGCCTCGACACACGGATGGGAGACTTCGATTACGTCGTCTTCGTCTTCGAATCGAAGCTGCGCTGGCTCGATGGCCTTCAGCTCGTGCGAGTGCTCTCCGCCGTCCCGCGCCACCGTCGCGCCATCCTCGACGCCGACGGGATGTACAACCCGCTCGTCGAGGTAGACGGCTACGACCGCAACCATGCGAGCGAACGGGAGCGGGGGCAATGGATCG
>Ga0070708_100001222_pt1 | contig 19752 bp, 16 predicted proteins | sample KBSK5503metaG_FD_65469 | JGI IMG/M metagenome (GOLD analysis project Ga0070708, IMG submission 65469) | Corn, switchgrass and miscanthus rhizosphere microbial communities from Kellogg Biological Station, Michigan, USA - KBS K5-50-3 metaG | ecosystem: Host-associated > Plants > Roots >... | reverse complement strand
CCCCGCGCAGGTTGAGCACGGTGAGCAGGCAGATGACGGCGAACTCCACCGGCAGCTTCATCCAGTGGACGGAGTGCGGCAGGTTGGAGAACACCGCGTCGCCGCCCGAAGCGATGGAGGTGGTGATGGTCAGGACGTAGTCGACCAGCAGCGCGGATCCGGAGACCACGCCGGCGCGGGCGCCGATCAGCCGGGTCGCCACCACGTATCCGCCGCCGCCAAAGGGGAAGTGCTCGATGATCTTGCTGTACGAAGCCGCGATGATGAGCACCGTCAGCGCGGTCAGGGCAGCCAGGAAGACGGCGAGATAGGTGTGCTGGCCGAGGTTCTTGAACGCCTCCTCCGGGCCGTATGAGCTGGAGGAGAGCCCGTCGGCGCCCAGTCCGACCCAGGCCAGGAAGGCCGCGAGCGAGATGGAATGGAAGAGCTGGGGATCGGTGAGGTTCTTCGGTCCGCCCAGGACTGCGCGGCGCACCCGGCGGAACCCGCGCTCGCGCGACGGCGAAACCGGCGGCGGCTCTGAGCCGGGTTCCATTCCTGGACCGGTGTTACCGGCCGGTGGGCGCGAGGGCATCCGTCGTTGGTCGTACAGTGAGGGTCAGCGAGCGAGTTCGCCCGCTCATTCGAGCACACGCACGGGCAGGACCACCATCGGCAGGCCGGCGAACTGGAGGCGCCGCTGGATCTGGTACGCGGTCTCGTTGTGCAGCAGGCGGTCCCACCACTTCTCGCGCTCGAAGATCAGCTTTCCGGCGAAGAACATGCTGCGCTCGTACTCCTTGGCGACCTCGGCTGCGAGCTTCTCGCATTCGCTCACCGCCTCGGTTCCCATCGACATCTTCTGATCCGCGGGGAGCCCCATGCCCCGTGCGAACTCGACGTACCGGCGGAGCGCCTCCTCGGTCTCCTCGCGCACCCTGTCGACCTCCTCGACCCCGTGGAAGGTGGCGCTGTCCACCACGCCCACCGACATGAAGACCACGTTGGCGAAGTAGCGCGGGAAGAGCTTGATCACCGTGAGCAGGGAATGGATGCCGAGCCCGGAAAAGCTGCCGACCAGCAGCACGGCGGTGGGCTTCTTCTTCTGCAGCTGCAGCGGCTTGGTGGGGGTGACGGCGGGCAGGGCGGTGAGGATCTGATCGAGGCGCTTCAGCCTGGCGTACACGCCGTTGTAGTGCCGCTTGATGATCATGCAGACCACGACCAGCGCGCCGGTCACGATCACCGTCAGCCAGGCCCCCTCGGCGAACTTCTCGAACAGGTTCACCACCAGGATGAAGCTGCAGAGCACGAAGCAGACCACCGCGATGGCCATCGGCCGCTGCCATTCGGGGTGGCGCTTGCGGGTCTCCGGCCGCCGCCAGTACTTGATCATCCCCAGCTGGCTGAGCGCGAAGGTGACGAAGACGTTGATCGCGTACATCACCACCAGCGCGTCGACCGAACCGCCGGTGTACAGCAGCATGAGGAAGGAGGCGATGCCCATCAGGAGCACGCCGTTCTGCATGGTCAGGCGGTCGCTGAGCGCGCCGAAGCGGTGGGGGAAGAAGGAGTCCTGGGCCAGGTTCGCCATCACCCGGGGGCCGGCGATGAAGCCGGCCTGCGCGGCCACGAACAGCAGCAGGGCCTCGGAGGCGATGGTGAGGACCACGTACCAATGGCCCAAGGGGATCGGGCCGACGTGGAAATTGCCGGCCAGCATCTGCGCCAGCATGTAGTTCATCGTCTTGCCGGGCACCGGGTGCACGCCCATCAAGAGGTAGCCGAGGATGATCCCGGCGGCCGTCACCGCCAGGCTCACCGACATGTAGACCATCGTCCGCTTGCCGGTGAGGACGCGCGGCTCGCGCATGATCTGCAGGCCGTTGGAGACGGCCTCGATCCCGGTGTACGTGCCAGCGCCCAGGGAGTAGGCGCGCAGGAAGAGCAGCGCAAGCCCGAGGAAACCGAGCGTGCCCAGGTCGTGCGAGAGGCCGGAGGAGACCTCGCGGGCGACCTCGCCGGTGCGGCCCAGGTGGAAGCCGACGCTGCCGCCGATGAGGATGAAGTGGGTGACCAGGAAGGTGACGAAGATCGGCAGGAGGACGCGGATCGATTCCCGGACGCCGCGCAGGTTCAGCACGGTCAGGGTGGCGATCGCCACCAGCTCCACCGGGAGCTTCCAGACGTGCCAGTGCACCGGGAAGTTGCTGAAGATCGCCTCTCCGCCGGCGGCGACCGACGTGGTGCAGGTGAGGACGTAGTCGATGAGCAGCGCCGCTCCGCTGACCACGCCGGCGCGCGGTCCGATCAGGCGGGAAGTGACGATGTATCCGCCGCCGCCGAAGGGAAAATGCTGGATGATCTTGGTGTAGGCGGCGGAGATGACCAGGACGGTCAGGCCGGTCGCGAGCGCCAGGAAGATGGCGAGGTACTGGTGGTCGCCGAGGTTCTTGAACGCCTCCTCGGGACCGTAGGAGCTGGAGGACAAGCCGTCGGCGCCCAGCCCGACCCAGGCGAGGAATGCCGCCAGCGAAAGGGTATGGAAGAGGTGAGGATCCTGGAAATCCTTGGGGCCACCGAGGAGGACCCGCTTGAAGCGGTACCACCGGCTCGGGGGCGCCTGGGGAGGAGGGGGTTCCGAGAGTGGCGGAGGGGGAACACTGCTCGGCCCCGGCGCGGGCGCCCGTTGCTCCATGTCCGCAACTTCCCTACCATGAATCCGACGAACGGGCGTCAGGACGGGTGGACGCCGGCGGAAAGCGACCTTGTTTCCAGTGCTTGTCTGACCAGGCGAGCGAGCGCCCGGGCATAGAGACGGCAGTCGTTGATGGCGTTTGCCACCTCGTAGCACTCGATCCCCGCCTCCTTGGCGATCCCGGCGAGCAGGATGCGCTGTTCGTGCAGCGTCTCGATGTGGTCGGAGACGAACGCCACCGGAACCACGAGGACCTCGCGGATCCCTTGGCGGGCCAGGTCAGGGAGGTGCTGGGCGGTGGCGGGTTCGAGCCACTTCACCGGTCCCACCTTGCTCTGGTAGCTCAGCGACCAGTCCTGCCCCGGCGGCAGCCGGCGCAGCACGCCCGCCACGGTGGTGTGGATCTCGCGCTCGTAGGGGTCGCCGCGGCGGACCAGGCTCATGGGGATCCCGTGTGCGCTGAAGAGGACGTGCACGCGCGCCGGATCGGGAAACCGGCACAACGCTTCGTGCACCGTGCTGGCGAGCGCGTCGAGGTAATCGGCGTCGTCCGGATACCGATCGACCTCCGCCACCGGCAGCGCCCCCGCGACGGCCTTGCGCAGGTCGAAGAAGACGGACTCGGTGGTGGCCGAGCACCACTGGGGAAACAGGGAAACGCCGACCAGCCGCGCGCAGCCGTCCGCCCGCGCCTGCGCGACGGCTTCGCGGATGTACGGGTTCCAGGCGGCGAAGGCGACGTAGCAACGGAACCCGGGACCGAGCTCTTCCTCGAGACGCAGCGCCTGCGCCTCGGTGAGCGGACGGATCGGGGAACGCCCGCCGATCTCCGAGTAGAGCTTGCGGACGTGGGGCGCCCGCCGCCGGGAGACTGCGCGCGCGAACCAGCGGCGGAGGGGTCCCTTGAGGAAGGGAATGCGGACCAGGAAGGGATCGCGGAACAGGTTCTCGAGGAACGGCTCCACCGCCTCGAGCGAGTCGGGCCCGCCGAGGTTCAGGAGCAGCACGCCGGTGTGCGGCGGCATTCTCGGGCGGCGCAGCGGAATCACCGGCCGCTGTTTAGCAGGTGCGCCGCTGCGGCGCAGCGGGCTACCGTTTCAACGGCTTGGGCGTGCGGGCCTGGTTCCGGTCGCTCCTGGCCGCCTTGTCCGCCAGGTCCTTGTGCTCCTGGAGCACGGGGATGGTGCTGTCGATGAGCTCCCGCATCGGCGCCGAGACCTGCTTCTTCGCGTCGCGCAGCATCGAGATCATGTGGTCGTGGTCGCGGCTCATCTCTTGCGCGAACGCCATGCCGAACTCGCTCCCGCTCAAGCGGCGGAGCTGCTCCAGCTTCTTCTTGTCGATGCGCATCATCTCCTTGTCGTTCGCGGAGAGCTCGCTGTCGTTCGGCTTGATCCCCACCTTGGTGACGGCCGCGAGCACGTCCTGATCGGATCGGGTGTGATCGGTCACCAGCTTCCGGCCGTAGTCCTTGATCTCCTGGCTGCTGCCTTTCTCCTGGGCCAGCTTGCCGGCGGCGATCTCTTCCTGGTTGACGTGGTGGAGCAGCGTGATCAGACGCGCATCGGTCCACTTCTCGTCGTTCGTGCCGGCCGGGCCCCTGGCGCGCGGGGCTGACGTCGCGCCCTTGTCGCCGGCATGCGCCAGCGCGGGGCAGAGGGCCAGGGCGAAGAACAGGCCACTGATGATGGTTTTCATGGGTGCCTCCTTCGGCGTCCCCTCAACCTGTGCAGGGGAAGCCGGGAAGCACCAGACGGGCGCGGTCCCGCAGCCGCTCAGCGGGGCGGCGAGTGGGCGTGCACCTGCTCGACCAATGCCTGCACGTTCTCGACCGGCGTCCCGACCAGGACGCCGTGGCCGAGATTGAAGATGTGACCCGGCCCGGCGAGGTCGGCCAGCTCCAGCACGCGGGCCACCCGCTTGCGTTGCTGCGCAACCGGAAGGAACAGGGTGGCCGGATCGAGGTTGCCTTGGAGCGCGACTGCCGGTCCCACGCGGCCGCGCGCCTCGTCGAGGGGAACGCGCCAGTCCACGCCCACCACATCGGGACCGGTCGCCGCCAGCTGGGCGAGGAGCTCGCCCGTCTCGACGCCGAAGACGATCAGGGGTTGCGGCTCGCGCGGATCGCGCTTGAGGCCGCCGATCACGCGCGCGATGTAGGGAGCGCCGAATCTCGCGTAGTCCTCGGGCCCGAGGGCACCGGCCCAGGAATCGAAGATCTGCAGGGCATGGGCCCCGGCGGCGAGCTGCGCGTTGAGGTAGCCGGTGAGCGCGTCGGTGATCCGGGTCAGCAGCCGGTGCGCCAGCTTCTCGTCGGAGAAGATGAGCGCCTTCGCCTTCTCGAAGCTGCGCGACGTCTTGCCCTCGATCATGTAAGCGGCGAGCGTCCAGGGGCCGCCGCAGAACCCGATCAAGGGAACGCGGCCGTCCAGCCGCTTCAACGTCCTGCGGATCGCTTCCGTGACGTAACCGAGATCCCGCTCCGGGTCGGGAACGCGCAGCTTGTCGACGTCCGCGGCCGAGCGCAGCGGCTCCGGGAATTGCGGTCCCTCGTCTTCCAGGATGAGCTTCATGCCCATCGCTTCGGGGACGACCAGGATGTCGCTGAAGAGGATGGCGGCGTCCACGCCCAGGATGTCCACCGGCTGGACGGTGACCTCCGCGGCCAGGTCGGGCGTCTTGCACAGCTCCAGGAAGGAGACCCTGGCGCGCACCGCCCGATACTCCGGCAAGTACCGCCCGGCCTGCCGCATCAGCCAGATCGGAGTCTTGTCGACTGGCCGCCGCCGGCAGGCTTCCAGAAACCTGTGCGCCACGCCGCGCCCTGTATCACGAGTCGTGGGGACACCCTACGACGACGTACGTAAGGTGTCCCCGAAACTCTAGGAGCGGCGGGCGACCTGCTGCAGCTCGAGGATGGCTTGTCCGCCCTTCCAGACGCGGACGGCCCCGCTGCTCTGCGAGACGGAGATGGCGACTGCGTTGCTCTCCACCGTCATGGCCGCGGCCGCGGCGTGGCGGGCGCCGAGCCCCAGCGGGAGCTCGACTTTTCCCTCGCCGACCTGAAGGTACCTGCCCGCCGCGAGCACCACTCCGTCCTCGCGGATCACGAACGCGCCGTCCAGCACCGCGAAGTTCTTGATCGCTTCGCGGATCTTCGGATCGAGCACGTTGCGCTCCGCCTCGGAGATCCCCTGGAACGGATTGATGGTGAGCTGCTTGCTCTTCTCCATCACCGCCGTCGAATCGCCGAGCACGAAGATGGTCCCGATGGGGTGGCCTTCGAAGCCCTCGTGGCCGATGGCCATCGCCAGCGAGACCAGCGCTTCCACCACCTGGGGGCTGAACTCGTCCCCCAGGCCCTGCGTGTCGATCGAAGCCTTCTCCTCGAACCCGCGGCCGATCTGCAGCCGCACCACGGTATCCGGCAGCCGCGATCCGGTCCGCCCTGTCAGACAGATCACATCCTCGCCATCGCGCAGCGCGTCGGCCGTGACGGCCGCCACAAGTGCGACCTTCACCTTCTCGATGCGCGAGTAATCGTAGGGCGGGACGGTCACGCAGGTGTATCCTTGCTTGCGGAGGCCCTGCGCAAGCTGCTCCTCGCTGACCGCATAGATGATCTTCTTCTTGACCGGGCGGCCCCGCAGGTCGTCTTTCGAGAGCGGCGTGTCCGTCACCATCAGCAAATGGTCCACCGCGGGCTTGGCGGCGAGCGTGAGGATGCTGCGGAGGAACTCGCGATCCAGCTTGCTGTCGGCCATGAACGGTTCGCCTTGACGGGACCCTACCGGGTCCCTAGTATTCCGCCTCTTTTTTGCCGGCCCTGCGCCGGAGCGATGATCCGATGACAACGAGTCGAGCCGCGGCGCTGCGTGGGGGCAGGACCTTGAACCAGAAGGATTTGAAGCGCTTCAAGAAGATCCTCGAGGAGTCGAAGAAGAACCTGCTCCTGAGCGCGCGCAAGACGCTCAGCGAGGAGGCGGCCTTCGACACCGACGATCTGCCGGACGAGATCGACCTCGCCTCCTCCGAGTACACGCAGAGCATGGTGTTCCGCCTGCGCGACCGGGAGAAGTTCCTCCTCAAGAAGATCGACGACGCGCTGGCCCGGATCGAGAACGGCAACTTCGGCGTCTGCGAGATCTGCGAGGAAGAGATCTCCGTCAAGCGCCTGGAGGCACGACCGGTCACCACCATGTGCATCCGGTGCAAGGAAGAGCAGGAGAAGCAGGAAAAGTCGTATGGCTAAACACCGCGGGCTTTAGCCCGCGGAACAGAAGCACTCAAGCCGTCACCGCTACCCTCGCGGGGCTCGCTGCCGCCTCAGACCGCCGCGGAGCAATCGCGCAAGAGGCTTCTGTGTACTCCGGCAGCAACTCCCGCATGGGATGGTCCCCGCAAGCCGGGCACGCCGGGTCGCGCACGTACTTCACCTCCCTGAACTTCTGCTCCAGCGCATCATAGAGGAGCAGCCGCCCGACCAACGGCTCGCCACGACCCAGGAGCAGTTTGATCGCTTCCACCGCCTGCACCAACCCGATGACTCCGGGGAGTACCCCGAGCACGCCGGCTTCCTGGCACGACGGCGCCAGCTCCGGCGGCGGCGGCTCCGGGAACAAGCAGCGGTAGCACGGCCTCCCGCCCCCGGGCACGAACGTCGTCGCCTGCCCATCGAAGCGGAAGATCGACCCATGTACATTGGGCTTCCCCAACAGCACGCAGGCGTCGTTCACCAGGTACCGCGTCCCGAAGTTGTCCGACCCGTCTACGATCAGGTCGTACTTCGCGAACAGGTCCAGCGCATTCTCCCGCTGCAGCCGGACGCGATGCTCGTCCACGACCACGTCGGGATTCAGCGCCTGCAGCGTCTTCTTCGCCGACTCGGTCTTCGGCATCCCCACCCGATCCGTCGAGTGCAGGATCTGCCTCTGTAGATTCGACTCGTCGACGACGTCGTCGTCCACGATCCCGATCCGCCCGACTCCCGCCGCCGCAAGATACAGCGCGGCCGGAGAGCCGAGGCCGCCCGCTCCGATGAGGAGCACCTTGGACTTGAGCAGCTTGGCCTGACCCGCCTCTCCCACCTCGGGGATGAGCAGGTGGCGGCTGTAGCGGGCGCGCTGCGCCTCGGTCAGGCGGACCGGCATCTCCACCGGCAGCCCCGCGTCCTTCCACGCGGAGAATCCACCGGCCAGGCTGCGCACGCGCGTGTAACCCATGTCCTGCAGGGTCCTGGCGGCCAGGAGCGACCGGGTTCCCCCGGCGCAGTACAGGACCACGTCGGCGCCGTGCTCGGGCACCGTCTCCTCGATGCGAAGCTCGAGGAACCCGCGCGGAACGTGCTTGGCGCCGGGCAGCAGCCCGGCATCCGTCTCCTGCTTCTCGCGGACGTCGATGAGGACCGGTTTGGGCGACTGGCGGGCGATCTCCGCCGCCGTCACCTCCGGCACTTGCGACCTGGCGTCCTTGAGCAAATCCGTTTTCGTCTTCATATGCGGCATCTTAGCGCTATGTGCGCTGCGTCACGACAGCTTGTCCCTGCCGCGACGACTGCACACTCTCTCCCGTACGGAGGGGGGATGCACGAAAGGGCGTCTGGTTCCATCCTGCGACGAGCGGGACCGCTGATGCTCGCCCGCCTGGCGGTCGCGGCGCTGACGTTTGCCATTCCCATGGCCCTGGCCCGGATTCTACTCCCAGCCAGCTACGGGACGTTCAAGCAGGCGTGGCTCCTCTCCAATACCCTCTTCCTGGTCCTGCCCATGGGGCTGAACCAGAGTCTCGTCTACTTCATCCCGCGGGAGCCGGGAAAGCAGGCGGCCTGGGAGTCGCACGCCCTTCTGCTCACCACCGGGATGGGAGCGCTCGCCGCCGCCGGGCTGCTGGCCTTGGGACCGCTCGTCGGCTCGGCGTTCCACAACCCGGAGCTGGGCGGGCTGATGCCTGTCGTCGCCGGATTCACCGCATTCAGGCTGGCGGGCTCGTCGCTCGACCTGGCCCTGATGTCGTCGGGCCGGATCAAGGAAAGCGCCATCGTCCGGGTGGCATCGGAAGGCTTCTACACGCTCTGCCTGGTGATCGGCGCGGTGTGGACGCATTCGGTGGAGGGCGCCTTCGCGGGCATTCTCCTGGCCACCTTCGCCAAGGCCGCCGCCTGCTGGGCAGTGCTGGCGGGGCGCGGCTTGCGCATCTCGCCGCGCGACCTCCGGCGTCAGCTGGCCTACGCGCTTCCCTTCGGAGCCGCGTCGGCCTTGCTCATTCCCCAGCAGCAATTCCACAGCTATCTCGTCAGCGCGACGGTCACCTCGGCGGCCTTCGCGGTCTACAGCGTCGGGTGCTTCCAGCTGCCCATCGTCGACATGCTCTACACCCCGGTCTCCGAAGTGATGCAGCTCGGCATCGCCGAGCACGACGCGGCGGACGACAAGGCGGGGTCGCTGCGGCTGTTCCGCGAGGCGGTGGCGAAGCTGTCGTTCGTCTTCGTCCCCACGATGGTGCTCCTGGCCGTGGTCGCGCCCGCGCTGATCCGCTTCCTCTTCACCGACCGCTACGTCGAGGCGACTCCCATCTTCCGGCTCGCGCTGATCTCCATCCCCATGTCGGCGCTGCCGCTCGAGGGAGTGATGCGTGCCCGCGCCCAGAACCGGCTCATGTTCCGGGTCAGCGTCCTCAAGGTCGCGCTCACGGTGCCGCTGGCCTGGGCGGGCCTGCGGATCTTCGGACCGATCGGCGCCCTGGGCGGCTGGATCTGCGCCGAGGAGATCTGCCGGCTGATCCTGCTCCACCACGCCGCACGGCTGTTCGGGACCACGATGCTGGGCGTGCTGCCGCGCGAAATGCGTGGACAGGCGCTGGCCGCGCTCCTGGCGGCGGGTCCCTGCGCCATCGCGCTCCGGCTGGCGGGCGGGCCGCTCTTCGTGCAGCTCGCCACGGCGTCGCTCGCCTTCGCCGTCGCCTATCTCGGAGCGCTCCGCGCGATGGGAATTCTTCCCCCGGTGCGAGCCTGGATTCCGCAGCGAAAGCAGGACCTGCTCCTCGTCCGGGAGGCTGCCTAGATGCGGATCGCCTACGCCAGCTACGGCAGCCAGAGCGGCGTCACCCCCAACGTGACGAACGCGCTGTTCGCCCTCGGGCACGAGGTGATCCGCGTCGACCCGACCGGAGTGCTCGCGCTGCGCGACCCGCGCACGCGCCGGCCACGTCCGACGCCGCGGGTACTGCTCTCCATCGCGGCCAGCGCGCTCCGCTTCGGTCCCCAGGCGGTGCCGCGTCGATGGAACACCGTCTACGCATTCGACCAGCACACCCGGCAAGCCGAAGCGCTGCTCGGGCGCATGACACCGGGCCCGGACGTCGTCCTGCAGAACGGCGCCCTCTTCGCTCCCGGGCGGCCGCCGCCGTTCCCGTACGTCCTCTTGCTGGACAACACCTGCCTGCTGTCCGAGCGCCAATCGGCGATCGCCGGACCCGCGGCGGAGATGTACCGCGGTTTCGCCAGGGGCTGGATCCATCGCGAACGCGAGACCTATCGGCGCGCGACGGCGATCGCGACGTTCTCGAAGATCGTGCGCGACTCCGTCGTCGAGGACTACGGCATCGATGCCTCGCGGGTGCACGTGGTCGGCGCGGGGGCAAACGTAGCGCCGGAGGGACCGGCGGAACGGGACGACGACGGCCGCACGCTGCTCTTCATCGGCAAGGACGACTGGCGCAGGAAGGGCGGACCGGTGCTCGTCAAGGCGTTCCAGATGCTGCGCCGGTCCCGGCCGGACCTGCGCCTGATCCTGGCCGGGCCGCCCCAGGGCATCGAGCTGGCGGCGGGCGTGACCAACCTCGGCGTGGTGCCGTTCGAGGAGGTGCGCCGCCTGCTGGCCCAAGCGACGCTGTTCGTCCTGCCGACGCGGCGGGAGCCGTTCGGGATCGCCTTCCTCGACGCGATGGCCTGCGGCGTCCCCTGCGTGGGGACGCACGTCGGCGCGGTGCCGGAGATCCTCGATGACGCCGGCGTCTGTGTGCCTCCGGGAGATGCGCAGGCGCTCGCCGGCGCGATCGACGCGCTCCTCGACGATCCGGCGCGCCGGGCGGCCATGGCCGAAGCGGGCCAGCGACGGGTGCTCGAGCGCGGATACCTCTGGCCCGAAGTCGGGAAGAGGCTCTCCCGGATCCTCGCTGGCGCGAGCAGCGGGATGCGAGCGGCCTGAGCCCTACGCGACCCAAGAGCCGGCCACCAGCGAGATGGTGTAGGCGGCGGCGACCGTCCAGGCCAACAGCAGCGAGACCGGGAAGTACCAATCACGCAAGGTCTTCATGGGAGAGCTCCTTTCTGGGATGCTCTCTAGAGCGAACTTCGTGCCAGATTGTTCCCGAGGGAGAAAGCACCGGGACTGACGCCGCTCCGGGAAAGGGTGTCCCAGAAATGAACAGGCCCGCGGCCCATGTGGCGGGCCGCAGGCCTCTGATCCTCGAACACTTCGTCGGCAGATCAGGCGGCGCGGCGCCGGCGCAGCGCGAACAGCGCGAGCACCGGGACCGCGAGCCAGATCGACTGCACGCCGGTGCTCGAGCATCCGCCTCCCGACGCGGCGAGCGACGCGACGTTGGGTTGGGCCGCCGGGTTGGACGGGTCCGTCGAACAGGCGGTGGTGCCGCAGGCCTGCTGCACGTCCTTGCCGAGCGCGTGCAGGATGAGCGCCGCGAGCTCGGAGCGCGCGCTGTCCAGGGCCGCCGGGCTCGTCGTCGCCTGGTACGTCTTGGGATAAACGCCCTGCGCGATCGCCTTCGCCTTGTCGCCCATGCCGAGCTTCTTCGCCAGGTTCAGGAGCTCGTAGTCCTCCATGCCGTCGCGGATGCCCTTGAGGCGCAGCGACTCCACCGGGATCTCCGTCTGGCCGCCGATGCGCGAGGTCGTGCCGGGGTAGAAGAGCGTCCCGTCGCCGCTGCCGCCGAAGGCGGTCTGGCTCACCCAGGGGTCACCGCTGAAGAAGGACATGGTGACCTCGTAATAGAGCTCGCCCTGCATGTCGTAGCTGAACGACAGCCATTCCATGGCGCGGTTGCGGGTCGCATCCGAGTCGATCGCGTAGGTCGGCCAGCCGGTTTCGCCGCTGCCGTCGAGCCCGCCGCCCACTCCGCTGCAACCGAACGACATGCAGCTCTGGTACCACCAGGTGTCGGCGGAGAACTTCGAGCGCTGGTCGCCGGCGAGCTCGGTGCCCGGCTTGCCCTCGACGAAGTTGATCACCGGGACGAAGAGGTCGATGCCGCTCACGCCGTGGCTCTGCGCCTCCCAGGAGGTGGTGGTCACCAGCGTGGGCATGTCCGGGTCACCCGCCTTCACCTGCGAGACGCGGCCGGGGATGTCCGACCACTGGCAGGTGAGGGGCGGCTCGTCGCAGACGTAATCGAAGAGGGTGGTGGCGGTCCAACCCTTCTGCTTGAAGTGATTCGACCAACCGCGCACGACGTTCGCGTTCGCAGCGCCGTTCACGCTCACCGAGGTCAGCTTCGCCCCCTTCAGGCGCGTATCGGCGGTCCCGTCGAGGAACTGCGCCGAGTACTGGTCGAACGCGCCCCAGTTCTCGTTGCCCGAGGTGTCCACCGTCGAGGTGAAGTACGGCTGGTGGATCGACACGTGGTTGTCGAGCGCCGCCTGCACGTAGCGCGCGCGCAGCTTCTGGTCGGCCTCGCCGCCGCCGCAACCCGCGTCGCCGTGACCCATGCAGGGGCCGTTCCAGGCCATGCCGAAGGCGGTGCGCAGCGTGGAGGTGGAGGGGACCTCGAAGTCCCAGACGGTCAGCTCGATGGGCACGTCCTGGTTCACGCCTCCCACGACGTGCAGCGCGCCCGTGTACTTGCCGGCCGGAGTCGACTGCGGCACGTGGACGTCGACGAACACCGCGCGGCTCTCGTTCGCGGGTACGTCGAAGGGGAACGCATTGCGCTTCTCGCCCGCGATGGGGTCGACGTCGGGGATCAACGCGTCCGGCCACATGCCGGCGGCGCCGTCGCCGCCCGTCTGCGAGGGCACGTTGATGAGCGCCTCGCGATAGAGGACCACGTCGCGGCCGGAGATGGTGTGGCCGGCGCCGTCGCTGAGATTCTCGACGTTCATGGAGACGGCGTTGGCCTGGCCGGTGATCACCACCTGGAAGGCCTCGAATTCGTTTTTCGCGGCGGCGATCTTCGCGGCCGCGGTCGCGCCCGCGGGGGGCTGCGCGTTGGGGCGGATCTTCTGAGCGGCCGGCGCGACCCAGACCTGGGCGGCGGATGCGGAACCGGCGGCGAGCAGAGCGACGAACAGGGGGAGCGTCTTCACAGCAGAGCCTCCTTGGTTGGCTGCTTCCCGGAACGACGGGTGCTTTTCGTTCCGGCTGGCCAACTCAGGGGGCTTGCCGCTTATTGCACACTCGGTGTGCCGCTCCGTGCCCCGAGCAGGGCGCTCATCGGGTGAGCGGGGACTTGTGCGGACGTACACCTACAAGACGGCACCTCCGCTGCTTTGCGCGCACATGACGCGGATCGGCACAGAGTGGAGGTTTGGATGGGATCTCTCGCTCTCCGGCCGGCGCTGGGCACGGCGCCTCGAGGTGGATGCGCTCGAGCGGGCGCGCCGTCGATCCCCCGGTCACCTGTGGGAAGCGGCATCGCGCCGGGTCCCTCGACGTCCGCGAGAGCGCATTGCCGTCCGGCCGGAGATGTCTTTCAGCGAACGCTGCCGGGGGTCGTCGCGGCGGACGGGCGATGCATAGGTTGGCCGGCGTGCAGACCGCAGCCTTGCAGCCCGTCCCCGAATTGGCGACGCGCAGATGGCAGGCGGAAAAGGCGGCCCAGGTCGCCTTCTTCGCCACGGCCCTGTTCGCCGCGCAACTCTACCTCTCGCCCGCGCAATGGTTCCCGGTCCTGGAACCGCTGCGCCATGCCGCGGTCCTGTCCGTGGTGGCGCTCAGCGCGCTGCTCGTGCGCCGCGTGCTGTCCAACCAGCCGCTGTGGATGGGCTGGCGGACTGCGCTGCTCGCCGTCTACACCGCGACGGCCCTGCTCTCGCCGATGTGGTCGATGGCCCCGGAGAGCTCGGTGGAGGGGGCGCTGGAAGTGTCCAAGCACTTCCTCTTCTTCCTGGCGGTGACCAACGCCTTCAACACTCCGCGCCGGCTGCGCATCGCGCTCGCGCTGTACGCGCTGGCGGCGATCGTGCCGGGCTGGGGCACGTTCAACAACTGGATCCACGACGAGCTGCTGGTGGAAGGATTCCGCGGCCGCTGGCTGGGCGTCTTGGCCGATCCCAACCACGACGCCATGGCGCTGGTCGGCGCGCTGCCCATCCTCCTCTTCCTCTGCGTCGGCCGCGGCCACAAGTGGCCGCTGCGGGTGATCGCCGCCCTCGGCGCCGCGGCCTGCCTGGCCGGGATCATCGTCACGCACTCCCGGGGCGGCACCGTCGGCCTGGTCTTCGCCATCGGCTTGTTCGCGTTGCTCTCGCGGCGCAAGGCCATCGCCACCGTCTGCGTGTTGATCGCCTGCGCGGGCGTCGTGTTCCTGGCGCCCGCCAGCTTCTGGGAACGCAACGAGACCGCCGCCCTGGGCGCCGAGGATCTCTCCATCGTCGGCCGTTTCGAAGCCTGGCAGGTGGCGGCGCGGATCGTCCGGGAGCGGCCGATCCTGGGCGTCGGCGAGAGCGCGTTCCTGGATGCCTGGAGCCAGTACGCGCCGATCGATTCGAACCGGCTCTTCGGCCACCGCTACGTGGCGCACAACCTGGTGCTGGAGGTCGTCGCGCAGCTCGGCCTGGTGGGCTTGATCGGGATGATGGGGTTCATCATCGCCGCGGTCTGGTCGGCCTGGAGGGCGCGCGACAGCGAGCTGGGAGGGGAATCGCGCGCCCTGGTCGCGGCGCTGCTCGGCTATCTCGTCTGCCAGATGTTCTCGGGCTACTCGAACAGCTGGTTCTTGTTCGCCCTCTGCGGTTTCGCCACCTGCTGCGAGGCGTGGACGACCCAACGGAAGTCGCTGGAGACCGTGTGAACGAGCCCATCGGCGTCTTGCGGCTGGTCGATCCCTTCCGGGCCGCGGACGCCTGGATCGACGTTGCGCCGCGCGGATATCGGGTGACCCTCGAGCAGGTGCGGTGGCCGCCGCGGGCCGCCGATTTCACGCGGATCGCTTCGGTCGCTGCCCGCGAAGGCGCCCGCATCGTCCACGCGCACGGCCGGTGGGCGAACTTGCTGTCCGTGCCCGCGGGGCGAGCGGTGCGCGCGAAGGTGGTGTGCACGCGAGGGCAGGGCGCGACCTGCGGGGAGCTGCTGGCGATGCGGGCGGCGGATGCGGTCATGTGCGAGTCGCAACAGGAGCGCGACCGGTGCGTGCGGCGGGAGGGGATCCCGGCGGCGAAGATCTGCGTCGTGCATCCGGGCGCGGACCTGACGCGGTTCGCGCGGCGCGCGCCCGACGAGGTGCCCCTGATCGTCGCGGTGGGCGCGCTCTTCGCCCGCAACGGACACGCGGACTTTCTCGAGGCCGTCGCGCGCGTGCGGGTGTTCGTGCCGCACCTCCGGGTGATCTGCGCGGGCGAGGGACCGATGCGGCCGGTGCTGGAGCAGCGGATCGCCTACTTCGGGCTCCGCGACGCAGTGGAGCTTTCGGGACACGTCGCCGATCTCCCCGAGCTCCTGGCCCGGGCGCACGTGGCGTGGACCCCGGGGCTGCGCGGCACGGTGGAAGCGATGGCGGCGGGAGTCCCCGTCGCGTCCCCCTGGCGCGAATTGATTGGGGCAGACCTCGTCGCGCCGATGCGAGATCCGCCAGCCCTGGCGGATCGGCTGCTCGCTCTCCTGCAGGACCGGAAGGTGGGCGCGGCACTGCGCAAGCGGGCGGAGAAGCAGTTTTCGCTGGACGCGTTCCGCTCGCGCCTGGCCGCGCTGTACGACGTCCTGCTGCGTCCCGCGCAGGCCGCCGCTTGAATTGACACTGAGGGTCGATCGGGATACATCGCTGCGCCGCCGCGGGCCCCCAGGCCCGCCGGCGCGTGGGAAAACGGGGCATTAGCTCAGCTGGGAGAGCGCCGCAATGGCATTGCGGAGGTCGACGGTTCGATCCCGTCATGCTCCACCAAACAAGCCCATGATGACTCTAGAGACTTCGACGCCGAAGATGCTCGCGTCGCTCGTCGTCGCCGCGGCGGACGCCTGGCGGAGCAAATTGTAGAGGTCGGCCCCCACGGTGTTTCATCCCAAGTCGCTTGCCCCGGGCCTTACAGCTCAGGAGCCGCCAGCTCTTTTATTCCCGGCGGGAATGAGTCGGGTGCATTCGCGATCGGCACTCTCGAGAGCGGCCCGCAGGCCGCCGGGAGATGTCGATGAACAAGATGATCGCGATGACGCTGTTGGCCCTCTCCGCATGCGCCGGCGCACGAGCCACGCGGAGCTCGATGGAATCGCCTGCCGGCTCATGGCGAGGCACCCTGACGAAGGGCGAGTCGCGAAGCGTGGTGGAGTTCGACTTCTCCACGGGCGCGACCGGCTGGAAAGGCTTCTTCTGGGGTCGGAGCCTCACGCCCATTCCCCTGAAGAACGTGCAGCTCGGGCAATCCGTCCACTTCGAGATCCCGCAGATGGGTATCTTCGACGGGATCTCGAGCGGCGAGACGATGGAGGGATCCTTCCGGGACGAGAGCGGCGAAGGCTCGTTCAAGCTCGAGAAGCAGATCGCCTGGGACGATCCCCGCAACGCCAGCCTTCCTTGAGCGGGGCGGCTTCCGGGCTCCGGAAGCCGTCGCTCAGCGGGGCCTCGGTGCGCAGATGAGCAATCCCAGCGCACCGATGCCGCGCTCTCGTCGACGCAAGGCCGCGTCGCGGATGCGCCGGATCCCACGCCACCGGCGCGCGCTTGGGCAAGGAGAGCGGCGCGGGAGGGGGAAGATGAGGGACCGGGCCGCGTGGTGCGCGATCGCGCCGGTCTTGAAATGGTGCTCCTGGTGGATGTGGCCGTAGAAGACGGTCACGTTCTTCGGGTCACTCCGAAGTGATGTTCGAAGGCCCTGCGCGGGGACGGGTAGTGCGCCTCCCCGCCGCGCTCTGCCAGGCTGGTGGCGAGGAGGCAGGAGGCGACGGAACCGCGCCCATCCGTTGGCGCTGGGGCGTTTCAACCGGTTGAAACGCGCACGGAAACTCCCCGAGCCTGGCCGCACCTCGACGCGACGCGGCTAGACGGTGCTCGCCTCGGATGTGTCGCAAGCGCCACCGATCAGAAACTGGACGGTTCCGCCGACGTCGCCACCGCGATTTGCAAAACAACGGATCAATTTCGTAAAGTGCGCGCGGTTCGATCGCCAAAGCCGTCAGCAGCTCCCCGCGTGCATCGTCTTGCCGTTGCGTACGACGGAAAGGATCGCGAATGAGGGCTCGTTGGAAGGCCTTTCTGGCAGCATCTCTCATCGTCACGCCGTTCGCGGCTCATGCGATCAAGGTGCCCGTCCCCGTCGAGGGTGTGAACCTGAATTTCGGGGTCAACATCCAGACGCACGCGCTGTTCAACGAGAACGGCACGCCCGACGGTACCAACTGGTCCACGGACGTGTTCATGCGCCGTACGCGTCTGTTCTTCAATGGGGACATCAGCAGGTACTTCTGGTTCTTCATCCAGGTCGACAACACGAACTTCGGCAAGTTCGGAAACTTCGGCGGCCGCATGATCTTCCAGGATGCGGTGTTCGCCTGGTCGCCGACCGGCTCGACCGGGAGCGACGTTGTGTTCATCGAGGCCGGCCTTCTCCGCATCCCCTCCAGCCGCGGCACGATCACCAACGTCAACAACAACTTCACCATCGACGGCCATCCCGATCTGATCCGCGGCTTCAACGGGAACAACTTCAACGCCAATCGCAGCATCGGGTTGGAGGCCCGCGGCTGGGCCGTGGAGAAGAAGATCGGCTTCCGCGGCGGGCTCTACGAGGGCGTGCGGGCCAGCCAAGGGGCCGCGACCGATGCGGGGCTCAACCCGCACAGCGTCCCTCTGCTCGCGGGCATCGTGCAATTCAACATCTTCGGGACGCAGGAAGGCGGCTTCAGCTACGAGTCCATCTATTTTTCCAAGGACACGCTGCTCAGCATCTCGCTGGCGGGCGGCTGGCAGTCCCGCGCCGTGCGGGTGCCGAAGGGCGTCGCCGATTTCGAGTCGTTCGCCAGCACCGCGTTCCTCGAGTATCCGTTCAGCGAGGACAGCGAGCTGATCGCCATCCTCATCGGCTACCGCCACGCGCTGGGTAGCGGCTCGAAGGACACCGGCTGGGGCTTCGGCGCCGACCTGGGCTACCGGTGGAAGTGGGTCAGGCCGTACCTCTCGTACGAGTGGTTCACGTCCGACGACTGCCCCACCAACCCGTCCGACCTCTCCGGCGCGGCATTGACCGCCTGCCTGGCCCAGGCCACCGGCGCGCACAGCGCGGACACCCGCAATTTCCGCACGGGGCTCGATTTCTACATCAACAAGACCTTGAACCACGTCATGATCGAGTTCTCGGTGAACCACGGGCAGTCGTCGTGGGGTCCCCAGAGCATCACCGCGGCGACCGCGGGCTACGTGCCGGCTTCGCTCGACCCGATTGCGCCCAGCACGACGCGGAGGCCGATCAACACGCTCTTGACCTCACCAAATCAGAAATCGCTGCTCTTGCAGTGGGCGCTGGTGTTCTGAAAGCGAGGCGGGGCGCGACCTGGTTCGAGAGGTGTCGTTGGCGTGAGCGCGCCCCGGCGGATGAAGGCGATGGTGCTGCGCCAGCTCGGTGGGGCGCTGCATCTGGAAGAGGTGCCGGTTCCTTCCATCGGACCTGGTGATGCGCTGCTGCGCGTGCGCGTCGCCGGCGCCGGATTGACCGTCGTCATCATGACGGCAAATCCGGGCCTGGTCACCGCCTACCCGCGCATCCCCGGCCACGAGGTGGCCGGAGTGGTCGCGGACGTCGGATCGCAAGTGCAGAACGTCAGGATCGGCGATCGCGTGGCGTGCCACTTCTACCTCACGTGCAAGGCCTGCTCCTTCTGCCGCAGCGGACGGGAGACGCTGTGCAAGAACTTCCAGGGCTACGTCGGCATGGCGAGGGACGGCGGATACGCCGAATACCTCGCCCTGCCTGCCCTCAACCTCTGCCCCATCCCCGAAGGAGTGACCGATCTGGACGCCGCGGTCGCGACCGACGCGCTGGCCACTCCGCTCCACGCTTGCCGCGAGGAGGGAAGAATCGGTCCGGGCGACCTCGTCCTCGTCGTTGGGGGCGGAGGGGGAGTCGGCATCCACGCCGTGCAGATGGCCCGGCTCTGCGGCGGTTGGGTGCTGGGTGCCGACGTCACCGACGAGAAGCTGGAGCTGATGAAAGCGCTGGGCGCGGACGCGGTCGTCGACGCGAGAGGCGCGGAGTTGTCCGGGCAGGTGCTGGCCATGACCGGGGGCCGCGGCGTGGATTGCGCCATCGATCTGGTGGCGACTTCGGCCACGCTCGAGGCCTGCGTCCGCTCCCTGGCGCCCGCCGGGCGGCTCGTCATCCTCGGCAACCGGCCGAAGGCCGTCTTCGGCGAGGACCCTACCTTCCGCGTCGACCCCGGCCTGATGCTGCGCAAGATGCTGCAGATCCATGGATCGCGCTACGTCACCCTGGCCGAGCTGGCGCAGACGTTGGAGCTGTTGCGGCAGAAGCGACTGCGCGCGGTGGTTACGCGGACCTTTCCCCTGGAGGAGGCGGAGACCGCTCATCGGCTGTTGCGCGAAAACAAGATCCCCGGTCGCGCCGCGCTGCTGGTGAGCTAACGGAGCTGCTCCGCCATCCAGTCGGCCATCGCCGGCCGGTACTTGTAGGCGATGTTGTTGCAGACGTGGTTGCCGTCCGGGTACATGAGCAGCGTCGCCTTCGGAGCCTCGCGCGCGATGCGCTCCGCCTGCTCCGGCGGGAAGAGCCGGTCCAGCTTGCCGTGGATCACCAGCAGCGGACAGGTGACCTTGTCCAGCACCCCGCGCAGCGTGAGCGTCTTCGCCTTCTGGAAGGCTTCGTCCTCGTCGCGCGACTTCGTGTAGAAGACGTACCCGCC